>OIBN01000255.1_pt1 | contig 31025 bp, 27 predicted proteins | sample 1581031 | NCBI WGS metagenome assembly OIBN01 (sample SAMEA3882531, study PRJEB24775) | human gut metagenome | biome: human-associated habitat; feature: intestine environment; material: feces | place: Netherlands | collected 2009/2010
GAAAATGATTTCACTTTTTTGCCGCCTGCGGGCGGCAAACTCTGCGAGGCTTTTTTGACACGCTGAGTCCCACCATCCCGCGAACATCGCAGGCCGGTGGGGCTTTTCGTGTTTTCATGCGTTATGCATTTTTGTGCGTGAGCTCGTTTACGATGGCGAAACCGAGAAACAGCACGATGCCGACGATCTGCACCGGGGCGAGCGGTTCGCCGAGCAGCAGCACCGACACGAGCACGGACACGATGGGGTCGATGTAGCTCAGCAGCGACGACTCTTGCCCCGGCAGCGTCCGGATGGCGGAGAAATACATGCAGTACGTCAGACCCGTGTGCACGAGGCCGACGATGAGCAGGTTCACCCACCCGGCCGCGGACATCACGCCCGGGTGAAAGCCTGATGTGAGCGCGACATACGGCGTGAGCACCAGAATGGCCGCGAGAAATTGCACGAACGTGCGCTCGAGCGCCGGAACGCCGGTGATATACTTGTTGAGCAGGATGACAGTGGCGTAAAACACCGCGGCGCTCACGCCGAAGCCAATGCCGCGCACATCCGACCCGCCGCCCTGCACGCCGCCCGAGCCGATGATGAGCGCGACGCCGAGCGTGGACATGAGAAAGCAGAGCAGCTGCGTGCGCGTCATCCGCTCATGAAACAGCAGCGGGCACAGCGCCGTGACGATCACGGGCGCGAGGTAGTAGCTGAGTGTGGCGAGGGAAATGGTCGTGTACTTGTACGCCTCGAACAGCAGCATCCAGTTGACGCCCATGGCCGCGCCCGAAGCCAGCAGCAGCCAGAGCGACTTTTTGATCTCGCTCAGGCACAGCCGCCTGCGCGTGACGAGAAAATACAGCAGCAGAAACACGGCTGCGAGCCCCGCGCGGCAGAGCGCAAGCTCGGCCGAGGTGATCTCGATCCGGCGCACGAATAGGCCGATCGTGCCGAACACCGTCATGGACACGATCAGGCCCAGCCGCGCGCGGCCGGTGCCGGAAGGAGTGGTTGTCGTTTTCATAGACGCCTCCGAGAACAGAAACTGAGGTCTAGTTTAGCCGCTTTGTCCGCGCGCGTCAATGCCCGGCGCGTCCTTTTTCATGGGGGCTTGACGCGGGGCGCAGATGCGGTAAAATACTGCCATCGAGACACGCGGGAGGGACACGTATGGAGCTGAAACTGGGCTATGACACACAGGAGGCGGTGCGGGAGCTGTTTGCGGAGTACACGCACATGCTCGTCGAGAACGACCCGCATTTTCAGGCCTATCTCGACCTGCAAAATTATGACGCCGAGGTCGCCGACCTGACGAAAAAGTACGGCCTGCCGGGCGGGCGGCTCTACGTCGCGTGGTGCGATGGGCGGCCGGCCGGGTGCATCGCGCTGCGCCGGCTCGACGGCACGACGTGCGAGCTCAAGCGGCTGTATGTGCGTCCCGCGTTTCGCGGCCGGGGCATCGCCGGGGCGATGATGCAGCGCATCCTCGATGATGCCCGCGCCATCGGCTACACGGCCATGCTGCTCGACACGCTGCCGTTTCTCACGAGTGCGATCAAAATGTACCGCGCGCTCGGGTTTTATGACATCCCGCCGTACAACGACAGCCCACTGGACACGACGATCTTCCTGCGGCTGAACCTTTGACTTTACGCAAATTTGACGCGCCCGCCGCTTGCCCGGCGGCGGGATGCGTGGTAAGCTGAGAGCAGAAGCAACGAGAGGAGAACGGACATGGAAATGATCGATTTCAACGCGAAAAAAGGCTTCCTGTGCGACATGGACGGCGTCATCTACCACGGCAACCACATCCTGCCCGGCGCGGCGGAGTTCATCCACTGGCTGCAGGACACGCACAAGGAATACCTGTTTTTGACCAATAACAGCGGCATGACCCCGCGCGAGCTGCACCAGAAGCTCTGGCGCATGGGGCTCGACGTGCCGGAGGAACACTTTTACACCAGCGCGCTGGCCACGGCGGCCTTTCTGGCCGACCAGGCGCCCGGCTGCTCGGTGTACGCCCTCGGCGAGGCGGGGCTGCTCAATGCGCTGTATGACCGCGGCATCACCATGAACGACGTCAACCCCGACTACGTCGTCATCGGCGAGGCGCGGGCCTACTCGCTCGACACGCTCACGAAGGCGACGAATCTCGTGCTCGCGGGCGCGAAGCTCATCGGCGCGAACTCCGACACCTGCGGCCCGACGGACGAGGGCATCGCCCCCGCGTGCCGCGCGCTCATCGCCCCGGTCGAGATCGCCACCGGCAAGCAGGCGTATTTCTGCGGCAAGCCGAACCCGCTCATGATGCGCACCGGCCTGCGCATGCTCGGCTGCCACTCGGGCGAGGCCGTCATGATCGGCGACCGCATGGACACCGACGTCATCTCCGGCATGGAGAGCGGCATGGCCACCGTGCTCGTGCTCAGCGGCGTGTCCACGCGCGCAACATTGGACGAGTTTGCCTACCGGCCGAGCGTTGTGCTCGACGGCGTGGGGGACATCCCGCGGCTGGCGCAGCAGGGGTGACAACGCCTGCGGCGCTGGCATCGCCTTCTCCTTGCCGAGAAGGTGCTGAGCGCAGCGAGGCGGATGCCGTGTTTCCTGACATTACCCACCATGGTAATTCTGTTTCTGCGCCGCTCGATCAGTGCTGCCCCATAAAGCCTTCCCCGCAAAGGGAAAGACTTTCCAAACGCACGGCAGATCGCCGCCAAAAGGGGAAAACGGAACACCGCCCGGGGCGAAAGCAGTCCCGGGCGGTGTTATTTCTTTTGAAAGAGAACACGGCGTTTAAAAGAGAACGCGCCCGCGCGGTGTCGCGCAGGCGCTGCAGAGCAAGCAAAAGTTTTTTGTGTGTGTGGGGTAAAGTTGTAAATAACCGGTAAACAACCTTATGAGGAAAGCAAGCTCTGTCTCACGAAAAGTTATTTCATTTCCGTTCTGCCATAATAATGCGCCAACTTCTTTTTTTAATGCAAAAACGAAAAAATATTTTTGAAATTTTTTTGACACGGCCGCGCCGTGCGGCAGGAAGCCGGTTTCCCGGTTGCCGGGCGGGGGGAGAACATGGTATAATCGGGTGACAACGCCTTGCAAAGGGGAGAACTTTCATGCAGGAGAATCTGGTCGTCAAAAAGGCGACGCCGCTCGGCGCGCGCGTCTGGACGAGTCTGCTGGTGTTCGGCTTCATCGGGCAGATCGCCTGGATGGTCGAGAACGTCTACTTTTCCACCTACATTCAGAAAAATATCACGGCCGCCGGCTGGGCCACGTCCGCGACCGTCGCGGCCAGCGCCATCGCCGCCGCGCTGGCGACGATCTTCAGCGCCGCGTGGTCGGACCGCGTGGGCAAGCGCCGCGCCTTCGTCTGCTGGGGGTACATCCTCTGGGGCATCACGACGGCGGCGTTCGCGCTCTTCGGCAACGGGCAGGTCGGCGGCGACGTCGGCCTCGCGGTGACGCTCTTCGTCGTTATGGACTGCATCATGTCCGCCATCGGCAGCACGGCCAACGACTCGGCCTTTTCCGCCTGGGTCACGGACGTGACCGACGTCACGAACCGCGGCGTCGTGGACATCGTGCTGAGCATCATGCCCATCCTCGCGCTCATCGTCATCTTCGCGGGCTTTGACGGCATGACCGTGCACGGCAACTGGACGGGCTTTTTCCTCGTGCTCGGCGGCCTGACGAGCGCGGCCGGCGTGCTCGGCCTGTGCATCTTCCGCGACAGTCCGGCCCTGCGCCCCGTGCAGGGCGACACGTACCTGCGCGACGTGCTCTACGCTTTCCGCCCGGCGAACATCCGCGCCAACAAGATGATCTATATCTGCTTTCTCGGCATGATGTTTTCCGGCCTTGCCATGCAGCTGTGGCAGCCGTATATGATCTCGCTCGTCGAGGTCACGCTCGGCATCGACAATTACATCCTGCCCATCGGCATCGTCGTGCTTGCCTCGGCCGTGCTGTCCGTGCTCGCGGGCAAGGCCATGGACCGCTTCGGCAAGGAGAAGTTTTATTACCCCGTGGCGATTTTGCAGGTGCTCGGCGGGCTGATCGCCTATTCGATCAAGTTCGTCGGCCACGCCATGCCGCTGCTGTGCGTCGGCGGCACGTGCATCATGGCCGGCAACCTCGCCATGGCGGGGCTGTTCACCGCCTCGTCGCGCGACTATACGCCCGCCGGGCGCGCCGGCGCGTCGCAGAGCGTGAAGATGGTCATCTACATCATGCTGCCCATGGTGCTTGCGAGCATCATCGACCCGCTCATCATCAAAGCCGTCGCGCTCGAGCCGACGGCGGCCATTCTCGCCAAGTACCCGAGCTACGCCGGCAGCTACCTCTATCCGTATGAGCTGTTTCTGGCCGCGGCCGTGAGCGCGGTGTTCATCCTCATCCCCGCGTACTTCGTCCGCCGGGACGCCGACCGCATCCGCCGCGAGAAGCTCGACGCGCTGGAAAAATGAACGCGAAAGCCCGCCCGCAGGCAGTGCCTGCGGGCGGGTTCTTTCTATCCGGGTTTACTTGCGGAAGAGGGCGATCACGCGGTCGAAGAAATCGCCGATGGCGGTGATGACGTCCTTGACCTTTCCGGTGAAGGACGCAATCTTGTCCTTCGCGCCGGCGAGCTGTTTGAGCGTATCCTGCACGGCGTGCACCTTCGAGAGCAGGGCGTTCGTGTCCAGCTTTTCGAGCGAGCGGCAGAGGTTTACGAGCTGGGTCATCTGGTCGTCCGTGAGCGTGACGTCGTACTTGGCGGCAATCTCTTTGATCTTGGCGCGCAGTTCGGCGTCGGTCATGTCCTTCGTCTCGTTGAGGATGAGCTTGAGCTCATTGACGATCTCGACCGAGTCATAGTCGCCGATGGCCTGCGCGAGCTCCGCCGTCGTGGCCAGCTCCTGCGAGGAGACGGCCTTGGCGGTCTCGTCGAGCTTCGTGCCCGTGATGTCCTCGTATGCTTTGTACACGCCCGTCAGCGCCGCCGTGCCCGAGACGTCGAACGGCGCGGTCACGGTGATCTTCGCATCCGTGATGCCGGCGGTGGCCAGCGCGCTGATGTACATCTGGCTCGTGCAGTAGGTGATGTGCGACGTGTTGACGGTCATGCCCTTGCCGGCATCGAGCACCTCGATGGAGATGCAGGAGATGGACTTCGTGCCGATCTGCTCGTCGCTGATGACGCCGCTGAGATACTGCCGCTCGTCCTTGTTCGTGACGGTCAGCTCCTTGACGCTGCCGCGCTCGATGCCGAAGGTCTTGTAGACGGTCTTGATCTGGTCGTCCGTGAGGTCTGCGCCGATGACGGTGCGCGTCTCGCCGGCGTCAATGGCCGACACGGCGCCAAGGCTTGCGAGCAGGCACACGGCAAGTACAATGGGCAGGGCCCGTTTGAGAAATTTCATGGTGATGGTTTCCTTTCCCCGCGCTCCATGGGCTGCGGTGCTTTACAGGATGAGACGCTACCATTGTAAATTGGTTCCCGGAAAAAGGATGACGATTCTGTGAAGAATCGCCTGAATTGTTTGTTAAGATATTGCGCGCCGCATAAAAAATGGACAGACAGAGTGGGGGGACTCTGTCTGCCCAAATCGGATTCACTGCCCTTTGGGGTGGCAGCTATGGCACTGCGCACCGCAATGGGCACAGTTGCCACCGCAGGAGGATTTCCCTTGCCGCTTCTGGCGGATCAGGGAAAGGGAAATGAAGGTGACAATGGCGATAAGTACAATCGAAATCAAAATCGTAGAGAGGTTCGCGCCAATCCAGCTGAACATGGAAAATCACTCCTTTGCGTTTGCGAATTTTGGAAAGGCTCAGGCCTTGAGCGTGGTGGCTTCCTTGTAGGGACGCACCAGCATGTAGATGATGCCGGCCAGTGCCAGGATCGCGCAGATGAGGCCGATCACGTTCAGGTTGCCCGTGAAGGCGCAGCCGAACTGGTAGATCATCAGGCCGCACAGGTAAGCGAAGCCGCACTGATAGCCGATGGCGAACCACGTCCACTTCTGGCTGTTCATCTCGCGCTTGATGGCGCCGATAGCCGCGAAGCACGGAGCGCACAGCAGGTTGAACACCAGGAAGCTGTAACCGCTGATGCCGTTGAAGGCAGCTGCGATGTTCTGGTACACGGTGCCGTCGCCGCCGCCGTAGAGGATGCCGAGCGTGCCGACAATGTTCTCCTTGGCGACAAGGCCGGTGATGGAGGCAACCGCCGCCTGCCAGTTGCCCCAGCCGAGGGGCTTGAAGATCCAGGCGAGCACGCCGCCGATGGCAGCAAGGATGGAGTAGTCGATCTCGTCCTCGGACAGCATACGGAACGTGCCGTCGACCGTGCCGAAGTACGTGGTGAACCAGACGAGGATCGTGGACAGCAGGATGATCGTGCCGGCCTTCTTGATGAAGGACCAGCCGCGCTCCCACATGGAGCGGAGGACGTTGCCCAGCGTCGGCCAGTGGTAGGCCGGCAGCTCCATGACGAACGGAGCCGGATCGCCGGCGAACATCTTCGTCTTCTTGAGCATGATGCCGGAGACGATGATCGCGGCCATGCCGATGAAGTACGCGGAGGTGGAGACCCAGGCGCTGCCGCCGAACAGAGCGCCGGCGATCATGCCGATGAAGGGCACTTTCGCGCCGCAGGGGATAAAGGTGGTGGTCATGATCGTCATGCGGCGATCACGCTCGTTTTCAATGGTACGGGAAGCCATAACGCCCGGCACGCCGCAGCCGACGCCGATGAGCATCGGGATGAAGGACTTGCCGCTCAGGCCGAACTTACGGAAGATACGGTCGAGCACGAAGGCGATACGGGACATGTAGCCGCAGGCCTCGAGGAAGGCCAGCATCAAAAACAGGACGAGCATCTGCGGCACGAAGCCGAGCACCGCGCCGACACCGGCGACAATGCCGTCGAGGATCAGGCCCTGCAGCCAGTCGGCGCAGCCCGCCTTCTCCAGACCGTTGCCGATCAGGACCGGGATGCCCGGGACCCAGACGCCGTAGTCGGCCGGATCGGGCGCGTCAAAGCCGTTGGCTTCGAGGTAGGCGACCGCATCGACATACGTCATGCTCACGGTGCTGTCCTCGTCGGCGTCATCGGGGATGTTGTCGTAGTAGGCGGTCATTTCATTCTCAGCCAGGGTCTCCTCATCCTCGACCATGGTGGTCGCGGTGTCGGAGGTGGGCTGGAAGGCTTTCATTTCCGCGAGGGTGGCGTCGGCGTCGAAGTCTTCGGCTTCGGTGTCGAGACCCAGGAACGCATCGACCGCTTCGGTCGCGGCGGTGTATTCGTCGTTGGCGTCGTTATAAGCGCTCGATCCGATGCCCAGCAGGTGCCAGCCGTCGCCGAACACGCCGTCATTGGCCCAGTCGGTCGCGGGCGCGCCGACGGCGACCATGGCGACCCAGTAGACCAGGAACATGACCACGGCGAAGATCGGCAGGCCCAGCCAGCGGTTGGTGACGATGCGGTCGATCTTATCGGACGTGGACTGCGTGGCCTTGGATTTCTTGCGGTAGCAGGCGCGGATGACTTCCGCGATGTAGACGTAGCGCTCGTTGGTGATGATGGACTCGGCATCGTCGTCGAGCTCTTCCTCGGCGGCCTTGATGTCCGCCTCGATGTGCTGGTGCACATCCTCGGGGATGTGGAGCTTGGCGAGCACCTTGTCGTCGCGCTCAAAGATCTTGATGGCGTACCAGCGCTGCTGCTCTTCCGGCATCTCGTGCACGGCCGCCTCTTCGATGTGGGCGATCGCGTGCTCGACCGGGCCGGAGAACGTGTGCATCGGCACGGTCTTGGTGGACTTGGCAGCGTCAATGGCGGCTTCTGCCGCGGCCATGACGCCGTCACCCTTCAGGGCCGAGATCTCCACGACCTTGCAGCCGAGCTGCTGCGACAGCTGGCTGATGTTGATCTGGTCGCCGCTCTTGCGCACGATGTCCATCATGTTCACGGCCATGACCACCGGGATGCCCAGTTCGGTCAGCTGCGTGGTCAGGTACAGGTTGCGCTCGAGGTTCGTGCCGTCCACGATGTTGAGGATGGCGTCCGGGCGCTCGTCGATCAGATAGTTGCGGGCGACGACCTCTTCGAGCGTGTACGGGCTGAGCGAGTAGATGCCGGGAAGGTCCATGATGACAACGTCGTCATGCTTTTTCAGGCGGCCTTCCTTTTTCTCGACCGTGACGCCCGGCCAGTTGCCCACAAACTGATTGGAGCCGGTCAGCGCATTGAACAGCGTCGTTTTGCCGCAGTTCGGGTTGCCGGCTAAGGCAATCTTGATTTGCTTTTCCATTCGGATGCTCCTTTGCGATATTCTCCTCTGCTGATGGGGGATCCTACCTTATGTAATAAATTTTGCTTACGGATGATTATGCCTGGATCTCGATCATCTCGGCATCGGCCTTGCGCAGGCTCAGCTCATAGCCGCGGACCGTGACTTCCACCGGATCGCCGAGCGGTGCGACCTTGCGCACATACACTTCGGTGCCCTTCGTGATGCCCATGTCCATGATGCGGCGCTTGATGGCGCCTTCACCATGCAGCTTCACCACCTTGACCGTTTCGCCGATCTTGGCTTCTCGCAGCGTTTTCATCGTGCTTCCTCCCTTAAATCATGATTTTGCGTGCCATTTCATCGCTGATGGCAACGCGGGATTCTTTGACCTTCACGATCAGATTCCCGCCGATCGCCGATACGACCGTGGCCGTCCCACCGGGGACGAAACCCAGATCTTCCAAGTGCTTTCTGGTCTCCGGGTTTCCGCCGACTTTCAGAATCAGTGTCTCCTCGCCGACATTGGCGAGATTCAGCGGCATCATAGATATCCCTCCACTGGTAACGGTTAGAGCGTGCTAACCTTGGATGAAAAAAGAACGGTTATATTTGTTTAACATGAGTTAAACTTCCTTAACCTTGCTAAAGTTTAATCTATCTAACAGCCCGTGTCAAGGGGTATTTGTAAAAATTTTTGCATTGCTTGCATTTTTGGTTAAGGTGTGCTAACCTAGAAGCAATTTTACGAAAAGGTTGGTGGAATCCGCTATGCAGATCTTGAGAGCTGCGGAAGACTATCTGGAAGCAATGCTGATGATGCAGCAGAAACACGGTTACATCCGCTCGATCGACATCGCGGAGCACCTCGGCGTGACGAAGCCGAGCGTGACCTACACGACCAAGCGCCTGCGCGAAAACGGCTACATCACGATGGACCGCGACGGGCTCATCACGCTCACGCCGAGCGGGATGGACATCGCCTCGAGTATGCTCGACCGGCACCACACGCTGACCAAGTTTCTCATGGAGCTCGGCGTGGACGCCAAGACCGCCGAGGAGGACGCCTGCAAGATGGAGCATGACATCAGCGAGCAGACGTACACGGCGCTCTGCCGCCACGCCATCGGCAAGCTCGGCATCCTCGGGGAGGACGACGCGGGCCTCGGCGAGACGGCCGGGACCGACGAGAACTGAACACGCCTCCGGACAGTTCCGCCCGCGGCAGCTCTGGCTGCCGCGGGCGGTTTTGCTTGTCGGGAAAGCCCGGAGGGCTTTCCCGACAAAAGGCCTGCAGGCTGCTGCGCGCAGACTTTGTACGCCGGGGGCGCACAAAGTCCACACTTGCAGCCAGAGAAGTATTTTCTCTCACGCACATGTCGCGAGAGAAAATGATTGCAATGCTTTGCCGCCTGCGGGCGGCAAACTCTGCGAGGCTTTTTTGACACGCTGGGCCGCCCGCGGGCATTGACGCGGCGGGGCGGATTTGCTATGCTGAAAAAGAGAAAACTCGTTTTCCGGAGGTGCAGCCCATGCTCCAGACCCGCAGACCGGCCCTGAGCGGCAACGCGCTCAAGGGCATCGCCATCCTCGCCATGACGCTCGACCACCTCACGTGGACGCTCTGGCCCGGCTACGCCACCGACTGGTGGGTGCTCGTGTGCCATGTGCTCGGCCGCGTGACGGCGCCGATCATGTGGTTTTTCATCGTCGAGGGCTACCACTACACGCACGATGTGAAAAAGTACGCCGCGCGCCTGTTCGCGCTCGCGCTCATCTCGCACTTTGCGTATGATTTTTGCTTCGGCATCCCGTTTGTGCCGCTGTCCACCGGGCCGTTCAATCAGACGGGCGTCGTGTGGTCGCTCGCGTGGGGGCTGGTGCTGCTCGTCATCCACGACGACGCGCGGCTGAAAGACTGGGTCAAGATCGCGCTGACGTTTGTGATCTGCGCGGTCACGTTCCCGTCGGACTGGAGCTGCGTGGCCGCGATGGCGATCTTGTTCATGGGGCAGGCGCGCGGGGACTTCCGAAAGCAGATGGGCTGGCTCATGGTGTGGTCGGCCGTGTACGCGCTCGTGTATTTCTTCTTTATAGATAAGGTATATGCGCTCGTGCAGCTCGGCACGGCGCTCGCCATCCCGCTGCTGCGGTGCTATGACGGCACGCGGGGCAAATGGCGCGGCATGGGCTGGCTCTTTTACGTCTATTATCCCGCGCACCTCGCGCTCATCGGCGTGCTGCGCGTGCTGCTCTGGGGCGCGGGGGCAAGCACGGCCGCCGGCAGCTTCTGACGGCAATGTGCACAACGGCATCCGCCCGGACGGGGGAAAACTTCGTCCGGGCGTTTTTGCGCCCGGTGGTGGCATTTCGCAGGGGTTCGTGGTAAAATGCTGTGCAATGTGAGACAAAGGAGGCGGCGCGCATGCGCTACCAATGTCTGGTGCTCGACCATGACGACACGGTCGTCAACAGCACCGCGACCGTCAATTACCCGGCCTTCGTGCAGACGCTGCAAAAGCTGCGGCCGGACGTACACATGACGCTCGACGACTTTTTTTCCTACTCGTTCGAGCCGGGCTTCGGCGCGCTGTGCAGCGATATTCTGGGCTTTTCCGATGCGGAGATGGACATCCAGTACCAGACGTGGCTGGACTATGTGCGCACGCACGTGCCCGACACGTTCCCCGGTATGCGTGACCTGCTGCAGCGGTTTCACGCCGCGGGCGGGCATATCTGCGTCGTGAGCCACTCCGTGCCGGAAAACATCCTGCGCGACTACCGCGCGCACGACCTGCCCACGCCGGAGCGCATCTACGGCTGGGATTCAGACCCCGAGCGGCGCAAGCCCGCGCCGTGGCCCATCTACCAGATCGAGCGGGAGCTCGGCCTGCGGCCGGAGCAGCTCGTGGTCATCGACGATCTCAAGCCCGGCAAGGACATGGCTGACCGCGCGGGCGTGGACTTCATCGCGGCGGGGTGGACGCACACCGTGCCGCACATCATCGAAACGATGCAGCGCATCTGCCCGCACTACTGCCGCACGGTGGCGGAGCTGGCGGCGCTGCTGCTGGACGAAACGGAGGCATAACGATGGATACTAGGATGATTCGCACGGCGACGCTCGCCGATCTCGACGCCGTGGCGGCGGTGGAGGCAGCGTGCTTCCCGGCGGCGGAGGCCGCGACACGGGAAGAACTCGCTGACCGGCTGGCGCACTATGGCGACCACTTCTGGCTGATGTTTGACGGCGGCACGCTCATCGCGTTCGTGGACGGCATGGTCACCGACCGCACCGACCTCACGGATGATCTCTATGCCGATGCATCCCTGCACGACGCGCACGGCGCGTGGCAGATGATCTTCGGCGTGAATACGCTGCCAGACTACCGCCGGCACGGCTGCGCGGGGCAGCTCATCGAGCGCGCCATCGCCGACGCGCGCGCGCAGGGCCGCCGCGGCCTCGTGCTCACGTGCAAGGACCGGCTCGTGCACTACTACGCGAAGTTCGGCTTCGTGAGCGAGGGCGTGTCGAGCTCTACCCACGGCGGCGTCGTCTGGTATCAGATGCGCCTGACGTTCTGAAAAATGCAGCCCCGGCGCGAAAAAAATCCGCGCCGGGGCAAAACAAGACCTTGACTCTACAATCGTTGTAGAGTTTACAATGACGGTATTCCACGCAAAGGGGCAAACGCCATGGAGAAAAATCTCACGACCGGCAGCGTCTTTGGCAACATTGTGCGCTTTTCGCTGCCGTATCTGCTCTCGTACTTCCTGCAGACGCTCTACGGCATGGCCGACCTGTTCATCATCGGCCAGTACGAGGGCGTGGCCAGCACGACGGCCGTGTCCGTCGGCAGTCAGGTCATGCACATGCTCACGGTCATGATCGTGGGCCTCGCCATGGGCGCGACGGTCACGATCGGTCAGGCCGTCGGCGCGCGCGACCGCCGGGGCGCGGCGGGCTACATCGGCAACACGACGACGCTGTTTCTGGCGCTGAGCGTCGTGCTGACGGGGCTGCTGCTCGCGCTCGCGCGGCCGATCGCGGCGGTCATGTCCACGCCGGCCGAGGCCGTGCCCGGCACGGTCGCCTACCTGCGCATCTGCTTTCTCGGCGTGCCGCTGATCACGGTGTACAACATCATCGCATCCATCTTCCGCGGTCTGGGCGACTCGAAGCGCCCGATGTACTTCATCGCCATCGCGTGCGCGGCAAACATCGCGCTCGACTATCTGTTCATGGGCGCGCTGCACATGGGCCCGGCGGGCGCCGCGCTCGGCACGACGCTGGCGCAGGCGGCCAGCGTGGTCGTGTCGCTGGCCGTCATCCGCCGCGAGCGCGACGGCATCGCCCTCACGCGGAGCGATCTGCGCCCGCGGCGGGCGGTCATGGGGCGCATTTTGCGCATCGGCGTGCCGGTCGCGCTGCAGGATGGGCTGATCCAGATCGCGTTTTTGTTTATCACCGTCATCGCCAACCGCCGCGGCCTCACGGACGCCGCCGCCGTCGGCATCGTGGAGAAGATCATCAGCTTTTTGTTCCTCGTGCCGTCGTCCATGCTCTCGACGGTGTCGGCCCTCGGTGCGCAATGCATCGGCGCGGGCAAGCCCCGCCGTGCGCTGCAGACGCTGTGGTACGCCATCGCCGTCGCGTTCGGCTTCGGCGTACTCATCACGATCGTCATCCAGTTCGTGGCAGAGCCCGTCGCGGGCCTGTTCACGGACAGTGCGGCCGTCGCCGCCGCGGGCGGGCAGTACCTGCGCGGGTACATCCTCGACTGCTGCTTTGCCGGGCTGCACTTTTGCTTCAGCGGGTATTTCTGCGCCATCGGCCGCTCGGAGCTGTCGTTTCTGCACAACATCACGGCCGTGGTGCTCGTGCGCGTGCCGGGCGCGTACCTGATGAGCAAGTGGTTTCCCACGACGCTGCTGCCCATGGGCCTGGCCACGGCGGCGGGCTCGCTGCTGTCGGTCATCATCTGCGTGATCGCGTTTCTCGTGCTGCGCCGGCGCGGCCGGCTCGTGCCGGAGGAGGCGTGACATGGCGCGGACACAGGAGCTGTTTTCCATCGGCGACGTGGCGCAGCTATTTCACCTGAGCGTGAGCAGCCTGCGCCACTATGAGACCATCGGCCTGCTTACGCCGGAATACACCGACCCCGCGACCGGCTACCGCTACTACGGGCCGCGGCAGTTTGAGGTGCTCAACACCATCCGCTACCTGCGCGCGCTGGATATGCCGCTCGGGCAGATCCGCGCCTTTCTGCGCAACCGCGACGTCGGGCGCATCGAGCAGCTGCTGCGCGAGCAGAAGGCCGCCGTCGTGCGCAAGCAGGCGGAGCTGCAGCGCGTCGAGCGCAAGATCGACAACCGCCTGCGCCAGCTGCACGATGCGCAGACAGCCGAGCTCGGCGCCATCCGCCTCGTGCGCAGCCCCGCGTGCCGCATTGTGTGGGTGTCCGGCGCGCTCGAGCTGCACAGCTTTCTCGACATGGAGCCGTCCATCCGCATGCTCGAGCGCTCGCAGGCGGAGGCCGTGGTGTTCCTCGGCAAGGTGGGTGTGGGCCTCTCGGCCGAGCGGCTGCTGGCCGGGGCGTTTGCGCCGTATGACCGCGCGTTTCTCGTGCTCGACGACGAGGACGCCTTCGATGGCGACGTGACCACCCTGCCCGAGACGACGTGCGCCGCCGTGTGCTTTCGCGGCAGCCACCCCGAAGCCCCGGCGCAGTATGCGCGCCTGATGGACTACCTGCGCGCGCACGCGCTCGCCCCGGCGGACTTCTCGCGCGAGATCACGATGATCGACTACGGCCTGACGAGCGACCCGGAAAAATTCGTGACCGAGATCCGCATCCCCGTCACGGAGGCATGAAAAAACGCTGTCCCGAAAATGGGACAGCGTTTTTGCGTTTTGGTGCGTCAGAAGCTGCCGCTGCGGCCGTGGCCGCCGCCACCGGAAAAGCTCGACCCGCCGCCACCGGAGTGGTGGTCGTTGTCGCGCTCGATCTTGCGGCGCGTCGTGGTCGTGTGGGTGTAGACATCGTCGCGCCGCGTCAGGTGCAGGCCCGCGGGCGTGACGTAGGCGCGCGCCTCGGTCTGGCGGCGCACGGAGCGCATCTTCGCCTTGAGGATCAGGCAGACGATGAGCGCGATGACGCACGAGATCACGAGCGCGATGCCCAAATTGCGCAGCAGCGACGGCGCGGAGAAGCCGGGGTCAACGTCGGCGTCATGGCCGGGGCTGTAGGCATAGTCAGAGTCGCTGCCGGTATAGGACTCGCCGCTGAGCAGGTCGGCGCAGCCGTCGATGTAGTCGCAGAAGCCGCCGTACCAGTCGCCGTTGCGGAAGTCGTCGAGAAAGCCGTCCTCGAGCTGCTGCAGGGCAGAGTCCGGGAAGAGGAGCTCTGCCTTGTCGCCGTAGACGAAGGCGGCGTACTTGCGGTTCGACACGCTCAGCAGCAGGAGCACACCGTCGCGCCCGTCACCGACGCCGAGCGAGTCGTTGTGGTAGAGCGTGTAGGACGCCGTCTCCACGTCGGTGAAGCCGTAGTCGGCATAGTCGTCCACGGTGCGGATGTACACGCCGACGCCGCTGCTGTGCGCGAGGGCGGCGGCGCGCTGCGAGAGCTGGCTGATCTGTTGGTCGGTGAGCAGGCCGGCCTCGTCCGTGACCCAGTCCCCGGCGGCCAGCGCCGGTACTGCGAGCGTCACGGCCAGCAGCAGCACGAGCAGCAGGGCGGAAAGTCTGCGTTTCATATCCGTCGCCTCCTTACAGCAGGAACTGCAAAATTGCAGTCAGCGCCACGGTGAGCGGGGCCGCGATGGCGGCGAACATGCCCCAGAAGCGGCCGCGGTCCGTCGGCAGGTCGCCGACGAGCTTGCCGGTCTGGCCGTTCATGGCGAAGAGGAAGTCCTGCCCGCGCCACTTCGTGCTCAGCATCCAAACCGGCAGCAGGGCGTAGTGCACCTTGCCGCGCCGCAGCGCGATGTCCTCGCGCTCGGTCACGCACGCGCCGTAGCCGGTGACGGTGTCGCGCAGGGCCTGCGCGAGCGTCTCGCGGCAGCGCGTGTCCGCCCGGTCGCGGCTGTCGTCGATGGTCACGTCGTATTTATCCGCCAGATAGCCCGGCAGGTACGCCGTGGAAAACGGGCGCAGCTGGGCATAGTCAAACGGCTCGATGGAGTCCATGTGGTCGTCCGGCATCTTGGAGGATGCGTCGACCGGGATCTTCTCAAACGCGAGCGACCCGGCGCGCACCACGTGGTAGTGCCGCGTCTCGGTGATCTCATAGTCGCCGGTCTCGAACACGTTCGTGTTGCTGGCGCGGTAGCTGGCCGCGCCCTCCGCGCCGCCGTCAAACAGCCAGAACGGGACGTACACGCCCTGGATCTGCTCGATGTGGTTGGCGGACGTGAACGAGCGCGGCAGGAAGGGCTTGCCCTTGTAGTGCGCGCGCAGCGCCTGCACGGCGTCGTCCTTGCTCAGGCGAAACGGGAGGATATAGTCCGGCCGCAGCGCGCCCGAAAACTGCCCCGGCACGATCGCCGGGTTGCCGCAGTAGGGGCAGGCCGTGGCCGCGGTGCTCTGGTCGCAGATGAGCTCCGCGCCGCACGACGGGCAGCTGTAGACGCGCAGGCCGTCCGCCTCCGCGCCCCAGTCGCGGCTGAGGTCGGAGGTGTCCCAGCCGCCGGAGGCCGCGGCGGCTTCCGCAGCCTCGGCCTTGGCAGCCTGCGCTGCTTCGGCCTTCGCGTCGGCCGCCTGCTTGGCTGCGGCGGCCTCGGTCTCCTTGCGGGCATAGAGCGCCTCGATCTCGGCCACGTCGAATGACGAGCCGCAGTAGTCGCACGCGAGCTTGCCGCTCTTGGCCGAATAGTGCAGCGGGCCGGTGCAGGCCGGGCACTGATAGTTCGTTACCTGGGTCGGCATGGCGCATGCCTCCTTTCGTCCAGTCGGGGGTTACGACTGGATGTCCCCATCGTCAAACGGGTCGCCGCACTCGGGGCAGAATTTCGGCGGGTGAGTCGGGTCGTCCGGCTCCCAGCCGCATTTGTCGCACTTGTATTTCGGTGTGCCGGCCGGTTTCGGGCGGCCGCACTCGGAGCAGAACTTGCCCTTGTTCACCGCGCCGCACACGCACGTCCAGCCCTCCGGCGCGGCCGGGCGCGGCCGGCCGCAGTTGCCGCAGAACTTGCCGGTGTTGCCCGTCTGGCCGCAGACGCACGTCCAGCTCCCGGCCGCCGGGGCGGCGGGCTGCTGGGCCGCCTGTTGCCGGCCCATGGCATAGAGGTCCTGCGCGTTGACGCCGCCCACCTGGCCGGCCATGCCCATGCCCATGAACGCCATGGCCGGGCCGGTGGCCGTGTTGGACGCGGCCGCCTTCATCGCATCGCCCTGCGAGCGCGAGAGCATCGCCGCCGCGCGCGTCGGGTCCATGTAGGCCGCGTCGCGCTGCATGTCCTTAATCATCTGCTCGTCGGCCTCGTCGGCCTTCACGGACGAGACGCCGAAGGCCACGATCTCCAGACCCCGGCGGTCGCGCCACTGGGCCGAGAGCTCCTCGTTGAGCGCCGCGGCGATCTCCCGCGTGTGGCCGGGCAGCGCCGAGTAGCGGATGCCCATGTCGCTGATGCGCGCGAACGCCGGCTGCAGCGCCGTGAGCAGCTCGCTCTTGAGCTGGCTGTCGAGCGTGTCGCGCGTGTAGTCCTCGGTCACGTTGCCGCAGACGTTGGTGTAAAACAGCAGCGGGTTTGCGATGTGGTAGCTGTACTCGCCGAAGCAGCGGATGCCGATGTCGATGTCGATGCCGGCGCGCTGATCCACCACGCGAAACGGCACGGGGCTCGGCGTACCGTACTTGTTGCCGGTCAGCTCCTTGGTGTTGAAATAGTAGATGCGCTGGTCCTTCGGGGCCTCGCCGCCGAAGGTGAAGCGCTTGCCGATGTTGCGGAACACCTCACCGATGCTCTCGCCGAGGTTCCCGGCGAAGATCGACGGCTCGGTCGATGCGTCATACGTGTACTCGCCCGGCTCGGCGCAGACCTCCACGACCTTGCCCTGCTCGACGATGAGCATGCACTGCCCGTCGGCGACGGCGATGCGCGAGCCGGTGGTGATGATGTTCTCGTCGCCGTGCGTGTTGCTCGAGCGGCGGGTGGCCTTTTTCTGTCCTTTCACGGCCAGCACGTTTGCCGGCAGGGCCTCGCAGAGGAAAAATTCCTTCCACTGGTCGGCCAGAACGCCGCCGGCAGCGCCCGCGGCAGCTTTGATCAGTCCCATATGCAAACTCCTTTTTGGTGATGGTTTTTCGTCGGATGCGGATGGTTGTGACGGCTTTTCGTCCGCGCTTACATCGCGCTTACATTATAAGGGCGCGCGCGCGCAAAAGCTACAGCGAAAGCAAAAATTCAGGCAAAATTCAGAATTTTTCCCGCCCCGGCGCGATTTTTCGCCGCCCGCTCGACAGCGCCCGCGCGCGGGCTATCCTGTCGGCGGAGCTGAGCGACGGCGAGTGGTATCTCACGTCCGACCACCCCATGCGCCGGGAGCACTACCTGTCGTTCGCGGCGCTGGTCAATGAGGACACGGTCGTGCTGCGGCAGCTCTACCCCGAGTGGGGCGCGCAGACGCGCCTGCCGTACTTCGCGCACGGCACACTGCTGTGGTACTGCACGCAGCACGGGCTGTTCGCGCAGAGGATCGACGCGCACAAAAAGTGAGCAGAAAACAGCAAAGGCGTCCCCGAGAGGGGACGCCTTTGCTGCGGTTTTGGATGCATTACGCGATGCCGGTGACGGTATAGTCCTTGGCCTCGACCGTGCTCTTGAGCACGGCGTCGTCCACCGGGGCGCTGAGCGTCACGGCGGCGGTGCCCGCCGTGTGGCTGACCTCGGCCTCGGTGACTTCCGGCAGCGCCTCGAGCGCCTTTTTCACGGTCGCCTCGCAGTGAGCGCACATCATGCCTTCGATTTGAATGGTCTTTTTCATTGCAGTTTCCTCCTTGATTTCGGGTACTTCTTTGAGATGGTTTGCACGTTTATGATCGTGGCGCGTATCGCGCAGCTTGAACAGATTCAGGCGCAGGGCGTTCGTGACCACGCAGAAGCTCGACAGGCTCATGGCCGCCGCGCCGATCATGGGGTTGAGCGTCAGGCCGAGCGGGACGAACACGCCCGCCGCGATGGGGATGCCGATGGTGTTGTAGAAAAACGCCCAGAACAGATTCTCGTGGATGTTGCGCAGCGTCGCGCGGCTGAGCCGGATGGCCGCCGGCACGTCGCTCAGATGGCTGTTGACGAGCACGACGTCGGCCGCGTCGATGGCCACGTCCGTGCCCGCGCCGATGGCGATGCCGATGTCCGCGCGCGTGAGCGCCGGCGCGTCGTTGATGCCGTCGCCGACCATGGCGACCTTACCGCGCGCGCTCAGGCGGCGGATCTCGCGCTCCTTGCCGTCGGGCAGCACGCCCGCGATCACCTCGTCCACGCCGGCCTGCGCGCCGATGGCCCTGGCCGTGCGCGCGTTGTCGCCCGTGATCATGACGACGCGGATGCCCATGTTGCGCAGCTCACGGATGGCCTGCGGGCTGTCGGGCTTGAGCACGTCCGCCACGGCGACGATGCCGAGGAGCTCCCCGCCGCGGGCGAAAAACAGCGGCGTCTTGCCGGCCTCGGCCAGCGCCTGCGCCTGCGTCTGCATGGGCGCGGGAATGTCGGCCGCCGTGCGGATGAAGTCCGCGTTGCCGCCGCAGAGCGGCTGCCCGTCGAGCGTGGCCCTGAGCCCGTTGCCCGGCAGGGCCTGAAAGTCCGCGACCTCGGCGGCGGTCAGCCCGTCCGCCTCCGCGCGGCGCAGCACCGCCTTGGCCAGCGGGTGCTCGCTCCGGCGCTCGAGCGCATAGGCCAGGCGCAGCAGCTCCGTCTCCGTCACGCCCGGGGCGGGGCAGAGGTCCGTCACGGTCGGGTCGCCGGAGGTGATGGTGCCGGTCTTGTCGAGCGCGACGATCTGGATGCGGCCGGTCTCCTCAAGGGAGGCCGCCGTCTTGAAGAGGATGCCGTTTTTCGCGCCCATGCCGCTGCCGACCATGATCGCCACCGGGGTGGCGAGGCCGAGCGCGCACGGGCAGCTGATGACGAGCACGGAGATGCCGCGCGCGAGCGCGTAGCCCACGGTGCGGCCGAGCAGCAGCCAGACGACGAACGTCACGAGCGCGATGCCCATGACCGCCGGTACGAACACGCCGGACACCTTGTCGGCGATCTTGGCGATCGGCGCTTTCGTGGCCGCCGCGTCGCTGACCATCTGGATGATCTGCGAGAGCGTCGTGTCCTCGCCGACGCGCGTGGCGCGGCACTTGAGAAAGCCCGACTGGTTCACCGTCGCGGCCGAGACGGCCGCGCCCGGCGCTTTGTCGGCCGGGATGCTCTCGCCCGTGAGCGCCGCCTCGTTGACTGCGCTCGTGCCGGCGAGCACGACCCCGTCAACCGGGATGCGCTCGCCCGGGCGGACGACGAACACGTCGCCGGTTTGCACCTGCTCGACCGGGACGGTCACCTCCGCGCCGTCGCGCTCGACGGTGGCGGTCTTCGGAGCGAGCTCCATGAGGCTGCGCAGCGCGTCGGTCGTCTTGCCCTTCGAGCGGGCCTCGAGCGTCTTGCCCACCGTGATGAGCGTGAGGATCATGGCGGCGGACTCGAAGTAAAAGTCCATCATGTAGTTCATGACGGCCTGCTCGTCACCGCGCACCTGCGCGCCCGTCATGGCGAAGAGCGCGTACGTGCTGTACACGAACGCCGCCGTCGCCCCGAGGGCCACGAGCGTGTCCATGTTCGGCGCACGGTGCCAGAGTGCCTGGAAGCCGCTGATGAAAAACTTCTGGTTGATGACCATGATGATCACCGTCAGCAGCAGCTGCGTCAGGCCCATGGCGACGTGGTTGCCGTCATAAAACTTCGGCAGCGGCCAGCCCCACATCATGTGGCCCATGGAAAAATACATCAGCACAAGCAGAAAGCCCAGCGACCAGAAGAGCCTGCGCCGCAGCTTCGGCGTTTCGTGGTCGGCGAGCGCGTCGGCGCCGGCGGCGGGGCCTGCGCTCTGCTGCGCGCCCTTGACCGACGCGCCGTAGCCCGCGGCCTGCACCGCGTCGATGATAGCCTGATCGGCCGCCGTGCCCTCCACCCCCATGGAGTTGGTCAGCAGGCTGACCGAGCACGCCGTCACGCCCGGTACGTTCGACACCGCCTTTTCCACGCGCGCCGAGCAGGCCGCGCAGCTCATGCCGGTGACGTTATATTGCTTCAATGTCGTTCCTCCTTTGCGGTGCGGCTCATTTCATGAGTTTCTGCAGCGTCGCCACCAGCTCGTCGATCACCTCATCCTTGCCGTCGCGGATGTCCTCAACGACGCAGGTGCGGATGTGACTGGCCAGCAGCTCCTTATTGAATGCGTTGAGCGCCGCGCCCGCCGCCGCCGACTGCACGAGAATGTCCGGGCAGTAGGCGTCGTTTTCGACCATGCCGCGGATGCCGCGAATCTGGCCCTCGATGCGGTTGAGCCGGTGGATGAGCCGCTTGTATTCCTCCGGCGAGCGCTCCTTTTTGCGCTGCGAACAGTCGCAGCAGCACGTTTTTTTCTCATCGTCCATGTATTCGTACCTCATTGTTTCCCGTATACCCCTTGGGGGTATTTTGAATATATACCCCCCGAGGGTATTTGTCAAGAGGGAAGGTGCATGTTCTTGACAGCGGGCGCGCGTGATCTGCTCGATTCCGCCGGCTGCCAGAACGTCAAGGGCGGCTGGCCGGTGCAGGCGTCCGACCGCGTGGAGGCCGTGCTGGGGGCCGTTGGCCTGCGCGGATAAACCGCGCGGAAAGCCGAAAAACAGCCGCGCCCCTGCGCGCCGGAATGGCGCGCAGGGGCGTGGTTTTTATTTTGCTGCCGGTGCTCAGCCGTGGTAGTCGCCGGTCGCGGAATCGACCGTGACGTAGGGCACGACTTTGCCGTCGATCTTCACATAGACCTGATAGATGCCGTTTCCGAGATCCTCGTAGTGGTCGGGCGTGACGCCGTAGTCTTCGAGCAGGCTCCGTTCAAACTTGGCCTTCCAGCCGTCGCTGCCGGCGTCTTTTCCGGCGGCGGGCGTCGGTGTCGCGGCCGGGGCGGCGATGACGGGCGTCTCAACGGGATGAGACAACGAATTCCAGTAACGCCTGTTCCGGAGCGCCCGCCGGACGTAGAGGCGTTTTTTCATTCAATGACGTTCGGAAAAGCCCCGCCCGTGACGGGTATCGCCCGGCGCATCGGCTGACCGATACCTGTCTGACGACCGGCGTTCACTATTATTATGATGTGGGCTCCGTGCCGCCGGGCGCGTCGGCCCGCGGAACGATCACGTTCCTTTCTCCCGAGGCGTATCCGCATTGCCTGTGGGTCGGAAAACGGATCCCGATGCAGGAAGGCGCGCATGTGGTGGGGTATGCAGTGATCACGCGCATCGACAACCCGCTCCTGCAGGCGGAAAAGCCGGAAGCGCGAGCGTCAGTCGTGGCTTCCCCCGATCACAACGACGGCAGAAAGCCGCGGTGATGACCAGGCGCTGGGACAAGCAAAGCACGCGCCGTCATCTGCCGCTGTACCTGCTGCTTCTTTGCAAAACGTAAAAAACACCGCCGCAGGGTTTTCCCTGCGGCGGTGTTTTTCTGCCCGCGTGCGAATAAAACAAAAAATTGAATGAATAAATACTAATGAGCGCCGTTTCTCCTCAATTGCCCGCAAAGCTGAAAAAGCGCTGGAATATATGGGTTTTCAGACCTATAATAAGCGCATATAACCGTATCAAAAATAATTCATGTATGAATATGCTAATAATACGACGAATAATGAAATTAAATTCACCAAAAACCTTGTGTGCTTTGTCAATTGAAAAACTTACATTTCAGACGTAAACTGCACATAAGATTTTTTCCGTCTGCGGCGCACTCCTGCTGCTCCGGCGGTGAAGAATCCAATCTCATACAGAAAGAAGGCTTATCATGAAGAGGAGAATCTTGACTCTGCTGCTGACGCTGGTCATGGTGCTGTCGCTTCTGCCCGGCACGGCGCTCGCCGTGAACGACAGCAGCGCACCTGCCGTGACGTATGCCGATCTGGCAGACATCAACGGTACTGCGCTCGTCCCTGGCGGCGCAGGCGAAAACACGGAACTGACCGTAGCGGACGCAGTGCGTGCACTGCTGCTGTGGACGGGCATGACCGAGCAGCAGCTCGGCTCGTTCCCGGATGACTATCTGGCTCAGGCCCGCAGCATGGGCATGATCGACACGGACACCGACGCCGACGCGCCCTGCACGCTCGCGGCTTACCGCCAGATGAAGGCGGTCGCCGACCAGATGTATGACGCGCTGCACGCCGACAAGCTGCAGCCGCTGTACATGAACGGTATGGCGCAGCCCATCTTCCCCTACACGACCGGCGAGGTCACGGAGGGCTACAGCAACGACGAGAGCGACATCATCCGCTACTGCGTCTATGTCGAGACCAACTACGACACCGACGACGACGGCAAGCTCGACCTCGTCAAGGCGCTCGTGCAGATCCCGCGCGCAGCGATGGAGGGCAACTACAAGGCGGCCACCATCTACGAGGCGCGCCCGTACATCACCGGCTGCAACGAGAGCATGAACCCCGGCAAGAACCTCGGCAGCGAGAGCTATGACATCTCCAAGCTCTACAGCCAGCCGGACAAGCGCGTGCCCGCCGGCACCGCCACGACCGCGGACGCGGCAGCTGCTGCCGACAGTGCCGACTGGTACTACTGGAACCCGTATGAGCAGATGTACGACTACGAGGACCTCAACTGGTATGACTACTATCTTGTGCGCGGCTTTGCCGTGGTCGAGTGCGGCGGTCTGGGCACGAAGGGCTCCGACGGCTTTGAGACCTGCGGCACCGATCTGGAGATCGATGCGTTCAAGTGCGTGATCGAATGGCTGCACGGCGACCGCGTGGCCTACACCGATAAGACCAGCAACGTCGCCATCTCGGCCGACTGGTCGAGCGGCAAGATCGGCATGACCGGCCGCTCCTACGCCGGCACGACGCAGTTCGGTCTGGCAACGACCGGCGTCGCCGGCCTTGAGACCATCGTCCCCGTCGCCGGCATCGCGAGCTGGTATGAGTACACCAACTCTCAGGGCATCTCCACCAACAGCCTCGTCAACTACTCCGAGCGGCTCGGCTGGTACTGCAACGGCCGCTACCTCGATCCGGACGACTACGCGACCATCGCCGAAAAGTACGGCAACTATATGTACCAGATCCAGCAGGATCAGCTCAAGAGCAACGGCGACTACTCTGAGCACTGGGCGACCCGCGACTACACGCTTGACGCGGAAAACATCAAGTGCCCGGCGCTGATCGTGCACGGTCTCAATGACGACAACGTGCGCACGAAGGAATTTGACCTCATGTACCAGGCGTATCAGAAGGCGGGCGTGAACGTCAAGCTTCTGCTGCATCAGGACGCGCACCTGACCCCGAGCTATCCCGGCGGCAACCTTGAGTTCTACGTTGACGGCGAGAGCTACAACAATGTCCTCAACCGCTGGTTCAGCCACTACCTGTGCGGCGTGGAAAACGGCGCCGAGAACATGGCCGCCGTCACCGCGCAGAGCAATGTCGATGCCTCCGTCTGGAACACCTATGACAGCTGGACGACCGACGAGAGCATTGCCCTCTCCAACGCCGACGACACCGGCACGACCACCATCAACAGCGACTACGCCACGCAGGGCATCAACCGCAGAAACTGGCGTGACGCGCTGACCGCCGGCTCCACCGACGTGAGCGCCATGTACACCATGGATGTCGACGCCGACACCGTCATCAAGGGCAGCGTGGCCGTGAGCTTCACCGCCAGCGCTGATAACTATGACGCGCCGGAGACGACCAGCCCGCGCGGCACCGTCGACCACGACAACTATGTCGGCGAAGAGACGAACGCCCTTGACCACGACAACTACGTTGGCGCGGCGAGCGCTGACGGCGCTGTGACCGTGTCCCTGCCGGACGGCGCCGATCTGATCGACCGCGACGCGCTCATGGTCAGCGCCATGCTCGTCGACATCGCGCCCGAGGGCACGACGTTCCCGGCCTACAACACGCAGGGCAGCTATGTGCCCAAGACCATCACCGCCGGCGGCGCGTGGATGGGCGGCGGCCTGAACAACTATGACTACGCCGAGCTCAACGCCACCGACGTCAGCTACAAGATCATTGCGCGCGGCTGGATGGACCTCTGCAACCCCGGCGCTGGCTATGACTCCGCCTCCGCCGGCACGAAGGTCGCCCTCAAGGTCGGCGAGAACCACGACTACACCATCTACCTGCAGCCGAACCTCTACACCGTCAAGGAAGGCCACAAGCTCGCACTCGTGATCTACACCTATGAGCCGGGCAAGGCCAACTACAGCCAGGACTACCAGATCACGCTCGAAAACGCTTCCGTCAGCGCGGAGATCCCCGTTGATAAGATCCCGGCCGTTCCGGCGCTTCCGTTCACGGACGTCCCCGCAGACACCGAGCTCTACGCCGCTGTGAAGTGGGCCTACTTCAGCGCCCCGAAGATCACGGTCGGCGTGACCGAGACCACCTTTGCCCCCGCCAGCGCCTGCACCCGTGCCGAGGTTGTCACCTTCCTGTACCGTCTGGCCGGTGAGCCGGATGTGTCCGGCACGGCGCTTCCGTTCACGGATGTGGCCGAGGATGCCTACTATACCGACGCGGTGAAGTGGGCGGCAGCCAACGGCGTGACCGCCGGCACGAGCGCCACCACCTTCAGCCCGAACGACACATGCACGCGCGCACAGGCCGTCACGCTGCTGTATAACGCAGCCGGCGCACCGGCCGTGAGCGACACGGTGAGCTTCGCGGATGTGGCGGCAGACGCCTACTACGCCGATGCTGTTGCATGGGCGGCAGCCAACGGCGTGACCGTCGGCACGAGCGCTACCACCTTCAGCCCGGACGACGCATGCACGCGCGGCCAGATCGTGTGCATGCTCTACCGCGGCGACACGCAGGCCTGAGCAAGACACAGAAAATCACCCCAAAAAGCGGCAGCGCCCATTGCGAATGCAATGGGCGCTGGTTTTTTGTACAGACGGCTTGCCGTTTGAGGATCACGCCGGAAGCTCTCTTGCGCGCTGCGGCGCGTGTTTGACAACATCCTGAGCAACGCCGCCAAATATTCCGCCGGCGACCTGACCGTCACGCTGACGCCGGACGGCGCGGTCACGTTCGCCAATCATGCGCCAAACCTCAGCTGCGTACAGGCAAACCAGCTCGTCGACCGCTTTTTCACCGTCGAGACGGCGCGCACTCGGCCGGGCGGGGGAGCGGGGGAGCGGCGCCGCGGCCCGCCGGTCCCCGGCATCCGCCGCGGCGGGGAAAGCGCCGGAAACCTTGCGCCGGGTGACAGTTTTTGACCCGGAAGTTGCGTTTTGCCGGACAGTTTTGCGGGAAAACCCGGCGCCGCTTGACAATATCCACCGGCTTTATGCTATAATGACTCTCCTGTTTTGCGGCCGTGCCGCAACAGGAACGATCCGTTATGCTGAAAATCCATAAGGAGGTCAGAAATGACGAAATACAATCAGGTCACGCCGGAGATCGCCGCGCAGCTTCAGGCCATCGTGGGCGCGAAGCGCTTTTTCGCGGGCGACGCGGTGAAGGACGACTTCAGCCACGACGAAATGCCCATCTACGGCAAGTATTACCCCGAGGTGGTCTGCGAGGCAGAGAGCACCGAAGAGGTGTCCGCGATCATGCGCGTGTGCTACGACAACAACATTCCCGTCACGCCGCGCGGCGCGGGCACGGGCCTCGTCGGCGGATGCGTGCCGCTGTGCGGCGGCGTGGTGCTGTGCACGACGCGCATGAACAAGATCCTCTCCTATGACATGAACAACCTCGTCGTGCACATCCAGCCCGGCGTGCTGCTGTGCGACCTCGCGGCCGACGCGCTCACGCACGGCCTGATGTACCCGCCCGACCCGGGCGAAAAGACCGCGACCGTGGGCGGCAACGTGTCCACGAACGCGGGCGGCATGCGCGCCGTGAAGTACGGCGTCACGCGCGACTACGTGCTGGCCATGACCGTGGTGCTGCCCGACGGCAGAGTCATGGAGCTCGGCAAGACCGTGTGCAAGACCAGCTCCGGCTACAGCCTGCTGCACCTGATGATCGGCTCGGAGGGCACGCTCGGCGTCATCACGGAGCTGACGCTCAAGCTCATCCCGAAGCCGGAAATGAACGTGAGCCTCATCCTCCCGTTTGCCGACGTGGAGACCGCTATCGCCTCCGTGCCGAAGATCAAGCTGGCCAACCTTGACCCGCAGTCGATCGAGTTCATGGAGCGCGACATCGTCGATTCCTCGGCGGCGTTCACCGGCAACACCATCTTCCCCACGGTTGTGGACGGCAAAGAGGCGGGCGCGTACATCCTCGTCACCCTCGTCGGCGACAGCGAGGCCGAACTGACCGCGAAGATGGACCGCCTCGGCGCGCTTGCCGAGCAGTGCGGCGCGTACGACACGCTCGTCGTCTGGACCGACGGCCTGAAAAAGGACGTCTGGGCCGCGCGCAGCGCATTCCTGACCGTCATCGAGGCGGACACGAAGCTGCTCGACGAGATGGACGTCGTCGTGCCGGTAGACCGCATCGCGGAGTTTCTCGTCTATACCCGCGCCACCGGCAAGGCGGAGGGCATCACCATCCGCAACTTCGGCCACGCGGGCGACGGCAACCTGCACATCTACTGCTGCGCCAACGACATGGCGCTCGACGAGTTCAAGCGCCGCAGCAAGGCCGTCATGGACAAATGCTATGCCAAGTGCATCGAGTTCGGCGGGCAGGTCTCCGGCGAGCACGCCATCGGCCACGCAAAGAAGCAGTACCTGGTGGAGTCCGCCGGCGAGACGGCGTTCGGGCTCATGCAGGCGATCAAGCAGGTGTTTGACCCCAAGGGCATCCTCAACCCCGGCAAGGTCTGCACCAACGTCGAGGAGGGCTGAAGCATGCTGAATATTCTTGTTTGCGTCAAGCAGGTGCCCGACATCAACCTCGTGAAGATGGACCCCGTCACGGGCAGCCTGATCCGCGCGGGCGTGCCGGCGATCCTCAATCCGCTGGACGCCAACGCGCTTGAGGCGGCCGTGCGCGTCAAGGAGGCGCACGGCGGCACGGTCACGGTCATCACGATGGGGCCGGACATGGCCAAGGAGGCGCTGCGCGAGTGCCTCGCCGCGGGCGCGGACCGCGCCGTGCTGCTGTCTGACCGCGCGTTTGCCAACGCCGACACCCTCGCCACGAGCTACGTCATTGCGAGCGCGGCAAAGCAGCTCGGTGAGTTTGACCTCATCTTCTGCGGCAAGGAGTCGCTCGACGGCGCGACCGGGCAGATGGGCTCGCAGCTGGCCGAGCGCTTCGGCGCGAGCCAGATCTCCTCGACGGCGAAGATCGTCGAGGTGGACACGGCCGCGCACACCATCACGGCCGAGCGCGACCTCGAGCGCGGCACGGAGGTGCTGCGCGCGAAGTATCCCTGCCTGCTCACGGTCGAGAAGGCGAACTTCCGCCCCCGCATCCCGAACCTGAAGCGCTGGAAGGCCTCGCGCACCGCGCCCATTGCGGTCTACAGCGCGGCCACCATCCCAGGGCTCGACCCCGCGCAGATCGGCGACCCCGGCTCGCCCACGAAAGTGCCGCGCACCTACCCGCCGGAGGTCGGCGCGAAGGGCAGCATGATCGACGCGGGCAGCACGGAAAAGAACGTGGACCGGCTCTTCGATCTGATCGCGGACGTGCTTTGAGGAGGTGCAGGCAGTGAATAAGACAGATTATAAAGATATGTGGGTCTTCATCGAGCGCGACGGCGACAGCGTGCTGCCGGTCTCGCTCGAGCTGTGCTCGGAAACGCGCAAGCTCTGCGACGTGAGCGGCGAGAAACTCGTCGCGGTCATCGTCGGCAGTATCTCGGACGGCGAGCTGCAGCGCGTGCTCGACTGCGGCGTGGACAAGGTCATCCACGTGACCGGCACGGGCTATGACTACTTCAATAACGATGCGTACACCAACCTCTTCACCGTCCTGTGCCGGAAGTACCGGCCCACGGCGGTCATGGTCGGCGGCACGATCAACGGGCGCGACTTTGCGCCGCGCTTCGCCGCGCGCCTCGGCACCGGCTGCACCTCGGACGCGACCGAGCTCGTCTGGGATCCCAAGACAACGGACATCGAGTTCGTTGAGCCTGCCGTCGGCGGCAAGATGATGGCCGTCATCACCGTGCCGGTGGCGCGCCCGCAGGTCGGCACGATCCGCCCGGGCACGTTCAAGTGTGTGCCCTGCGGCGCGCGTGCGCACGAGGTCATCGAGGAGCACATCGACTTCCCGGTCGCAGACATCCGCACCGAGATCCTCGATTTCCGCGCCGACGATCTCGACGAGAGCCTGAACATCGCGGACGCGGATGTGATCGTCTGCGTCGGCAACGCGATCAAGGGGGCGGACGCCCTGCCGCGCTACCGCCGTCTGGCAGAGCGCCTCGGCGGCAAGGTCGCCTGCACGCGCCCGGTGTTCGACCGCGGCGTGCTGCCGTTCAAGCTCGTCATCGGGCAGTCCGGCGCTGTGGTCAAGCCGAAGCTGCTGCTGTCGTTCGGCGTGTCGGGCGCGGTCAACCACGTCACGGGCTTTTCGGACGCGGACGTGGTCGTCGCCGTGAACACCGATCCCGAGGCGGCGATCTTCAACTACTGCACCTACGGCATCGTCGGCGACATGGACGAGGTCTGCGAGGCCATGCTCGCAAAGCTCGGCGAGTGAGCCGGGACAAACATGCAAAAAAGCACCCGAGAGGGTGCTTTTTTGCGTGCTGCCCACCGTGTCGTAGGCGTCATAGTCCAGCAGGTAGTGCTGCCAGAAGCCCGTCCGGCGCAAAGGATATCGGTATGCAGCCGATGAGCGCGTCGGACGCAGCATCTTCAAAGATCCGGGCTGGGCAAAGGGCATACCATAAAACAAAAAGCAAAAAGGACCTGGCATATGCCAGGCCCTTTTTTCTGGCACCCCCGGCTGGATTCGAACCAGTGGCCTGCCGCTTAGGAGTTCAAAAAAACTCGTTTTTAACCGTGTACCTGCGTGTCCTGTAATGTCCGAAAAGCCTTGGAATATCAAGGATTTTCGATGATTTGAGTTCCTTTGAAAATCAGTACGTTTCCCTCAATATCCTGCTAATTTTCGTGCCGTATTGCAAAAGTATTAGCAAAATAATTTGGGGATGGAAAAGCGTTCAACTGAAAATGTGAACCGTGTGTCCTCTTGTGTCCTACCGTAAAACGACTGCCTGCGTAAAAGCAAGCGGTCGTTTTGTTCAAGATTGCAGGTTTTAAAGATTTATTGCTGCCATTAAACTAGTTGTGCAGTTATTTGATCGACCAAGTAGCATGCAAATTGTATGCTACTTCAGATAGTAGCTTTTATTAAGTTGGAATATCCGTTGCTCAGTTGACGCCAATGGAGTTTCGTGTTAAATTTGTTGCAATTAATTATTTAGGAGAGCATGAATGAGAACTGTTGACTTGTTTTGTGGTTGTGGTGGCATGTCTCTCGGGTTTCAAATGAGTGGTTATCAAATTGTTGGTGCTTTTGATTTTTGGCAGCCAGCATTGAACTGCTATGCAACAAATATGAATCATCCAATATTTTTCCAAGATTTATCAAAAAAGAATTTGTCGTTAAAGTTGATACGACCGCTAAATCCGGAGGTGATAATTGGAGGCCCACCGTGCCAAGATTTTTCTAGTGCTGGAGAGCGCGAAGAGGGCGAACGCGCTAATTTGACCATATCATATGCTAAAATTATCAAGAGCATAAGACCAAAGTATTTTGTCATGGAGAATGTTTCTAGAGCCAAATCGAGCAACGCTTATACCGAAGCACGCAGTATTTTCAAATCTGCTGGATATGGACTAACCGAACAAATTCTTGATGCAAGTAGATGTGGAGTTCCTCAAAAAAGAAAACGCTTTTTCTGTATTGGTGCTCTAGATGCGCCTGATGGTTTTCTTAAAAAGTATTTGAATGCCAATCAGCGCATTATTCCCCTGACAGTTAGAGAATATTTTCAGGAAAACAACTACGAATTGGATTTTGATTTCTACTATAGGCATCCTCGCAGTTATTCCCGTAGAGCAATATTTAGTGTGGATCAGCCTGCGCCAACCATTCGTGGTGTAAATCGCCCTATGCCGCCTGAATACAATGCACACCCAGGCGATGCTGCTCCCATAGAGAATGTACACGCTCTAACCTTCCGTCAGCGGGCATATATACAGACATTCCCAGCAAACTATGTTTTTACTGGTAGTCAAGCAGAAGTCGAACAGATGATAGGAAACGCTGTACCTGTTAATTTAGCCGCACATGTTGCAAGAGCTCTAAATTCATATGTTGCAAACGATGTTTCTGCTTGCACAGTAGCGTTTTCTGATTGGTTATCTAATGTTCATGGGTTTACTACTCTAGCAATAAAAGATACAATTTCGAGAATAAAACGTTGCAATAAGATTGTATTACTGGAAGGAGCCGATGTCACAGATTACTTGCTTAAACTAGATGAACAGGAAGGGTTCAAAACGCTGTCAAAATCCGTTCGTTCACAGCTAAAACGTGCAATATGTTTATATTATGAATATTCACATACA
>OIBN01000269.1_pt1 | contig 29874 bp, 23 predicted proteins | sample 1581031 | NCBI WGS metagenome assembly OIBN01 (sample SAMEA3882531, study PRJEB24775) | human gut metagenome | biome: human-associated habitat; feature: intestine environment; material: feces | place: Netherlands | collected 2009/2010
ACGGTGGCCCGGTCCCCGACCTTCAGCGGCCCGCCATACAGGGGCCCCACATAGTTATATACCTGCATCTGCTGGCCCTTATAGTCGCCGGAGCGGACGGTGACCAGCAGCAGCTGCTCGCCGCGATAGCCGTTGTCGGAGGCAGGGTCCTTCTCCGTGGAATCGGAGAGGATCTGGTCCACGGAGGCGCTTTCGTAATCCGCGCGGTTCTCTGGCTCGTCGGACTGCACCGGCACGGGAGCCGCCAGCAGCCGCGCCGCCAGCAGCACCGCCAGCGCCGCCGCCAGCACGATGCACGTCCATTTATTCTCCCGCAGCCAGGCGGCAGGGCCGGGCCCCTTCGTTTTTTTCTTCATATATACCGGTCCTTTCGGCAATTGGTGACACCAGCATAGCAAGTTGCGCCCCCCTTGTCAAGCAGGGCTTTGTGCAATCATCCATGCCTTGTGCACATATTAGCAAAATTTGTGTCAAATCTGCAAATAAAACTGGAAACTGACAGAAGCGTATGTTACAATGAAAATACCTGTGGGGCGGGAAGCTCCGGGGAAATTAAAGGAGGTAATAGCCTGATGAAAACACCTGTTCGCACCAGACTTTTGTCTGCGCTGCTGTCACTGGTCATGCTGGTTTCCCTGCTGCCGGTGTCGGTATTCGCGGCAGAGCCTGCGTCCGGGACCTGGGAAAAGGTCACCGAGGCACAGGAGGACTGGTCCGGTCAATACCTGATCGTCTATGAAAAGGGCAGCCTGATCATGGACGGCTCCCTGTCCGCCCTGGACAAGGAGGGCAACAAGGTGGACGTGACCATCACCGACGGCAAGATCGTTGGTGATTACGCCAAGTACGCGTTCACCATCGCGCCCATGACCGGCGGCTGGTCCGTACAGTCCGCCAGCGGAAAGTACATTTCCGGCAAGTCCGGCAAGAACAAGATCATCACCGGCTCCACTCCGGAGCTCAACACCATCACCTTCGCTGATGGTAATGTGAAGATCGCCAGCAACAACACCACGCTGCAGTATAACGCAGCCGCCACCAACGGCACCCGGTTCCGCTATTATAAGAGCGAGAATCAGCAGCCCGTGGCCCTGTATAAGCTCAGCACCGTTCCCGCCCGGGAAAGCGGCATCGTCACCGATCTGACCACCCTGCAGAACGGCGACAAGGTGGTGGTGTTCAACCCCGCCAACAAGAAGGCTCTGTCCTCCGTGTACAACGGCTTCTATAACACGGGCGTGGATGTGGAGCTGACCGGTGGCAAGCTCACCGGCTACACGGATGCAGAGCTGTGGACCGTGAACCGCACCGAGAGCGGCGCCTATACCTTCTCCACCGCCGACGGCAAGAAGCTGTCTATGGACGAAAAATACTCCAGCACCCCCCTGGATAAGACCCACACCGGCTGGAGCATCCTCCCCGCCGCCACGGAAAACTGCGTCTATATCCAGAACGTGGGCCGCAGCAGCTATCTGGAGTGGTATGCCGAGAAGAACAACTGGAGTGCCTTCGGCACCATCGGCAGCAACGAGGCTCTGTTTGCCCAGCAGCTCTATCTGGTAGGCGACGAGACGGACCAGCCCGCCGGCAGTCTGCCCCAGGAGGGCGCGCAGGTGGTGCTGTTCAACCAGAATGCCCAGGGCGTCCTGGCCGGGCAGAATGACAACACCGACAGCCCCGCCGTCAACAACGTCTCCGCCCAGGTGGCCAACGGCAAGGCCATTCCCGGCAACGGCGGCGTGGTGTTCACCGTGGAGCGCAGCGGCGAATACTATCGCTTCCGCAACGAGGCCTACGGCTACCTGTGCTCCAACGGCACCGGCAACAATGCCTTCTATTCCCTCACCGCCAGCGACGACGCCGACTGGACCGTGGAGCCCTGCTCCGGCGGCGTGGGCGGCTATCAGCTGGAGAGCCGCACCGCCAAGTTCAACGGCAGATACAGCCAGTTCCTGGAGTATTATAGCGACAGCTATAAGACCTATAGCATGTACAACGTCACGGACTACACCATCTACTCCTTCTTCTTCTATGGCGTAGCCGACAGCGTGAAGCTGGACGGCGGCATCGTCAATGATCCCGCCGTGAAGTTCACCTCCGCCGACTCCGTGAAGGGGGGCCAGGATTACACCCTGACCTTTACCGTGGACGATGCGAAGGCGGTCCAGAAGCTGGAGATCCTGGTGGACGGCAGGTCTGCCGGTGTCATCACCGATTACACCGCCGACGGCAGCAATTACACCGCCAATGTGCCTGCCGCCATGCTGGCCGGGTCCGATCAGGTGACCTTCACCGTCCGCGTGACCAATGTCTCCGGCGCCAGCTACAGCGGCAGCCTGGTGGTCACCGTGGTGGACGAGCCCTCCATCGGCGCCGTGACGCCGCTCAAGGGCAGCCAGACCGGCAGCGACAAGCGGCCTGTCATCTCCGCTGAGCTCATCAACGCCGGTGAGAATCCCACCGTGGAAATGACCGTCAACGGGGAGAAGGTCAACGCCGTCTGTGCCGGCGGCAAGGCCACCTACACCCCCGCCGCCGACATGACCGACGGCCGCACCAATGTTACCGTCACCGTCACCCGCGCCGACGGCAAGTCCGCTTCCTTCAGCTGGTTCTTCACCGTGGGCGAGTCCCGGTATCAGCTGTACTTCGGTCAGCTGCACAGCCACACCCAGTATTCCGACGGCGCAGGCTCTCTGGAGTCCGCTCTGAGCTATGTGAAGAACCTGCCCGACAGCGCCAACGTGCAGTTTGTGGCCTTCACCGACCACTCCAACTACTTCGACAAGAGCGGCGCGGCCAACCCCGAGGGCGCTCTGTATGACATGAGCCTGGCCACTCCCTACAGCCAGGAGACCTGGAACAGCTACCGTTCCGCCGTGGCCGCCTTCAACGAGGCCAACGCCGGCTCCCTGGTGGCTCTGGCCGGCTTCGAGATGACCTGGTCCGGCGGTCCCGGCCACATCAACACCTTCAATACCCCCGGTATCGTCTCCCGCAACAACACCACCCTGAACAACAAGACCGACTATGCCGGTATGCGCGCCTACTATGCCCTGCTGAGCCAGCAGGAGGGCGCAGACAGCCTCAGCCAGTTCAACCACCCCGGCAACACCTTCGGCACCTTCGGTGACTTCGCCTTCTGGGATCCCGTCATCGACAGCCGCATGTACATGGTGGAGGCCGGCAACGGCGAGGGCCAGATCGGCGCCGGCGGCTATTATCCCAGCTATGAGTACTACACCATGGCGCTGGATAAGGGCTGGCACCTGGCTCCCACCAACAACCAGGATAACCACAAGGGCCGCTGGGGCAACGCCAACGACGCCCGCGACGTGATCCTCACCGACGACTTCAGCGAGCAGGGCATCTACGACGCGCTGCGGGCCATGCGTATGTACGCCACTGAGGACAAGAACCTGGAGATCGGCTACACCGTCAACGGTATGCTCCTGGGCAGCAGTCTCACCGAGGTCCCCGAGAAGCTGAACATCCACGTCACCGTTAACGACCCCGACGCCAGCGATTCCATCTCCAAGGTGGAGGTCATTGTCAACTCCGGCAAGACCGCCTATACCTGGGACGATCCCGCTGTCCTGGCCACCGGCGACCTCAGCGTCACCCTGGACCCCGACTACAGCTACTATTACATCCGCGTCACCCAGGGTGACGGCGACCTGGCGGTCACCGCCCCCGTGTGGGTGGGCGAGACCCTGAAGCTGGGCATCTCCGATGTGACCTGCGGCACCTCCACTCCCGTCACCGGCGAGAAGATGACCGTTACCACCACCCTGTTCAACAGCGAGAGCACCGACGCCAGGATCAAGTCCATCACCTATGCCGTGGGCAGCCAGGTGCTGACCTCCGCCACCGACGCGGGCACCGTTCCCGCCAGCGGCACCCTGGCCCTGAGCTATGATATCTCCTTCGATACCGCCCGGGTCTATAAGGTCACCGCCACCGTGGTGCTGGAGCAGGACGGCAAGGAGTATGTGTTCACCAAGGACATTACCCTGGACGTGCTGAATGCCGACGACCTGGTGTATATCGGCATCGATGCCTCCCACTACAACGAGTATGTGGCCGGTAACTACAAGGATTCCATGGGCAACTTCGGCAACCTGGCGGGCAAGTACAACGTCCGCACCGTGGAGCTGAAGACCAGCGACGATCTGATCGCCGCCTGCTCCAATCCCAAGTTCAAGGCCCTGATCCTCACCGCCCCCTCCCGCCGCCTGGCGGACGCCCAGACCGATCCCCGGACCTACAGCGCCGCGGAGCTGGCGGCCATTACCGCCTTCAACGCCGGCGGCGGCACCGTGATCCTGGCCGGCTGGAGCGACAACTACGAGAACTATGACGTGATCCAGAGCAATCCCGCCATCAAGCACATGGCCGCCACCCAGAACGAGGTGCTCCAGGCCCTGGGCTCCAGCCTGCGTATTGCGGACGATGCCACCTATGACGATGTCCGCAGCGCAGCCGACGGCGTGGACAAGTGGCGTCTGTACTTCAACACCTACGGTCAGAGCTTCCTGACCGACGGCGTGGAGGTGGACCCCGCTCATCCCTATGACCGCCTGTACACCGAGGTATTCAGCCACTATGGCGGCGCCTCCGTGTATGCCGTGGATGCAGACGGCAACCCCACCTCTGCCCTGCCCGCCACGGTGACTCCGGTGGTGTACACCCATCCCACCACCTATTCCGTGGACGTGGATAAGGACGGCCTGGGCGGCGCCAACGTGCCCAAGTACGCCTATGCCGAAAACGACAGCCGTCTGCTGGCCATGGCCAGTGAGCAGCTGGAGGGCAAGGGTCTGATCATCGTGTCCGGCGCGGCCTTCATGTCCAACTTCGAGGTCCAGGCCACCATCAGTGACAACGGCTCCGAGAAGAACTACTCCAACTACAAGATCTGCGAGAACCTGCTGGGCCGCATCAACCCCGTGAAGATCACCGACATTGCCACGGTCCAGGCTCAGACCGAGGCCGGTCACAAGTACACCATTGAGGGTGTCGTGACCTCCAACGCCTCCGGTTATGACAAGGCCACCGCCTTCTTCGACTGCATCTATGTTCAGGATGAGACCGGCGGCATCAACTGCTTCCCCGTGGCCGGCGACTTCAAGATCGGCGACGTGGTCCGCGTCACCGGCGTGACGGAGACCTATCAGGGCGAGAACGAGCTGCAGGTTTCCTCCATTGAGAAGATCGGTGAGACCACTCCCGTCACTCCCAGAGCCGTCACCTCCACCCAGATCAACGACGGCTCCGTCCTGGGCCAGCTGGTGACCCTGAACGGCTACGTCACCGGCTATGAGATGGCCGACGGCCTGGTCCAGACCATCCTGGTCCGCGACAGCGAGGGCAAGATCGCCCGCGTGTTCATCGACGGCTATATCACCACCTCCTACGATGTGGCGAACCTGTCCGTGGGCTGCCAGATCTCCGCCACGGGCCTGGCCTCCTATGACAACACCTTCGTCCTGGCCGACGGCACCCCCATGGCTCCCCGCATCCGCGTCCGCGACCGCAACGACGTGGTCTGCACCGCCCATGAGCATACCTTCGGCGAGTGGATCGTCACCACCCAGCCCACCTGCACCGAGCCCGGCGAAAAGACCCGCACCTGCACCGGCTGCGGTGAGGTGGAGACCATGGTCATCGACGCCACCGGCCATCACTACAAGGATGGCAAGTGCACCGCCTGCGGCGCAGCCGATCCCGGCTATCAGCCCACCCAGCCCGGCGTCAAGACCGGCGACGAGAGCAACACCACCATGTGGATCATCGTCCTGGTGTGCGCTGCCGCTCTGGCTGTGGTACTGGTCATCGTGTCCCGCAAAAAGCGCAACAGCTGAGAAAGCCTGATCGCTCAGGTAAGCGCTGAGCAAAAGCAAAGGGGGTCCCGCCGGATGGCGGGACCCCCTTTGCCTGTCAAAAAAGGAAAGAAACGGCGTCCGCCTTTATCCAAAGGCGGACGCCGTTTCTTACTCATCAATGATTTACTTTTTCTTGCCGCCGTGGGTGGCCTTCATGCGCTTTTCGTGATTGAGGATGGTCTTGCGCATGCGCAGGTTCTCGGGGGTGACCTCCAGCAGCTCGTCGTCGGCCAGGAACTCCAGGCACTGCTCCAGGCTCAGCTTCCGGGGAGGCACCAGGCGCAGGGCCTCGTCGGAGCCGGCGGCCCGCATATTGGTCATCTGCTTCTTTTTGCAGACGTTGACGGTGATGTCCTCCTGCTTGGGAGACACGCCCACGATCATGCCCTCGTACACCTTGACGCCGGGACCGATGAACAGAGCACCGCGCTCCTGGGCGTTGAACAGCCCGTAGCTGACGGACTCGCCGGTTTCAAAGGACACCAGGGAGCCGGTGCTGCGGCGGTTCAGGTCGCCCTTATAGGGGGCGTAGCTGTCGAACACGGAGGCCATGATGCCCTCGCCCCGGGTGTCCGTCAGGAACTCGTTGCGATAGCCGAACAGGCCCCGGGCGGGGATCAGGAACTCCAGCTTCATGCGGCTGCCCACAGGGGTCATCTCGATCAGGTCGCCCTTGCGGGAGCCCAGCTTCTCGATGACCGCGCCCACGCATTCGCTGGGCACGTCGGCCACCAGACGCTCAATGGGCTCGCACTTCTTGCCGTCGATGGTGCGGTACAGGACCCGGGGGGGAGACACCTGGAACTCGTAGCCCTCCCGGCGCATGGTCTCGATGAGGATGGACAGGCTCATTTCACCGCGGCCTGCCACATTGAAGGCGTCGGTGGCACCCTCAAGCTCCGTGACCCGCAGGGACACGTCCTTCAGCGTTTCCCGGAACAGGCGGTCCCGCAGCTGGCGGGAGGTGACGAACTTGCCCTCCTTGCCGGCAAAGGGGGAGTCGTTGACGGAGAAGGTCATCTCCATGGTGGGGGCGGAGATCTTCACAAAGGGCAGAGGCTCCACGCAGTCGGGGGCGCAGATGGTGTCGCCGATGGTGATGTCGCCGATGCCGGACATGGCGATGATGTTGCCGGCGGTGGCCTCGGTGATGGGCTGCTTGCCCAGGCCCTGGAACTCATACATGGACACGGCCTTGGCCTTCTTGGCCGGGGCGTCGGGGTCGTGATAGTTGCACACGGCGATCTCCTGATTCTGCTTCAGGACGCCGCGCTCCACCCGGCCGATGGCGATGCGGCCCACGAACTCGTTATAGTCGATGGCGGACACCAGCATCTGGAAGGGCTGGTCCAGGTCCGCCTCGGGAGCGGGGATATAGCTGAGGATGGTGTCGAACAGAGGCTTGAGGTCCGTGCCCGGCACGTCGGGGGAGTAGGAGGCGATGCCCTGGCGGGCGGAGCAGAACAGCATGGGGGAATCCAGCTGCTCCGGGGTGGCGTCCAGGTCCAGCAGCAGCTCCAGCACCTCGTCGATGACCTCGTGAATGCGCTGGTCCGGGCGGTCGATCTTGTTGACCACCACGATGACCCGGTGACCCAGCTCCAGGGCGCGGCTGAGCACAAAGCGGGTCTGGGGCATGGGACCCTCGGCGGCGTCCACCAGCAGGATAACGCCGTTGACCATCTTCAGGATGCGCTCCACCTCGCCGCCGAAGTCGGCATGGCCCGGGGTGTCCACAATGTTGATCTTGGTGTCGCCGTACTGGATGGCGGTGTTCTTGGCCAGGATGGTGATGCCCCGCTCACGCTCCAGATCGTTGGAGTCCATGACCCGCTCCACCGTCTCCTGGTTCTCGCGGTACACGCCGCCCTGCTTGAGCATCTGGTCCACCAGGGTGGTCTTGCCGTGGTCCACGTGGGCGATAATGGCTACGTTTCTCAGTTTTTCGTTCTGCAAAGGAAAAACCCCTTTCTTTTGGGTATAAAAATTCATGCACTGTGCGGCGCACCACGAAAACAGGCAAACTCTTCTGTGCATGAAGTTTTGTGCATCATTCCCGGTTGCCCCGAAGGGGCGAGGGAATGGCACATTCTATTTTTTGCTATGCTTTTGCATAGCAAATCTCTCAACCTTCACATTATATCCCCGGATTTTTCCGATTGCAAGAACTTTTTGTGAATTCCGGCTGTTTTTTAGGTTTTACTTTTCCTTTGACCCGGGACGTGGTATAGTGAGGGGGAAAGGGGGCGTTTGTATGGACCAGGAGACGCTGCGACGGAAATTAGCAGAGCACCGGCCGTCCTTGCAGCAGGCGCGGGGTGAATTTGCCGTGCTGGTGCCGCTGGTGGAGGGGCCGGAGGGGCTGAGCCTTCTGTATGAGGTGCGCCCGGCGAAGCTGCACCACCACAGCGGGGAAGCACACCTCCCCGGGGGACGGATGGAGGCCGGGGAGACGCCCCGGCAGTGCGCCCTGCGGGAGACCTTCGAGGAGCTGGGCCTTCCGGCGGAGGCCATTGAGATTTTCGGGGACCTGGACTTTCTGTACCTGCGGTCCGAGGGGCTGATGTATCCGGTGCTGGGCCGGGTGGATCCGGCGGCGCCTCTGCGCCCCAGTCCCGACGAGGTGCGGGACACATTCACGGTGCCCCTGTCCTTTCTGCGGGCTCACCCGCCCGCGATCTACCGCTACCCCCTGCGGCCGGAGATCGGGGCGGACTTTCCCTATGACAAGGTGGGTGCGGCGGCGGACTATCCCTGGCAGGCCGGGCACATGGAGGTGCCGGTATACGAGGGGCTTCCGTATCCCCTGTGGGGGCTGACGGCCCGGATCACCTGGTGGCTGCTGGAGCGGTATGGGGACATATTGACAGGTATGTTATAATGTAACATGGCTGATTATATAGAAAAAAGAGGAAACTGCTATGGAATTTACACAGGGCGCGCCCTTTGACAGCTTTGGCCTGTCCGAGGCCACCATGCGCGCCATACGGAACAAAGGATACGAGATCAGCACCCCCGTTCAGGCCGGGTGCATCCCCCCCATGCTGGCGGGAAAGGACGTGATCGCCAAGGCCCCCACCGGCACCGGCAAGACCATGGCCTTCGGCATCCCCATCATCGAGCGCATCGACCCGGACAGTGAGGACGTGCAGGCGGTGATTCTGGCCCCCACCCGGGAGCTGGCCATGCAGATCACCGACGAAATGCGCCAGATCGCCGTGTGCCATGAGGGGGTCCGCCTGGTGTGCCTCTACGGCGGACAGCCCATTGCCAAGCAGATCAACGCCCTGAAGCGGCGGCCCCAGATCGTGGTGGCCACGCCGGGCCGCCTGTCCGACCACATGAAGCGCCGCACCGTGACTCTGGGTCAGGTGCAGACCGTGGTGCTGGACGAGGCGGACCGGATGCTGGACATGGGCTTTATCCACGATGTGACCCGCATTCTGGACAAGATCCCCCACCGGAGGAATCTGGGGATGTTCTCCGCCACCATCTCCCGGGAGGTCATGGACATTTCCTGGGTGTATCAGCGGGACCCGGAGGAGATCACCGTGCAGGCCACCCGGGAAAATAAGCCGGACATCCTGCAATACCGCATTGAGGTGCCGTCGGACAAGAAGGTGGACGCCATTGCCGCCATCATCCGGGCCCAGCAGCTGGACCGGGTCATCTGCTTCTGCAACACCAAGGGCTCCACGGAGCGGCTGACAAAATTTTTGCAGCTGCGGGGACTGGACGCCCAATGCATCCACGGCGACATTCCCCAGCGCAAGCGGGAGGAGGTCATGGCCCGGTTCCGGGACGGGGAGCTTCATGTGTTCGTGGCCACGGATGTGGCCAGCCGGGGCATCGACGTGGACGACGTGGACGCGGTGTTCAACTTCGAGGTGCCGGAGGAGAACGAGTATTATATCCATCGCATCGGCCGCACCGGCCGGGCCAGGAAGCACGGCGTGGCATATACCCTGCTGTCGGACTTCCCGTCCCGCATGCGGCTGGACGATATCGCCCGCAACACCCGCAGCCAGATCATCCCCGCCGTTCTGGGCGAGGACGGCCAGGTGACGCCGGCGGAAAACAAATCCAAGTAAGGAGCGTGGCCCCTATGAAACGACGGATACGGTGGACGGCCCTGGTGCTGGCGGTATGCCTGCTGGCCCTGACCGGCTGCGCACAGCAGCGGGACACCATGACCCTGCGGGTGTGTCTGGACAGCGCGCCCGCCACCCTGGACCCCGCTATGGCGGCCACCGACGCCGAGCGCACGGTGGTGTCCCATTTGTTTGAGAATCTGATGAAGCTCTCCCGGGGGGAGAACGGCAGCATCCAGGCCGCTCCCGCCGTGGCCAAGTCCTATGCCGTGGAGGATAACCTGGACGGCACGGAGACGTATACCTTTACCCTGCGGCAGAATGCCCGGTGGTCCGACGGCAAGGCCGTTACCGCCCACGACTTTGTTTACGCCTGGCAGCGGCTGGCGGATCCGGCCACGGGCTCGCCTCACGCGGCGCTGCTGGATATGGTGGCGGGGTACAGTCAGGCCCGGGAAAAGCAGGACGGAAGCCTTTTGCAGGTGTCCGCCCCGGACGACTTCACCTTTGTGGTGCAGCTGTCGTATAAGTGCGCCTATTTCCTGACGGACGTGTGCGCCGCCAGCGCCACCATGCCGGTGCGCAGCGATGCGGCGGAGCAGGAGGACTGGTCCCTGCACTCCGAGACGCTGCTGACCGACGGGCCCTATCGGGCCACCGCCTGGGAGGAAACGGGACTGACGGCCCTGGCCGCCGACGGGTATTATGACGCCCGCCGTCTGGGGCCGGACGTGCTGGAGTTCCGGTTTGAGACGGACGGCCAGAAGCGGGCGGAGCTGGTGGAGCACGGCGACGTGGACTTTGCCATGAACCTGCCGGAGGGCGACACCTCCGATCCCTATCCCCAGACCACGGTGCTGCTGCTGAACCAGCGGGCCGAGAGCCTGGAGAACGAATCCCTGCGCCGGGCCCTGAGTCTGGTCATCGACCGCAGCGCGCTGGTGGAGGGCCTGTCCTGCGACGCAGCGGAGGGTATTGTGCCCCCGGGCCTGCGCAATACCATGGGCGGCGATTTCCGCACGGAGAGCGGCAGCCTGGTGGACAACGCCCCCGATAACTACAAGGCTCTGTGCCAGCAGGCCAAGACCCTGCTGGAGGAGGCAGGCGGCGTGAATGCCGTGGGGCAGATCACCCTTTTGTACGACACCTCGGACGAGACGGCGACCAATACCGCCATGGCCGTCCGAGACGCCTGGAAGCACCAGCTGGGGATCATCGCCGTTATGCGCGGCGCCACGGCCCAGGAGCTGGCGGAGGCTGTGAACCGGGGCGAATACATCGTGGCGCTGACGACCCTGACCGCTGACCGGGGCGATGCGTCCGGTCTGCTGTCCTGGTGGCAGAGCGGCAGCAGCTTCCACTCCACCGCCTATGTCATGCTGCTGCGGGCAGCGGAGGCCTCGGGCCGGGTGGAAGTCCGGGACGCCTATCTGGAGGACGCGGAGCGGATGCTGGTGGAGGACGGCTGGGTCATTCCCCTGTACTATCCCCATCGCCACAGCGGCCTGGGCCAGCACCTGACGGCTCCCCTGTACGACGGCACCGGGGTGTATCTGTTCTCCGGCGTGGTGCAGCAGACGCCGCAGTAAATCACAGGGTTCGGGAGGAAGCACCATGAAAGAGACTGTTTTGCTTACCGGCGGAGCCGGGTTCATCGGCTCTCACATTGCCGTGGAGCTTTTGCAGCGGGACTATAACGTGGTCATTGCCGACGACCTGTCCAATGCCCGTCCGGACGTGCCGGAGCGCATCCGGCAGATCACGGGCCGGGCCCCGGCGTTCTATCACATGGACGCGGCGGACCGTCCGGCTCTGGACCGGGTGTTCCGGGAGCATCCCATTGCCGCCGCCGTCCATCTGGCGGGATACAAGGCCGTGGGCGAGTCGGTGCAGAAGCCCCTGGCCTATTACCGGAACAACCTGGACACCACCCTGGCCCTGCTGGACGTGATGGCGGACCACGGGGTGCACCGGCTGATCTTCAGCTCGTCGGCCACGGTGTACGGCGACGCCCCGGCTCCCTGCCGGGAGGATATGCCCACCGGCGGCTGCACCAATCCCTATGCCTGGACCAAGCTGATGATCGAGCAGATCCTGCGGGATGCGGCCAAGGCCGATCCGGCCCTGTCCGCCGTGTGCCTGCGGTATTTTAACCCCGTGGGAGCCCACGAAAGCGGCCTTATCGGGGAGCTGCCCAACGGCATTCCCAACAACCTGATGCCCTACATCACCCAGACCGCCGCCGGTATCCGACCGGAGCTGACGGTGTTCGGCAACGACTATCCCACTCCCGACGGCACCGGCGTCCGGGACTATATCCACGTGGTGGATCTGGCCCGGGGCCATGTGGCGGCGCTGGAGTTTTCCAGGACCAGCCCGGGCTGGGAGGCCATCAACCTGGGCACCGGCCGGGGCAGCAGCGTGCTGGAGATCGTGGAGACGTTTCAGCGGGTCAACGGCGTGGCGGTGCCTTACCGCATCGGCCCCCGGCGGGCCGGGGATCTGCCCACCTGCTATGCCGCCACGGACAAGGCGGCGCGGCTGCTGCACTGGCACGCGGAAAAGGACCTGGCCGACATGTGCCGGGACGCCTGGCGCTGGCAGCAGAGCCAGGATCAATAACGCACACACAATTCCGGGCCGGTATGGGCGCTGCCTGTTCCGGCCCGCAGCATTCGCAAAAGGAGATTTTTCATGATGCCTATCCGTTCCAGGGCCGCAGCGGCGGCCGTGCATATCCTTACTGCCCTGTGCGCCGCTGTGGGCGTGGTGCTGCAATGCGGCTTTATCGGCGGGAAGCTGAACCTGGCCGTCCTGCAATACTTCACGCTGATGAGCAACATCCTGTGCGCCGTGTACTTCACCGGCGCCGCCGTGCACACCCTGCGCCGGGGCGGCACCTGGCTGCCGGTGTGCAAGGGGGCCCTGGTGATGGCCATGGCCATCACGGGCATCACCTTCCACCTGGTGCTGGCCGCCGGGGACTTCAGCATGGGCCCCACCCAGCTGATCACCAATCATCTGCTGCACACTGCCGCCCCTCTGCTGACGGTGCTGGATTGGCTGCTGTTCGACGAAAAAGGCCGGTACCGCTGGTTTGAGCCGTTCCTGTGGGGCATTTTCCCGTCGGCGTACTTTGTATACACCATGATACGGGCCCGGGTCAGCAGCTTCCGGTTCTATAACGGCTCACCGTATCCCTATGCCTTCATGGACGTGGACGCCCTGGGCTGGGGCAAGGTGCTGCTGATCTTCCTGGGCATGGCGGCGGCGTTTCTGGCCTTCGGCTATGTGCTGGTGTGGCTGGATCATCTGCTGGCCCGGCGGCGGCGGGCATGACAGGCCGGCGGGACCCGGCCCGGGACATGGAGGCCGCCCGGGCCATTGCCCGGCAGGCGGCGTCCCTGGGGGGCGCGGCATACTATGTGGGCGGCTTCGTCCGGGACCGGCTGCTGGGCCGGGAGAACACCGACGTGGACATCGAGGTCCACGGCGTCACTCCCCGGCAGCTGGCGGAGATATTGGACGGTATGGGGGGCCGCCTGGAAATGGGGGCCAGCTTCGGCATTTACGGCCTGAAGGGCTATGGCCTGGACATTGCCATGCCCCGGCGGGAGCGGGCCACAGGCCGGGGCCACCGGGATTTCCAGGTCAGCGTGGACCCGTTTCTGGGCACGGAGCAGGCCGCCCGACGGCGGGATTTCACCGTGAACGCTCTGATGGAAAACGTGCTGACGGGGCGGGTACTGGACCACTTCCACGGGCTGGACGATCTGCGCCGGGGTATTCTGCGCCATGTGGACAGCCGGACGTTTCCGGAGGACCCGCTGCGGGTGCTGCGGGGAGCCCAGTTCGCGGCCCGGTTCCGGTTCGCCGTGGCCCCGGAAACCGTGGCTCTGTGCCGGGATATCGACCTGGCCGCCCTGCCGCCGGAGCGGGTGGAGGGGGAGCTGTGCAAGGCGCTTTTGCAGGCGGACCGCCCCTCGCTGTTTTTTGAGACGCTGCGGGACATGGGACAGCTGTCCCCTTGGTTTCCGGAGGTGGAGGCTCTGATCGGCGTTCCTCAGGAGCCGGGCTTTCATCAGGAGGGCGACGTGTGGAACCACACCATGCTGGTGCTGGACCAGGCGGCTGCCCTGCGGAGCCGGGCGCGGCGGCCCTTTGCCTTTATGCTGGCGGCCCTGACCCACGACCTGGGCAAGACCGTCACCACACAGCGGGTCCGGGGACGCATCCACGCCTATGCCCATGAGACGGCGGGGGTCCCCCTGGCGGAGGCTCTGCTGCGGCGGATCGTGGGAGAGAAGGCGGTGACGGCCTATGTATTGAACATGGTGGAGCTGCACATGAAGCCCAACGCCCTGGTGGGAGCCGATGCGTCGGTGAAGGCCAGCAACCGGATGTTTGACCGGTCCGTGGAGCCGGAGGATCTGATCCTGCTGGCCGCGGCGGACGGCCGGGGCACCCGGGGCCGCTGGCCCTGGGAGGATACGGAGCCGTGGCTGCGGCAGCGGCTGGCCCTGTATCGGGAGATCATGGCCCGGCCCCAGGTCACCGGGGCGGAGCTGATCGCCGCCGGATTGACGCCGGACAGCCGGTTCCGGGAGCTGCTGGACTATGCCCACAAGCTGCACCTGGCGGGTATCCCCCACGACAGCGCCCTGAAGCAGACCCTGGCCTACGCCCGGAAGCGGAAATAACCGCACGGCATTTTTTTAGCTTGCAAACAGGATGCTCCTGTGGCATGATAGACGAGAAGCAGTGTATCATGCCACAGGAGGTATTTTTATGCATATCACCGTTATCGGATGCGGGCGCTGGGGCTCGCTGATCGCCTGGTATCTGGACCGCACCGGCCACCGGGTCACGCTGTACGGCCGCCCGGGCTCCCGGCACATGCAGCGGTTTCTTGCCACCCGGCAGAATGACCTGCTGACCCTGCCGGAGTCCATTGCCCTGTCCACGGACCTGGCCTGCGTCCGGCAGGCGGAGACGGTGGTAATCTCCATCGGCTCCCAGGGGCTCCAGGGCCTCATGGACCAGCTGAAGCCCCTGTCCCTCCGGGACAGGATCTTCGTTCTGTGCATGAAGGGCCTGGAGCAGGGCACGGGCCGCCGCCTGAGCCAGATCGCCGAGGAGAATCTGGACCCCTCCAACGCCGTGGCGGTGTGGCTGGGGCCCGGCCACGTCCAGGAGTTTTACCGGGGCATCCCCAACTGCATGGTCATCGACAGCCGCCGGGAGGACGTGAAGCGCCGCCTGGTGCAGTCGTTTTCCAGCGACCTGATCCGGTTTTACTATGGCGACGATCTCATCGGCAACGAGGTGGGAGCCGCCGCCAAGAACGTGGTGGGCATTGCCGCAGGCTTTCTGGACGGCAAGGGACTGTCCAGCCTGAAGGGGGCCCTGATGAGCCGGGGCACCCGGGAGGTGGCGCGGCTGATCCAGGCCATGGGCGGCAGCCAGCTGTCGGCCTATGGCCTGTGCCACCTGGGGGACTATGAGGCCACGGTGTTCTCCCGGTACAGCCACAACCGGCAGTTCGGCGAGTCCTTCATCCGGGGCGAGACGTATACGGACCTGGCGGAGGGATACTATACCGTGGAGGCGCTGGTGCTGCTGGGACAGCGGTACGGCGTGGAGCTGCCCATCTGCCAGGCGGTGCACCGCGTTCTCTATTGCGGCGCGGACCCCATGCAGGAGCTGCGGGCGCTGCTGGACCGGAATCTGACCCGGGAATTCGGGGAATGAAGCAAAGGGCCAAGGCCAACCGATCCCGGATGGGCCTTGACCCTTTGTTTTTTTGTTTTTATTTTATAATGACGCAGTGCGGGCTGCAAAATTTACCAAGGTCCGACAGCGCATATTCGCGGACGCAGCGGCACAAGCTATGGCTGCGATACCCGAACAGCGGTTTTCGCTGAAAACGCAAGAAAGGAGAACGCAATCATGTCTACCAAGAATACCAACAAGCTGAACGTGCCCCAGGCCCGTGCCGCCATGGATAAGTTCAAGATGGAGGCTGCCAGCGAGGTGGGCGTCAACCTGAAGGAAGGCTACAACGGCGACCTGACCTCCCGCGAGGCCGGTTCCGTGGGCGGCCAGATGGTCAAGAAGATGATCGAGTCCTACGAGAAGAACCTGTAACCATATACGCACAAAAGCGGACGGCTTCAAAGCCGTCCGCTTTTGTGCCAGACTGTCAAAAAAATAGGATTGCCTCTGCCTTCGGAAAGGAAGATAGTTACGAAAGAAACCCATCAGGGGTGTCTTTCGTTTTCAATCACCGCCTTTTCAGAACTTTTATAAAAGGTCTGAAAAGGCCTTGGAGCTTGTCAAAAAGGATTTTTGACAAGCTCGCACAGCCGATGGAGTGCCCAGAAAAATTGCAGGGCGCTGTGATAGGGAAGATCACAGCGCCCTGCATCCGTTACGCCTGCTCCAGGGTCTGGAGGGCGCAGGCCGTCCTGGCAGCCAGACGGGCATTGTTATACACCAGCTGGATGTTGCTGTCCAGGCTGTCGCCGCCGGTCAGATCCTTGACCCGGGCCAGCAGGAAGGGCGTGGTCTCCTTGCCGTGGATACCCTGGGCCTTGGCATCGGCCAGGGCCTGCTCGATGGCGGCGTCGATGACCTTGTGGTCCATGGAATACTCCTCAGGAATGGGGTTGGTGACCAGCATGCCGCCCTTCATGTCCAGCTGACGGGCCACATGGAAGGCCTTGGCCAGTTCCTCGGGGGTGTCGATCTCGTAGTCCACGGCGAAGCCGGACTTGCGGGTATAGAAGGCGGGCAGCTCCTTGGTGCCGTAGCCGATAACGGGCACGCCCTTGGTCTCCAGGTACTCCAGGGTCAGACCCAGGTCCAGGATGGACTTGGCCCCGGCGCAGACCACCATCACAGGCGTCTGGGCCAGCTCCTCCAGGTCGGCGGAGATGTCCATGGTAGTCTCCGCGCCCCGGTGAACGCCGCCGATGCCGCCGGTGGCAAAGATACGGATACCGGCCATGTGGGCGATCATCATGGTGGTGGTCACGGTGGTGGCGCCGTCGCGGCCCTCTGCCACCAGAATGGGCAGATCCCGGCGGCTGGCCTTGGTGACGGCGTGGCCGCTCTTGCCCAGATAGTCAATCTCCTCGGGAGTCAGGCCCGCCTTCAGGCGGCCGCCGATGATGGCGATGGTGGCGGGGACGGCGCCGTTTTCGCGGATGATCTTCTCCACGTTCAGAGCAGTCTCCACATTCTGGGGATAGGGCATGCCGTGGGAGATGATGGTGCTCTCCAGAGCCACCACGGGACGGCCCTCGGCCACTGCCTGCTGCACCTCAGGTGCGATATCCAGATAACGATTCATAAGTCATTTACCTCCTGTTGAGAATTGTTTCAATGTTATCCCAGCACATAGCCGGGTTGATGGTGGTTTCTGCCTCGCAGGCCAGAGCGCCTGCGCCCACGGCCCAGTGGGCCGTGTCAGCAAGGGAATCGCCCAGAACCATCCGGGCGGCCAGGGCGGCAGCCACGGCGTCTCCGCCGCCGGTGGCGTTGGCCACATGGCACCTGGCACAGGGGACCCACGCGGTACTCCCCTGCCGGTCGGCGGCATAGATGCCCTCCGCGCCCAGGGAGATGTACACCGTGCCCAGGCCGGTGTCCAGCAGGCGTCGGGCCGCCTGGGCTGCGTCCTCCGGAGTCCGGATGGACATGCCGGACAGCAGCTCCGCCTCCAGGCGGTTGGGCTTCAGGGCCGCCAGCTTGCCCAGCACCGGCCGCAGCTTTTCGGCCTTGATGGTGGATACGGGGTCCGCCAGAATGGGGGCCCGGCAGTTGTCGCACAGCCAGCGGATGCTGTCCTCCGGCAGGTTGGTCTCCAGCACCACCAGGTCCGCCCCGTTGATGAAATCCAGCCGCTGCCGCAGGAAATCCGGGGTCATGCGCTGATAGATGTCCATGTCGTTGACGGCCAGGGCCATATCCCCGTCGGGCCCGGCGATGTACAGATAGGTGCCGGTGCGGCAGTCCGGCAGCACGGCGCTGGCGCTCAGGTCCAGGCCGATGTCCCTGGCGTTTTCCTGGACCCGGCGGCCGAAGTCGTCGTCGCCCATCACCGTCACCATGGCGGTCTGCTGGCCCAGCAGACACAGGTTGTGGGCGATGTTGCGGCCCACGCCGCCCAGGGACGTGGTCACATGGCCGGGATTGGAGTCCCGGGCCACCAGCTTCCCGGCGGACACCGCGCCGATGTCCATGTTCACGCCGCCTACCACCGCCACATACGGGGCAGTGCGGACAATGTAGCCCTTGCCGGTGATGCAGCCCTTTTTCATCAGGTTGGATATGTGCACCGCCACGCTGGAGCGGGTGATGCCGGCCTTGTCCGCCAGCTCCTGCTGCGAGATCATGGGGTTTTCCCGGATCCACTCCAGCAGCTGGTGCTCTCGCTGGGTCACAGGCTCACCTCCTAAGCAAAAGTTTGTTTCCTAATCTATTGCTTATTATATGCAGAACGCAGCCCCTTGTCAAGCCCCCTTTTCAATTATTTCCGCCGGGCCGGGCAAAAAAAAGAACGCGCCGGGGCGCGTTCTTTTTGACTCACTGTTTATTCAGATAGTCCAGCAGCTCCTGGGATTTTATAAAGGCATGGGGGCCCGCGTCATCCCGGTAGTCGGCGGAGCCGACGGATATCAGGACATCATCAGGATCGTCAGGAATAGAAAAATACACCGGCGCGTAGGAATCCGCCGCATACTCATAGGTCAGATACGTGCCCTGAGACAGGTCCAGGACCCCCAAGGTCTGGTCCAGCCTCCGGCCCAGGCCCTCTATCTGTTCGTTTTGTCCAGCTGCGCTTCCATCAGCGACCGGATCATACCGGTGATCTTCTGATAGCTGTCGCTGCCCTTTTCAAACACCGCCTTCTCCCGTCCGTTCTTGGACAGGACGATCCGTTCCGGGTCCGCCACGGTGCCCAGGGCCAGGTCCTGATACGGGTGGTCCCTGTAGTCCTCGGGATTGGCCAGCTCCACCTTTTTTCCGCACCCGGCCAGCAGCACGAGGCACAAGGCCAGAGGCAGGAGGATCTTTGCGATTTTCTTCATAGCTTTCTCCTCTCAAGCACTCACTGTTTATTCAGATAATCCAGCAGCTCCTGGGCCTCGGTGGCAGACCAGAAGCCGTGCAGCGTCAGGCTGTCCTCAATGGGAGAATAGATGCCCACAACGCTGTTCTGTGTGTCGGTCAGCTCAAAATATACCGGCGCGTAGGAATCCGCCGCATACTCATAAATCAGCCAGACGCCGATCTCCAGCTTTGCCCCGGACTTTGTACCGTCCAGCTTCCGGCCCAGGTCCTTTACCTGTTCATTTTCATCCAGCTGCGCTTCTATCAGCTGGCCCAGGGTGGATACGATTTTTTCATACGTCTCCGTGCCCTTGTCAAAGCTATTCTTTTCCCGGCCATCCCGGGTCATCACGATCCGCTCCGGGGCGGCCACCTCACCGGCGTAAACATCCTGGGCGGGATGGTCCTTATAGTCCTCCCAACCGGCCAGCTCCACCTTTTTTCCGCACCCGGCCAGCAGCACGAAGCACAAGGCCAGAGGCAGGAGGATCTTTGCGATTTTCATACGACACGTCCTTTCCATTTTCTAACATTTTTCTGTCCTGCTCGGGTCAACTTTTGGTAGTATACCATGAGAAAATCGGTTTGTAAATAGATACTGCAAGTTTTTGTTTTTTTCGCGCTTACGGCTGGTTAAGACAACTCCTCAACATCGTGTTCAATAACGTCCTGTCGTTTTGTGCAGATTTCCTCTTGCACTGGCGGCGGGATGGGTGTATGATAGCAATCGTTCAATATTGAACTATCTAAAATCGGAGGAATTTTTCATGACCAACGCCTATCAGGTCTATACCGGGGCCCGGCAGCTGCTGGAGGGGTACGCCGCCGCCATGCAGCCCCTGTGCCGCCGGGAGGGACTGGCCCCCAACGGGGTGGATATCCTGCTGTTTCTGGCCAACAACCCGGGGCTGGACACCGCCCGGGACATCTGCACCTATCGGGGGCTGAAGCCGGGCATCGTGTCCTTCCATGTGGAGAAGCTGGTGCAGGAGGGCTACCTGCTGCGGCAGCCCGCCCCGGAGGACCGGCGCAAATGCCGCCTGGTATGCACCCGGCGGGCGGAGCCTGTAGTGCAGCGGGGGCGGCAGGTGCAGGAAGCGTTTTTCCGCCGGATGACGGCGGGGCTGGACCCCCAGGACCTGGCGGCCTTCCGCCGCTGCCTGGAGGGCTTTCAGCGGAATCTATCGCAAATGACACAGGAGGACGACCAATGACACAGGACAAGAAATTTCTGGGCACGGAGCCCGTGGGCAGGCTGCTGTGGAGGCTGGCGGTGCCCACGGTCATCGCCCAGCTGGTGAACATGCTGTACAACATTGTGGACCGCATCTACATCGGCCACATTCCCGAAACCGGCAGCATGGCCCTGACCGGCGTGGGGGTGTGCCTGCCCATCATCATGATCATTTCCGCCTTTGCGGCCTTTGTGTCCTCCGGCGGCGCGCCCCGGGCGTCCATCGCCATGGGCCGGGGCGACTATGACCAGGCCCAGCGCATTCTGGGAGGGTGCTTCACTTTACAGGTGGCCATTTCCCTGATATTGACGGCAGTGCTGCTGATATGGAACCGGCCGCTGCTGCTGGCCTTCGGCGCCAGCGGGAACACCATCGAATACGCCGCCCAGTATATGGGCGTTTACGCCCTGGGCACCCTGTTCGTGGAGCTGACCCTGGGCCTCAATGCCTTCATCACCGCCCAGGGCTTCGCCCAGGTGGGCATGAAAACGGTGCTCATTGGCGCGGTGGCCAACATTCTGCTGGACCCGCTGTTCATCTTCGTCCTGGCCATGGGCGTCCGGGGGGCTGCCCTGGCCACGGTGCTGTCCCAGGGCATCTCCTGCGTGTGGGTAATCTCCTTCCTGCGGGGGAAAAAGACCCTGCTGCGGCTGGAAAAGGCCGCCCTGCCCATCCGACCCCGGCTGATCCTGCCCTGTGTGGCCCTGGGTACGGCGGCGTTCATCATGCAGGCCAGCGAAAGCGTCATCTCCGTGTGCTTCAACGCCTCCCTGCTGAAATACGGTGGGGACCTGGCGGTGGGGGCCATGACCATTCTGTCCAGCGTCATGCAGTTCGCCATGCTGCCCCTCCAGGGCATCGCCCAGGGGGCCCAGCCCATCTCCAGCTATAACTACGGGGCGGGCAACGCCCAGCGGGTGCGCCAGACCTTCTGGCTGCTGCTGAAGGTAAGCCTGGGCTACGCCCTGGTGCTGTGGGGCTGCATCCAGCTGTTCCCCGGGGTCTTTGCCCGGATCTTCACTCCCGACGCGGAGCTGGTGGCCTTCACCGCCGGGGTGCTGCGGATCTACTGCGGGGCCCTGTTCCTGATGGGCATCCAGATCGCCTGCCAGATGACCTTTGTGTCCATCGGCAACGCCCCCTGCTCCATCATCGTGGCGGTGCTGCGGAAGTTCGTGCTGCTGCTGCCGCTGATCTATCTGCTGCCCCACCTGCTGGCAAACCAGACCCGGGCCGTGTTCCTGGCGGAGCCGGTGGCCGACGTCATCGCCGTCACAGGCACGGTGATCCTGTTCTCCTCCCAGTTCCGCAAGGCCCTGCGGGGCCTGGAAATCGACAACAAATAGTAATATTCGGCAAAAAAATTGCACATTGTATAGCGAACAGGCATCCCCGGCCGCTGCCGGAGATGCCTGTCTGCTTCTTCTATATTCATTGCTCTGCGCAGAGATCAAAATGTGCTACTTCTTCTTTTTCCCCCTCAGCTGGTACATGATAAACGCTCCCATGGTAATAACGGCAAGAGTCGCTCCCATGTCGTTCAATCCCGCCGAGCTCAACAGATATTCCGAGAAAAAAGCCCACGCGACATAGGCGGCCAGGGAGCAAACCACACTGAGAATGACAATCCGCATAAGAATTCACCACCTTTCTGTTCAGGATTCTTCCTGTTATTGTTGATTATAACATACGCATATTCGAAATGTAAAGAAGTTTTTCCGTTTTCCACATTTTTATTTCCGGCAAATCGACAACAAATCGTAATATCCGGCTGGGCCGGAGGTCTTGCCGCTTATTGGTCAGATTTTGATGAGCTCATATTCCCGGGTGCCCATGCCCAGCTTTTCCGCATGCTCCAGGCAGCTCATCCAGTCCGTCTCCGGGTGGAGATGGTGGAAGTGGTCATGGCCGCAGTCCCCGGCGGCAGCGGCCCCCGGCAGGGGCGGCTGGGCGTTTACCGCGTCCGCGCAGGCCATGTCCAGGGCCACCGGATCGCAGGAGGCAAACATGCCCACATTGGGGATGATGGCCGCGTCGTTCTCCGGATGACAGTCGCAGTTGGGAGACACGTCGATGACCAGGCTGATGTGGAAGCAGGGCCGCCCGTCCACCACCGCCTGGGCATACTCGGCGATCTTCCGGTTCAGATTGGTAACCGTCTCGTCCCAGTTCACCCGGATGGCGTCCCAGGGACAGACGGCGATGCACCGGCCGCAGCCCACGCACCTGCTGTGGTCAATGCTGGCCTTGCGGTCTGTGACGGTAAGGCCGCTGTGGGCGCAGATGCGGGTGCAGGCGCCGCAGCCCACGCAGTGCTCCTGGGCCACATGGGGCTTGCCGGCGTTGTGCTGCTCCATTTTTCCGGCCCGGCTGCCGCAGCCCATGCCGATGTTCTTCAGCGTGCCGCCGAAGCCCGCCTCCTCGTGGCCCTTGAAATGGGTCAGGGAGATGAACACGTCTGCGTCCATCACGGCCCGGCCGATCCGGGCCTTCTCCACATATTCGCCGCCGCGCACCGGTACCTCCACCTCGTCGTTGCCCTTGAGGCCGTCGGCGATGATGATCTGGCAGCCGGTGGACAGGGGGGAGAACCCGTTGAGCATGGCGGCGTCCATGTGGTCCAGGGCGTTTTTCCGCCCGCCTACATACAGGGTATTGCAGTCGGTAAGGAAGGGCTTGCCGCCCCGCTCCTTCACAAAGTCCGCCACGGTCTTGGCCCAGTTGGGCCGCAGGAAGGCCAGGTTGCCGGGCTCGCCGAAGTGCAGCTTGATGGCCGTGAACTTGCCTTCAAAGTCGATCTGACCCATTCCGGCGGTTTTCATCAGCCGGGTCAGCTTCTGAGGCAGGTTTTCCCGGTAATCGGTCCGCAGGTCGGCCCAATATACTTTTGATGCCATTTGGAGATCCTCCTTGAATCTTAATTGCCCATAGTGTATCATATTCCCGTAGAATTTGTCACGTTATTTTGAAGGGAGGCGGCAGCATGCGCCTGCTGACCTATACCGTTGCGCCGGAGCAGGAGGGCTGGCCCCTGCGCAGGCTCCTGCGGCAGGAGCTGCGGATCTCCGGCTCGTTTCTCTCCCGGCTGAAGTGGCGGTCCGGAGCCATTCTGCTGAACGGGCAGCCCGCCACCGTGGCAGCGCTGGTCCGCGCCGGAGACACCGTCACCGCCGACGTGTCGGACCTGCCCGGAGACAATCCCCATATCCGGCCGGTGGACTATCCCCTGGACATCCTGTGGGAGGACCAGGACCTGCTGATCCTCAACAAGCCCGCAGGCATCGCCATCCACCCGGCGGCCCTGACGGAGGAGACCGTCACCGTGGCCGGGGCCGTGTGCCGGTATCTGGGCCAGGGAAGCTTCCACTGCGTCAACCGGCTGGACCGGGGCACCACCGGCGTCATGGCGGTAGCCAAAACCGGGTACGTCCACCGGCTGTGCATGGAGCAGCTGCACTCCGGCGATTTCCGCCGGACGTATCTGGCGGTGTGCCGGGGCTGCCCGGACCCGGCGGCAGGGTCCATCGACCTGCCCATCGGCCGGGAGCCAGACTCCCTGCTGCGGCGGCGGGTGGACCCGGCGGGTCTGGCGGCCCACACGGACTATGAGACCCTGTGGCAGGGGCCGGACCGGGCGCTGCTGCGGCTGACTCCCGGCACCGGCCGCACCCACCAGCTGCGGCTGCACCTGTCCGCCATTGGCCACCCGCTGCTGGGGGACTGGCTCTACGGCCAGGAGGACCGGGACCTGATCCCCCGTCCGGCCCTGCACTCCCACCGGCTGGAGCTGACCCACCCCGTCACCCGCCGCCGCCTGACGGTAACAGCCCCGCTGCCGGAGGATATGGCCCGGCTTCTGCCGGAAGATATGAACAAATCTTGAAAAATGCAAAAAAAGGATGGAAATTTTGACAGTGTATAGTATAATAGCCTATACACTGTCTTAACGCCGCGCCCCGGCGCGGAATCTATTTTCGGAAGCGGGAGGAACGTATGCGGAACATCTGGCGCATCATCAAGGCGGACGCCCGTTCGCTGTTTACGCATTTCTTTGCTCTGGCCGTGGCCCTGGTCATTGCGGTGCTGCCCAGCCTGTACGCCTGGCTGAATATCTACTCCAACTGGGACCCCTACGGCAACACCGGCAACATCAGCATCGCCGTGGCGTCCTTGGATAAGGGCTGGACGGAGGAGGACGGCACCCAGGTCAACAAGGGCCGGGAGGTGGTGGAGGATCTGCGCACCAGCACCAGCATCAACTGGGTGGCGGTGGACACCAAGGAGGAGGCCGAGCACGGCGTCTATGCCGGGGATTACTACGCCGCCGTGGTCATCGGTGAGGACTTCTCTTATAATATGTACCACATGCTGACGGAGTGGACCGGCAAGCCCACCATCACCTATTATGAAAACTACAAGAAAAACGCCGTGGCCACCAAGATCACCGACACGGCGGTGTCGTCCCTGAAAACCACCATCAGCAAAAGCTATCTGGACGTGGTGGTGGACGCCGTTTTCCGGGGAGCCAACGACCTGTCGGCGGAGCTCCGGGGCGACGACCCCGTGGGCTCCGTTCAGGGGCTGCTGGGCCAGGCCCGGAGCCTGCTGCGCTCCTGCGCCCAGACCGTGGACGCCTTCCAGGCCGCGGGCCAGGACAACAGCAGCTATCGCCAGGACCTGTCGGACCTGGTGGCGAATATCAACCAGAACCGCCCCGACAGCCAGGAGCTTCTGGACACCGTGGCCCAGCTGAACCGCCAGGTCCACGCCGCCCTGGATAAGGCCCAGGCAGCCCTGGACAAGGCCTTTGACGCGGCGGAGAAAATTCTGAACGGCATCGACGTGGACGCTCAGCTGCCCCAGATTCAGGAGGACCTGCGGGACGCCGCCCAGACCATGGACGATATGGGCGATAAGCTCACGGCCTGGGCCAGGTCTATCGCCGTGGAGGCCGGGCCCGTGGGGGCCGAGGCCGCAGCCGCCGCCCAGCACCTGGCGGACAGCTGCTATCAGCTGCGGGACCGGCTGAACACCGTGGCCGACGGCATCCGGCAGAACTCCGCCGTTTTGCAGGACACCATCGCTTTGGTGGCCCAGCTGGAGAAGCTGACGGACACCCTGCTGACGCCGGTGTTCGGCGATGTGACGGATGATGTGAAAAACGTTCTGGACCAGACAGAGGGCCTGCTCCAGGGCCTCCACGGAACGGCAGCCGATACCCGGGACCTGCTGGCAGCCGCCGGCGCGGCGGCCGGCACCCTGGACGGTCTTATGTCCCAGGGCCGCGACGCCATCGGCCAGGCCATCGACAAGCTGGGGAGCCTGCTGGGCGGCCTGGAGGACAGCGACAGTCCGGACTATCTGGACACCCTGCTGGATATCCTGGGCGGCAGCCCGGAGGATTACGGCGCCTACTTCTCCCAGATGGTGCAGACCACCGTGGAGCCGGTGTATCCCATTGCAAACTACGGCAGCGCCATGGCCCCCTTCTATTCCGTTCTGGCCATCTGGGTGGGCGGCGTCATGCTGGTGGCCATTCTCAAGCCCCACGCCCGCCTGGAGGGGCTGGTGGACCCCAAGCCCCACCAGCTGTTCTTCGGCCGGTACTTCCTGTTTTTCGTCATGAGCCAGATTCAGGCCGCCGTCATCGTGGCTGGGGACCTGCTGGTGCTGAAGATCCAGTGCGTGGAGCCGGCGCTGCTGTTTGCCACCGGGGCCATTACCTCCCTGGTGTTCAGCCTGCTGATCTACGCCCTGACCGTGTCCTTCGGCGACGTGGGCAAGGCCGTTGTAGTGGTGGTCATGGTGCTCCAGATCGCCGGCTCCAGCGGCACGTTCCCCATTGAGCTGCTGCCGGACGTGTATCAGAAAATCTATCATATCTTCCCCTCCCCCTATGCCATCGACGCCGTGCGCGAGTGCGTATGCGGCCTGTATGGGACCACATGGCTGAAAAACATCGGCTGCCTGCTGATCTTCGGCGCGGCGGCCCTGGTCATCGGCCTGCTGGTGCGCAAGCCCTTTATGGGACTGAACCATTTCATGGAGGAGAAGCTGAAAGAAACGGAAATGCTGTAAGAAAGGAGGACTCCCTATGGACGAAAAGAAATATAGCCAGCTGTATCAGGCCCTTTTGCAGGAGGTCCTTCAGTTCCACAGCGGCAATCAGCGCCGCATCCGCAAGGGAATGCTGAGCCTGCTGCTGGTGCCGCTGGCATTTCTGGTGCTGCTGTTTTTATCCGACGGCTCCCGGGTGATCTTCCTGCTGCTGTGGATCGTATCCATGTTCGGCATCGCGGCGTATCTCATCGCCGTGGAGTATGTGGACTACGAAATGCAGAACAAGGTGAAGAAGATCACCCAGAAGGAGGTGGAGCTGGATCAGCTGATGGCCCTGCCCACCGGCATGCCCCAGCTGCTGCCCCATCTGCGGGGCCGGAGTCAGGAGAGCGAAGCGGCCCCAGAGGAGCCTGCCCCGGAGGAGCCTGCCCCAGAGGAGCCTGCCCCAGAGGAGCCTGCCCCAGAGGAGCCTGTCCCGGAGGAGCCTTGTCCCGCCCCTGTCCCGCCTTGTCCCCAGCCTGTCCCGCCCCGTCCCGCCTCTGTCCCGGTACAGCCGGAGCCCCTGCACCCGGAGCTGGCCCTGACCCTGTCCGACCTGCAGGAGAGCAGCCGCCAGCTGGCCCAGGGCTTTGAGCAGATGTCCCGGGAGCTGGGCCGCATTTCCCGGTCTATGGGCGATCAGGACCGGCGGTCCAGGGAGGTGCAGGCATGAGGAATATCTGGAGAATTTTCCGGGCCGACTGGCAGCGCATCAGCGCCAGCGTGGTGGCCGTGGTGGTCATCATGGGCCTGTGCCTGATCCCGTGCCTGTATGCATGGTTCAACATTTTTTCCAACTGGGACCCCTACGGCCCCGACGCCACGTCCAATATCCGCGTGGCCGTTACCAGCGAGGATGAGGGCTATGAGCTGCTGGGCCTGAAGCTGAACATCGGGTCCATGGTGCTGGACGGCCTGAAAAGCAACCACCAGATGGGCTGGGACTTTGTAGACAGCCGGGAGGAGGCCCTGGAGGGTGTCCGGTCCGGCAGGTACTACGCCGCCCTGATCGTTCCCGCAGACTTCACCGGGGACTTCGTCAGCATTCTGGACACGGACCTGCGGCACCCCCAGATCGAGTATTACGAAAACGAGAAGAAAAACGCCATCGCCCCCAAGATCACCAACAAGGCCAAGACCGCCGTTCAGGACGAGATCAACGCCACCGTGGTGGAGACGGTGACCAACGCCGTCACCACCGTCAGCTCCGTGTGCAGGGCTCTGGGCCTGGATGCGGACGACGTATCCCAGGGGGTCATTGAAAAGCTCAGCAGCGCCCAGGACAGCCTGCGCACCCTGGAGGAGACGCTGACGGCCATGCAGACCCTGGCGGACCAGACGGACAGCATCCTGGCCTGCGCCGGGGTGGTCACCGGCGACCTGGACAGCATCGTCAGCGGCAATGACCTGTCCGGCATCCAGGACGCCCTGGACCGGGGCATCGGCCGCCTGAACGAGACGGAGGCCGAGATCGCCCGGCAGCTGGAGGATATCGACGCCCAGATCGACGTCATCGCCGACGACATTGCCGCCGCCGTGGGAACGGCGGAGGATGTGGCGGGCTTTCTGGCCGGTCCCGCCCAGCAGCTGGACCAGCGGCTGGCGGAGCAGCAGCAGCGGCTGGAAAAGCTGCGGGACTTTGCCGCCGGTTATCCCGCCGTTCAGGAGCGGCTGGGCAACGCCATTTACCGCATCGGCGAGCTGCGGGACCTGCTGAAAACGCTGGAGGACCCCGGCCAGCTGGAGACCTGGCGCCAGGAGGTACAGGCCAAGGTGGATGCGCTCCGCCAGGAGCTGCGGGAGGCGGCCCTGCGCATCAGCGGCAGCGTGAACCAGCGGCTGGAGGAGCTGAATCGGGATGTGACGGAAAAGCTCCAGACCCTGCAAAGCGTGTTTGACAGCGTATCCGGCAATCTGTCGGCCCTGGGCGATAAGCTGACCCGGTATCAGGAGGCCATCCAGTCCACAGGCACCACCCTGAGCGGGGCCATCCAGCTGTCGTCCACCCTGCGGGGCGACCTGGGCCAGCTGGCCCAGGATATGGACCGCATCGTCACCAGTGACGGCTTCCGCCGCTTTGTGGAGGTGCTGGAAAACGACCCCGAGGGCCTGGCGGACTACCTGTCCGACCCCGTGGCCATGGAGACGGTGCCGGTATACGAGATCACCAGCTACGGCAGCTCGATGGCGCCGTATTACATCATGCTGGCCCTGTTCGTGGGCTCCCTGCTGACGGCCACCATGCTCCATGTGAACGCCCCCATGCCGGAGCTCTTCCGGCTGCGCCCCTGGCAGCGGTTCTTCGGCCGGTATCAGCTGTTTTTCCTGATCGGTATGATCCAGGCCCTGGTCACGGGCCTCGGCTGCATTTACTACATCGGCATCCAATGCCCGTATCCGGGGCTGTTCCTGCTGGCGTGCTGCGTGTGCAGCCTGAACTTCACCATGATGAACTATGCCCTGGTCTATGCCCTGGACAACATCGGCATGGCGGCCTCCGTCATCATCATGGTCATCCAGGTGGCAGGCTCCGGCGGCGTCTATCCCATCGACGTGCTGCCCGGGATCTTCCAGACGCTGTATAAGTTCATGCCCTTCCACTATGGCATGGACATGCTCCGGGAGACCATCGCCGGACGGTATGAGAACGTGTACTGGAAGAATCTGGCTGTGATGGCGGCCATGTGCGTGCTGTTTGCGGTGCTGGGGATGGTGCTGTATTACCCGGCCCGGCCCCTGAACCGGCTCATCGCCCGCAGCAAGGAAAAATCCGGCATTATGTAAGGAGGACTGCCGCCCATGAATGCAAAGCATGACCTGGCGGAAGCCCTGTGCCAGCTGCTGGAGACAAAAACCCTGGAAAAGATCACCGTCAAGGACATTGTGGCCCGGTGCGGTGTGAACCGCCAGACGTTTTACTATCATTTTCACGACGTGTACGACCTGATGCGCTGGATCTTTGACCGGGAGGCTGCCGCCCTGGCCCAGAGCATCCGCAGCAACGGCAGCGACTGGCGGCAGGAGCTGCGCACCATCACGGACGTGCTGCGCAGTAAGCGTCACCTGGTGATGAATGCCTACCGCTCCGTGAACCGGCGGGATCTGGAGCGCTATCTGATGCAGGGCTACGGCCCGGTGATCCGCCGCATCGTGGACCAGGCGGCTGTGGGCCTGGACGTGACCCAGGGGGACCTGGAGTTCGTGTCCCGGTTCTATGCCCGGGGCCTGCTGAGCGGCGTGTTCGACTGGATCGAATCCGGCATGCCGGAGAACATCGGCGACGATCTGCGCCGGTTCATCCTGCTGCTGGACGGCAGCCTGCCCACCGCCCTGAAAAGCGTCAGCGAGAAATAAGCACAAAGCCTCCGGCTTCGGCCGGAGGCTTTGCTGAGCTTGTCAAAAAAGGGCGGCGCCCTTTTTTGACAAAAGAGTTTTCGCTCCGACCCG
>OIBN01000347.1_pt1 | contig 24907 bp, 20 predicted proteins | sample 1581031 | NCBI WGS metagenome assembly OIBN01 (sample SAMEA3882531, study PRJEB24775) | human gut metagenome | biome: human-associated habitat; feature: intestine environment; material: feces | place: Netherlands | collected 2009/2010
TCTGCCGCACCTCGCTCGCCGTATCGGCACTTAGAATTATGCGGTATTGCCTTAACACTCTAGTGAATCGCTGTGATGGTTGAAACAAAGCGCAATGCTCTGCCGCTGGAACGTGGGAAAGCGCTTCCGGTGCAAAATCGTGGGATCACTGCGGAATGGCAGGGAAACAAGCAGCGTACAAGGGGATGTGGTGGACTGTTTATGTGCGGAAAAAGGAAAAGTGAGACGAATGGAGGCGGACGGAGAACATACATAAGCCCAAAGGGATGCCCAACTCATCAAGTGAAACACGGCGCGAAAAAGCATAACGGCCACAGCGAGATGGCCGAACCACAGACCAAAACGCAAAAAAGGCAATGGAAACGCAGCAAAATAGTAGAGGTGAGGAACAACAGAGCAAAATATCTGTCCTTGAATGGAATACACAAAATACAGGGAGTGGAAACGGCGTATGCAAGCCCGCAAAAACTGTATATATAACGCAAAATCCCGAATATATATACAGTTTAACGGTAAAGACTCCTCCGATGATAAAAGCGTAAAAATCGGCTATCCATGGCACAGGAAGCCAGGATGGCGGCAGGCGCTGCAAAGTCAAAAGGTTCAGAATTTTTCCCGATATGTCCTCTATTCAAAAACATTTTTGCTCTGCATCCCCGATTCCCGCACCTGTTCGGGGGGAGTTTTGGTATTTCCGTATCAGATAGAAAACAGCAGGCCTGTGCTGCGGCAGTACAGATTTGCGGGGCGTTCTGCTTTCCCTATACCGCAGGGGGGCTGCATATTGCAGAAAAATTACCGTTTCCCCGGTGCAGAATGGATGGCATATTCATTTATAGTGTGATAGAATGATTTCATTGTGTTAGTCTAAACTAATGTGGTAGCAAAGAGCAGCACCGCGAAAGAATGGCTGCTGGAAACCATGCCGTAACCCACGGTCCACAGCAGAATGTTGAACACCGTCACAAAAGCGCTGGCATGAAGTGCATCGGGCGCAAAATTCCAGCCATCCTCACCCTCAATACGGTTATAAAGTTATAAGCAGCCTGAAGGCATTGCCGCACATGGTGCAGGGAGGGCTTTTAAGCGATTTAAGGAGATTTAGAGATAGGAATGGGGCGATGGGCAGAATGTTTAAGCCAGACACATAATTTCGCTAAAGCCCGGTTTAGCGAAATGTAGAGGAGAGACAGAACAATCATCTTTATCGCACGAATTGCACTACTACTAAAAAGCGCAGAATCCACTGTCGCCATCGAACCAATAGCACTGTACAGTATCAAGATTTTCATCTCAATACACACATCAGAATACATCTCGCACCGACAAAAGCATGATTTTACCATAAAATCTATTCCACCCGGGGCACATGCCTTTGAACAGATCCGACTTTGTCAGCAGCAAAAGTCCGGTTTCTGTAAAAAGTCGGATTTGTTCAAGAAACAGGTCGGATGCGTCCATTCTCAAATTGTGGAAAAATGTGTATGATAAAGACAACGAAAGGGGCACACAAGAAAGCGCCCCAGAGATTGAAGGAGGAAAATCAAAATGAAAAACAAGCGCATGATGAGCGCCGCCATAGCCGTTCTGATGGCTGGTTCTCTGGCAGCCTGCGGCGGTTCCACTACCGCCAGCAGCACTGCTGACAGCACCCCTGCTTCCACCGCATCTCTACCGCTCGGCGTTTACGAACTTCCACATGGGTTATTCCTGCGCACTGGCGTGGATCCTGGTGGTCATCATCGGCCTTGCTATCGCTATCCTGTTCAAAACCCAGAACGCATGGGTCCATTACGAAGCTGAATAAGGAAGTTTTTCCATGGTTGGCGAACAGAAAAACAAAAAATAGCTTCCGTTGTGTTCCATGTTTTTTCCTGCCTGTTGGGTTTTATCATGATTTACCCGCTGCTGTGGCTGGTGGCGAGCTCATTCAAATCCAATGATACGATGTTCAAGAACACCTATTCCCTCTTTGCCAGCACGGCGGGGTACAGTTTCGGGCATTTCTTTATGAACTCTGCCATCGTTACGGTCATCGGCGTTGTCTGCACGATTTTCTTCTCCCTGCTGGCAACCTATGCGGTATCCCGCGTCAAGTTCTTCGGTGCCAATTTCTGGTTTGGCTGCATCATCATGACCATGATGATCCCCGCACAGGTCATGGTCGTTCCGCAGTACATTATCCTGAAAAAGCTCCACCTCAACGATACGCTGCTGGCCATGATCCTGCCGTGGGCATTCGGCGGTGCGTTCTTCGTCTTTTTGATCGTGCAGTACATGCGCGGCATCCCCAAAGAGCTGGATGAAGCGGCCATGATCGATGGCTGCTCCAAAATCGGTATCCTGTTCAAAATTCTGGTGCCCGTTGTTCAGCCCGCTATCGTTTCGGCGGCCATCTTCGCGTTCTACTGGATCTGGCAGGACTTCTTCCTGCCGCTGATTTTTGTCGGCAGCCCGAAGAATTACACCATTCCTCTGGCACTGAACATGTACACCGACCCTAACAGCTACAACAATTACGGCGGCCTGTTTGCCATGTCGGTCATCTCGCTGCTTCCGGTCATTCTTGTGTTTATCAAATTCCAGAAATATCTGGTAGAGGGTATTGCCACTGACGGCATTAAGGGTTAAAATAAAATAATATAGGGAAACAAAATTATAGGGGTGGTCATTGACCGCCTGCCAACGGAACGCTGCGCCGCTTTCAAAGGAAGTGGTTCATACGGGAAGCGGCGGGCGTGCAGTGCTCACCCCTATAATGCGTTTCAAGAGGGTAATTGCTATGCTTTTGAACCGAAACACCATCTTCCCCGCGGCTGTCACCGCAAAACCGATCCAATCGCTGCGCCGGGATTTTGACCGCATTTTTGCCGCAACCGCTGCCCCTGGCGGGCGGCTGCTGCTGACGATAAATCATACGCTGGCCGCCGAACAGTACACTTTAACAGCGGGTACAGACACCCTGCTGTTATCGGCATCCGATGATCTGGGCTTTGTCTATGGCCTGTTTGAGATCAGCCGCCACTTCTTGGGGGTTCAGCCGTTCTGATTCTGGAACGACCAGCCGTTTGAAGTGCGGGAAAGCGTGAAGATTCCCACCAACACCGTAATTGAAAGCAAACCCGCGAGGGTAACCTACCGCGGCTGGTTCATCAACGATGAAACGCTGCTCTCCCACTGGAAAGTGGAGCGCCGCGCCGACCTGCCCTTTATCATGACGTTTGAAACCCTGCTGCGGCTGGGCGGCAACATGGTTATTCCCGGTACCGGCAAAAACGCGCACATTTACCGCCAGGCAGCAGCAGATATGGGGGCCTTATCATCACCCACCACCACGCCGAACCGCTGGGCGCAGAGATGTTTGCCCAGGCTTATCCCGATCTGGAGCCGATGTACAGCAAGTACCCGGAGAAATTCCGCGCGCTTTGGCAGGCAGGCATTGATGCCCAAAAAGGGATGCGCGTGATCTGGAACATCGGGTTCCGCGGGCAGGGCGATAAACCGTTTTGGGATGATGACCCCAAGTACGATACGCCGGAAAAACGCGGAGAGCTGATGTCTGCGCTGATCAAAGAGCAGTATGATCTCGTCAAGGACAATGACCCGAATGCTGTTTGCTGCACAAATTTATACGACGAAACGATGGAACTTTATAAGGATGGGTTCCTGAAGCTGCCTGATGATATTATTAAAATCTGGGCGGATAACGGTTATGGCAAAATGGTCAGTCGCCGGCAGGGAAACGCCAATCCCCGCGTGCCTGCCCTGCCGCAGCAGGGCAATGATGGTGTCCACGGCATCTATTATCACGCATCGTTCTATGATCTGCAGGCTGCCAGCCACATTACCATGCTGCCCAACAGCACCGAGTTTGTCAGCCAGGAACTAACCGATGTGCTGATCCATGGTGCGGATGATTACTGGCTTATCAACTGTTCCAACATCAAGCTGTACGCCTTTTTGCTGGATTTGATTGCCCGCTGCTGGCGGGATGGAACCGTGGACGCGGTACAGCAGAGCATCGCCTACACGGTTGCCTATTATGGGCTGCTGCATCGGAGCGATGTTGCCCAGTGCCTGACCGACTATGCACAGTTTACCGTGCCCTATGGCCCCAACGAAGACGACCGCGCGGGTGACCAGTTCTATAACCACGTACCCCGGATGCTGATTTCCCAATTTGTAAAAGACCGTACCTCCCCTGCGGATGACCTGCGCTGGCTTTTTGATGTGCCGACCTTGGCGGAACAAAGCACCCACTACGCCGAGATCTTCCAGAAAGCGGCCGAAAATTATGCCGTCTACCTGCGCCAGTGAGAAAAAACTGCCGCGGAGCTGGCGGAAGAGCGGTTTTTATAAAACGCGGCGGGGATGGCAGGGATGATGAGGCTGCCAACTCCGTTTCATTTTACATCAGTATATTCTTTTTTCCTATTTGACAAGTAGGTAGATCGCACTTTTGCCAAATTCCGCATATTTCACAATTTGAAACCGCGCAGGTCCAGTGCGCCTGTGCCGCGGTAGGTGAACCACAATTCCTGTTCGCCATCCAGCTGCAAAGTGCCCATCGCAGTCTGCCAGGTATTGCTGGCAGTTACCGGGAATACAAGGGCCGAGGCACCACTTTCCTTTGCGGCAATTTCCAGCGTACCATCGCCAGTGCAGCGATAGGTAACTGTAAGATCGGTACCGGGATGCAGCAAAAAGCTGCGGTAGCCCGCGTTGGAGCCATCGCGCAGGTTGGCAACATACTGCTGGGCAAAAATATCGCCGTCAGGGCCATCCTGGGTGATGTAGGGGTGCTCTTCGCCGATGGTGGTTTTGGCGCGGTAGGGGCCGGCACCGTTGGCGGTTTGCAGGCAACAGGCAATGCCCGCGGGGTAGCTGTATCCGATTTTCAGCGGGCCATCGTTCAGTCCGCAGGAAGTGACCCGCACCTGGGGAATGCTGCCATCCGGCAAAAGCGTGATCTTTTCGGCGCAACCCTGGCGGGAATAGGGCGTGCGGTTGGTCTGACGGTGGTAGAACACATACCACTGACCGTTGATCTCCACAATACTGCCATGGTTGGTACCGGTATAATTGCAGGGCACCGTGCGGCCATCCAGCCCAATATCGCCGTTAGAAACAATGGTTCCGCCGTAATGGTAAACGCCCTGGGGCTTATCCGCCACAGCATAGCACAGTTCGTGATTCTGGGTGGAAGAATAGATCAGATAATAACGGCCATTCGCTTTGCGCAGGGACGGTGCTTCAAAAAACGGGTGCTCCGCAAATTCGGTCCCCTCAGCATCCGCCTGCTGGGGCAGAACGATCTGTGGGGCTTCGCGCACGGTACACATATCGTCTGCCAGTTCAATGAGCTGGCAGCCCTTGGTAACCAGATGCATGGCAGCAAACTTGGGGTTGATGCCTGGAATGGGGCAGAAACCGCTGACAAGATATACCCGACCATTATCGTCCACAAAAATGCCGGGGTCATACTGGAAAGCGTCCCCTTCTTTCGCGCCCAACAGGGTTCCATCCGGGTAATGCACATGGTCATAAAATTGGAATGGCCCCACCGGGGATTCCGACACCGCCACCGAGATGCGCCCGCAGAATTCCAGTGCATAGAACAGATAATAGCGGCCATCTCCGCCGCGCTGCACATCGGGGGCAAACAGGCGCATGGCGGTACTGCCTTCAGCACACAGGGGGTCCTGCACGCTGCGGTAACTGGTGCCCTCGTACCGCCAGTTGGCAAGGTCATCTGCGCGGGTAGACCAACAGACATAATCGTTCAGGCAGAAATCATTCCCGCCAAAGCGGTCATGGCTGCCGTATACATACACTCGGCCATTGAACACATGAGGTTCGCCGTCCGGCACATACTCATAGGATGGCAAATACGGGTTGACTGCCTGTTTGGCTTGGTTCATCTTGCTCTCTCCCCTATCGGGCAGCTTTCGCCGCCCGTATTTTTATTGCATTGTGGTTACACCATCAGGGTCTGCCAGATTGCCGATGCCGGCAGCACCAGCAGCAGTGCCGGGATCATGTTAGCGATGGGGTACTGCTTGATGCCGCTGACCCGCATACCGGCCACAATGGTCAGCACACCGCCGCAGCTGATAAAATCCTGCAGCATTTCGGGCGTGACAAACGGTGCAATGGCCCCGGCCACAAAGAACAGCGCCAGCATGACCGCCAGCATGGGCAACGCGATCACTGCCACCGCCACGCCTAGCGTGACGGCAAACACTGCAGCGGTGCACAGATCTAACACAGCCTTGGATTGCAGCACGGCGGGGCTGCCGCTCATCCCCTCTACCAGCACGCCATAAATGCCAAACCCGCTGGCGCAGAACAGCACCACAACGGTGATGTAACGCTCCATATCAAAGTTGGCTTCATCGTGCGGCAGTTTGCGGGTGACAGCACCAAACACATGGGTGATGTGCTCTTCCAAATGGAGCAGCTCACCCAACAGAGTACCAAAAATCACGACAATGACCACGGGGGTCATCTGGTTGGCTTTCACGATGGAGTTAATGCCAATGGCCATAGAAGCAAAACCAAGCACCATCGTCAATTTTTCCCGCGGGGCGGGGGTAAAGCGGCTGCCAAGCACAGTGCCCAGCAGCCCGCCGATCAGCACGCAGCTGCAATCCGTCAATACTCCAACCGGCATCATACGTTCTCCAGCTTCTGCAGCAGGTCGTTCACCGTCACGTTGGCAAAACCGGGGATGACCAGTTCAGCCTGGCCCAAAATTTCGGGGCTGCCAATGCCAACGGCTTTCATGCCCGCATTGTGGGCGGCCTGAACACCGGCCACGGCGTCCTCAAACACCACGCAGTATTCGGGGTCGATACCAAGATCTTCGGCACCGGTCACAAATACTTCGGGGTCGGGCTTGGCGCGGCTCACGCGGGTTCCATCCACCACAGCGTCAAACAGTTCGGTAATGCCCAGTCGGTCCAAAATCAGCGGGCTGTTTTTGCTGGCGGAGCCAAGGGCTATCTTGATGCCTGCCGCATGTGCCTGCTTCAAAAAGTTCTCCACACCGGGCAGCAGTTCGCTTTTTTCCAGCTTTTTGATGTACTCCACATACCAGTCGTTCTTGCGCTGGCAGAGGGCCTGCTTTTCATCCTCGGTCATTGTGCGGTTGCCGATCTCCAGGATGATCTCCAAACTGGCCATCCGGCTGACGCCTTTCAGGCGCTCATTGTCCTGCTCGGTAAAGGGAATGTCCAGCTCATCGGCCAGGCGCTTCCAGGCCAGAAAGTGATATTTGGCGGTGTCCACGATGACGCCGTCCAGGTCAAACAAAAATCCGTATTGGCTCATTTGTATCCTCCTGTTGTTGGTTGGGGTCAGTTGTTTACATCCGGCAGGCCGTAAAATTCGTAGGTCTGGTTTTTTCCCGGTGCGCTGGTCAGGTTGGTCACGCAGTATTGCGGGGCTTCCTTGGCGGCGCTGGGATAATCACGGTAGCGTTCGCGGTCATCACCGCCGGCCCCGGTTTCCGCTTTGGCCAGTACAGCGGCGGCAGCCGCATGACGTTTTTGCAGCGCTTCGGTGGCAACAAAATCCACTCTGCGGGCGGCAGCTGCGGCAAAGGCGGCGGTTTCGTCCGGCTGGGCATCGGCCAGGTTGGTGGTTTCGTCCGGGTCAGCAATCACATCAAACAGCTGGTTGTGGATTTCGTCCCGGTGGCAGGTGATGAACTTCTGCTGCCCATGGCGGGCCATGCAGCTGTAGGTCCAGCCGCCCTGCGGCAGCTTGTCCACAATTTCACTCCACACGGTGCGGTCAGCATCGGCGGATTCACCGCGCAGCACGGCGACAAGGCTCTGGCCATCGGGTTCCGGCAGCGGATCTGCCCCGGCCCAATCACACACGGTGGGGCCAAGGTCCAGCAGGCTGACAGGTGCTGTTATCCGCTGACCAGCCGCCACGCCGCTGCCCGCAAACACCATGGGGATGCGGACAGACTTTTCAAAAAAGGACTTTTTGCCATAAATTCCGTGTTCGCCCACGGTATCGCCGTGGTCGGAAAGATAGCCGAACAGTGCAGGGGTACCGCGGTTTTGGGTGAACACATCAAAGGCGGCGCGCGCACGGCCGATCAGGCCATCCGTGTGCTCCACCAATCCTTTATAGGCAGCCTGGCAGGCCAGCACGATTTCCGCACGGGTGTTGGGTTCCTGCAAATTACGCTGCTGGGCGTTCAGCCAGGGTTCATTTCCCTGCCAGGTGGCGGGCAGCTGGGCGGTTTTCAGGTACTTCAAAAACAGCTCCGGCGGTGCAACATACGGGAAGTGCGGGCCATAGGTGCCCACCACAATGAGCTGCGGTTTGCTGTGGGGCTGGGCAAGGTACTGTTCCAGAGCATCCAGCACCATATCGTCATAACACACAACGGGCGAAGCGCCACCGCCGACCACATCAATGCACCATTTATAGCCCATCGTCTGGGTATGCACGCCGAAATCCTGTTCCAGCGTTTTTTGTGGGCGCACCCATCCGCTGTTGGTAAAATCCGGGGCCACACGGCGGGTAAAGCCGTGGCGCTGGTCGGGGCCGATAAAGTGCATCCGGCCCACCAGCACGGTTTCGTACCCGGTAGCTGCCATCGCATGCAGGAAAGTGGGCGTTGTTTGAGGCAGGGTATCGTTATTGGTAAAAATGCCAGTATGGTGCGGAGCCAGCCCGCTGAGCATGGCCATGCGCGCCGGAACGCAGAGCGGGCAGGGGGTATATGCAGCGTCAAACGCGGTGCCCTGTTCCCGCAGTGCTGCCAAGTTGGGTGTATCCACCGGCATCTGCCCGCCCGCCTGATACTGCGGCGCGTGCTGGTCACTGATAAAAAGTAAAATATCGGGAGACATGAGGGACTCCTTTCGTTGAAGTTAGGAGTTAGGAGGGAGGAGTTAGGAGTTGATTAGGAATGAGGAATTGGAAAGCGAATTAAAAAAGAATAGAGAATAATGAATAATGGTGGTGGACCGCGACGCGTTTGCGCCGCTCAGGAGATATTAGGTTGGCAGATGTTTGAAAATAGATGAATGACCCATAAGCCGATCCGTAGAGAACGGTCTTGACCGTTTCGAAACGATTGGACCAATGCCATAATGGGATTTGCGGAAAGGCCCACGGGACGATGACGAGCATCGTCCCCTACAGATCAAGGATTTGGCTTGCGGCATATCCTTCATGTTTCTCCCCGGCGCGATGAGCGCATCGCGCTTTACAAAAGAGTGGCCGTCTGTCCTAATTTTCAACACCGAGCCTTCCCCTAGCCCCAATTCCTAACTTCTCATTCCTAATTCCTAATTAAACTCTTCCCTCCTACTTCCTAACTCCTAACTATCTCACAAATTCCGCTGCCATCTTCAGGCTGTCATCGGCCTGGGGGTACACGCCGCATTTATCCACAAAGGCGTGGCCGACGCCGCAGTAGTTCACCCAGGTAACGGGCACATGGGCGGCGGCAAGGTAACGGGCATAGGTTTTGGCCTGGCTGGTCAGATAGTCGTACTGGGCGGTGATCAACAGCGTGCGCGGCAGGCCGGAAAAATCGCTGCCCCACAGGGGCGAAACGGACGCCATGCGGGAGTTGACACCCTCCGGCAGGTAGTTATCCTCGCTGCGCTTGCCTGCGTTCCAGATGGCCAGGATGCGCGGCACGATCCACTCACTCTGTGCATCATCGTAAATATAATCTTCCAACCCAAAGTGATAGTCCTTCAGGCCGTCGGTTTCCCGCACGCTCAACGCGGGGTAATACAGCACCTGACTGTTGACCATGCCAAGGCTGCGGTCACGGTCGCGGTGGGCGCACAGAGCGGCCAGGTTGCCGCCGGCGCTGTCCCCTGCCACAGTGATTCTTGCGGGGTCAATGCCCCTTGTTTCGGCCTGGGCATGCAGGCGGCAGAGCAGCCGCCAGCAATCTTCCAGCGCAGCAGGCCAGCGGTGTTCGGGGGCCAGATGATATTCCGGCACCGCCACAACCGCGTTGGCCTGCTCGGCCAGATAACGGCAGAAAGGCAGCACAACCTTGCGGCTGCCGTACTGCCAGCCGCCGCCATGCAGGTACAAAATGCAGGGGCGGCCCTTGGGCGGGGCGGAGGTCCTGGGTTGACAACAGGTCACATCAAATGGACCAGACGGTCCGGCCATGCTTTCTTCCCACTCTTCCAGTTCGGTGGTAGCAAGTTCTTTGCCCTCGATGTGTTCATTTTGCAGCTGGCGCACCAGCTGAACGTTGCCGCTGCGGATGGCCATGACCTTGGCGTCCGGTTTGCCGTTGGATTCCCGGATCTCCGCCAGAATTTCATTGCTCAGCGCACCAATGCGCCCACCGGGCAGCAGCTTTACAATATGATTCACGCCGTTCTGTTTCCATTGCAGCGCAGGCAGCGGGGTGTTCATGGGGACCTCCTAACTCCTACTTCCTAACTGATTTACAGGTGTGCGTCCCACTTGCCGCAGAAGGCATCCACGGGGCTGCGGCCCTTGAAGGTGCTGCGGCCGGTGAGTTTTTCTATCAACTGGTGCAGGCAGTGGTCGTTGTTGCTGTAGCAGTTGATATAGGTCTTGACGCGCGGGAAATCCTGCAAATGATAGGGGTTTTCCAGCGAGACAAACACAGTGGGAATATCATTCATATAATGCCCGCAGTCAGCGCCCATGGGCTGCTTCCATTCAATGCGCACCACGGTCTGATTGCTCTTGGTGGAAAGGTTCGCCACGTATAAAATCAGGTCGTAATTGTTCACGACTTCTTCGTACTTGGTGGTAAAGCCTTCACCATAAGGCTGGGGCACAAAATCGTCGATCTCAAAGCCTTCTTTTTCCAGCATGGCGCGCAGCTTGGCGCAGGCCGGGGCAACCTTATAGTTGCCCTCGCCGCCCGCTGCGGGCTCGATGGTATAGAACAGGATCTTCTTGTAGCGTTCCGGGGTGATAGGCAGCACACCAGGCTGCTCTTTAACCAGAGTGATGGCCTTGTCGGCGCATTCCTCGGCCCACTGCTGGTGCTTGGCGCAGCCGACAATGGTTTTGGCTTTTTCCACATCCAGCTCCGGAGCGCCGCGGTGCAGGCCCAGGGCAGCCTTGGTGGCCAGAATGCGGGTCACGGCTTCGTCCAGGCGTTCGGGGGTGATGATTCCATCCTTGATGCCCTGCAGCATAAAGCCATAGTCTTCTTCCAGGTTGCGGGCAAACAGGAACATATCGGCACCGCGGGCAATGCTTTCGGGCACAGCGCGGCGGCGGCTCATGGCCAGGGTGTAGCCCGCCATCGTGGTGGCATCGGTGCAGATCAGGCCGTTGAAGCCCAGCTCCCCGCGCAGCAGGCCCTGCATCAGCTCACGGCTCAGGGTGCCGGGCATGATATCCTCATCCTTGATGCCGGGGTTCAGGCGGCGGGTCCAGGCGGGCTGCATGATATGGCCCACCATGGCGGTCAGGGCACCGGCTTCAATCCCGGCTTTGTAGGCTGCGCCATAGGTGTTCATCCAGGTATCGCAATCCATACTGTTGATAGAAGTGACCAGGTGCTGGTCACGCTCGTCCTGGCCGTCACCGGGGAAGTGCTTGATGGAAGCGGCAAGGCCCATCTTCTGCACTTCTTCCACATAAGCACGGCCCATGCGGCGCACCCGCTCCGGGTCACTGCCAAAGGTACGGGTGTTGGTGATGGGGTTGCGGTAGTTCGTGTCAATATCAATAATGGGAGCAAAAGCCCAGTTTGCGCCAACGGCGCTGGCTTCGGCGGCACAGGCATGGGCCATCTTGGTGGCCATGCCGGTATCATCCGTCGCGGCAATTTCCATCGGTGCTCCAACCAGCGTACCCTCGGTCACAATGCCGTTGCCGCCTTTTTCAAGGTTAGCGGCGATCAGCGGCGGCACTTTGCTGCGGCTGTAAATGTTCTGGGTGGCGGCGATGGCGCGCTCGGTGGGCACCACTCGGTACATACATCCGCCCGGTTTGAGGATATTGAACACATACTCAAACTCCTCGGGCTTACATTCCTTGAACAGCACACAGAACAGCTGGCCAGCCTTTTCTTCAGTGGTCATGCCGGCCAGGGTTTTGTTCACCCATTCAATATCTTCCGGTTTGAGGTAAAATGGTTTCGCAGCCAGGTCGATCATAATTCTCTCCCTCTCTCAAATGGTATCGTCATCGTTCACAAACAGTTCGGTCAGGGGGTCGGTGGGCAGACCGTCTTTTTCGTGCTTACGTTTGCCGAAGTAGACGAACGCGCCCACGCACGCCCCGCCGGCCAACAGGCCCAGCACGGGCAGAATTGCTTGGAGTACAGTCATTTATTCCGCCTTCTTCCGGTACTGCTTCAGGCCGTAACGGCGGTACATCTCTTCGGGGGCATCGTTTTCTTCAAACGCAGCGGTCATGGCGGTCAGCAGACGGTCAGACTGTTCAGCATCCTCCAGCACACGCTCCTGATGGGGGTCGTTCTGCAGATCAAACAGCATATCGCCGCCTTTCAGGGTGTGCAGGAAACGCGGGTTGGGCCGTGCCTCGATCTTCATCACCGGGGTCCCCTTGGTGTAGCTGAAGCCCGGTGCCATGGTGGCGGTGCGCATCTCTTCCACGCTGAACATGGCGCGCATGTGGGTGGGCATCTGGGTGTATTCGTAGGTCTTTTCGTCAAAGTCCTTCACATCGCGCAGCAGGGTGTAGCGGCCATCGGTAATGCCAACGGGCATGCTGTGGTAGCCAAACAGCGCGTATTCCCGCACGGGGGTATCATCGGCCAGGGTCTGGGTCAGCGGGCGGCCCAGCATGTCGGCGGGGATTTCAATTCCAAAGTAATCCAGCACGGTGGGGGCCAAATCAATGGTCTGCACCAGCGCGGGGCTGTGTACGCCCTTGCGGCCGGAACGCGGATCCCAGATGAACAGCGGCGTGTGGACCAGTTCCTCATAGTTGGGGCTGCCGCCCTTGCCCCAGTAGCCGTGCTCACTGAGGAAGAAGCCGTGGTCAGTGTTGACGATGAGCATGGTATCTTTCCATAGATCCAGCTCATCCATCAAATCCAGCACGCGGCCCAGCTGGCGGTCACAGAAGCGGACGGAGGCTTCATACTTGGTGCGCATTGCCTCGACCTCTTCGGGGCCTTCAGTCACATCTGCATACGGCGGCCAATCGGGCTGGGTAGCACAGTCGGGGTCAAAGTGGGAGGTTGGAGAAGTAAACGGTTCGTGCGGGTCAAACGTTTCGATCTGCAGGAACCAGTTATCGTACCGGCCATTGCGGTTGAGAAAGTCGATGCCGTCCTCAAACGTCTTGCTCATCGGGAAGTCCTCTTCACTATGCAGGCGCTCGCGGTTGTGCATGTTCTGCCAGCCGCCATGGCGGCGCATTTCACGCAGCGTGCCGGTTGCTCCTTCAGGGCTGAGCTGGTTGGGTGCAAACTCGGTGGGGGTGGGGGCCAGATCGGCCACCCAGTTATCACTTTCCTGGCCGCGATAGCAGCTCCAGCTGGAATAACGGCTGTGGTAGGTGCAGCCGCCATCCTCGACATAATGGTAATGGTCGGTAGCAAGGCGGCTGTGGATGCCGTGCTTTTTCAGGATTTCCGGCATGGAATCATCATACGGTTCCATGGGGCCCCAGCTGCGGTGCAGGAAGTTATAGCGGCCGGTGTGCAGCTCTCTGCGGGCAGGCATGCAGGGCAGACTGCCCACATAACTTTTGTCAAAGCAGACGGTATGGGCTGCCAGACGCTCAAAGTTGGGGGCCGGGATGGGGCCGCCATACACGCTCAGCAAATCCCGGCGCAGGGAGTCATACATGACCATCAATGCTTTCATGGTTGGTTCTCCTTATCTATTACAGATCACTGGCGGAAGCTGTAGGGACGCATGCGGTCCAACACTTCCGGATGTTCGTCAATCACGTTGTGCAGTTCCTGGGGGTCGGTTTCCAGGTCATACAGTTCATCGGTGTCGTTATAGTTGCGGATCCACTTGTAGCGGCCGTCAAACAGCATGGTGCAATTGTGCAGTTCGCTGCGCTGCACGGGGCGCAGGGGTTCGGTGCTGCCGTTCAGCACCGGCACCAGGGAAACCGCATCCATCTCGCGGCGGTTCCAATCCGCACCGGCCAGTTCCAGACAGGTGGGAGCCAGGTCCATCAATTCAGCCAGGGCATCACTGTCCCGCCGCTGGGTCATACCCGGCAGGTGAACCAACAGGGGGATGCGCAGGCAGCCTTCGTACATGCAGCTCTTTTCCAACAGGCCGTGGTCGCCCAGCAGCTCGCCGTGGTCGGCGCAGAAGATGACGACCGTATCATCCTTATGGCCGGAGGTCTCCAGCCAGTCCAGCAGTTTGCCGATCCACCGGTCGATGACCCGCACGCTGCCGGCGTAGCAACGTTTGACCTGCTGCAGATCAGCCTGGGTCATGCCGCCGGTCTGCTGGGCCGCGCGCCGGCGGATCCAGGCGGGCTTGCCTTCCATATCATTGGGGATGGGATCCGGCCACAGGGTATTGCCCACAGCGTCATAATCCTCCTTCGGGGGATCCCAGGGGTTGTGCGGCCCGGCAAAGCTGACGGTCAGGTGCCAAGGAGCACCTGTGTTATCGTGTTCGTTCAGCCATTCCAGGGATTTTTCACCAATGAAGGTATCCAGGAACACCTCATCTGGCAGCACGCTGGGCTGGGCGTGATAGCGGGGCTTCTGGCGCATATAGCTGCGGTAATCTTTTTCCAGGGTGCGCATCAGTTCCGGGTCTTTATCCATCAGGTATTTCTGATAGGGACCCATGGGATAGATGCTGCCGTCCGGGTTGGTACCGTACCAGGCGCTGTTCATTTTGCCCTCGGTTTCCACCGGGTCGGTAAAGCCGTAATGGTACATGCTGGGCAGATCGCCCTTTACGCCGCAATATGTATCGCGCTTATGCAGGTCAGTCTTGCCCACAATGCCAACGCGGTAGCCGCTGTCCCGCAGGGCCTGATAGAAAGTAGGCTGCTCCGGCGGCAGCACCGCATCATGGATGGGCACGCCGCAGCGGCTTGGGTACCGCCCCGTTGCCAGGGATGCCCGGCTTGGGGTGCAGAGCGGGCAGGTGCAGGATGCACGGGTAAACAGCACGCTTTCGTCCATCAGGCGGCGCAGGTTAGGGGTCTGGATGCCATCCCCCATCCCCTCCAGCGTTGCCGTGCGGATCTGGTCGGCCATCAGAAATAAAAAATTGTAATGTTTCATAAAGCACCTCTGGGGGTAGGCAGGAGTTTGTTTCAATGAGAAATTAGAAATTGGAGGTTGTTTTAGAGGTTGTCTTGTCCCGCCTTAAATTACTCATTGCTAATTTCTAATTCCTAATTTTCTTCCCCTCCTACTTCCTCCCTCCTAACTAAAAAATGAGGCGCGGGCCTTTTTTGACCCGCGCCGCTGATGTTTGGTTATGCCGCAACGGCGCGCTGTGCGCGGGTCTTACGAGCCAATGCGATGCGTGCATGCTTTGCTTTGATGTGGTCGAACTTGTCTTCGTTCATACGGTAGATCATAAAAATCAGCCATACGCTGTACTTGATGCAGGTCTGCATATAATCGCTGACGCCGATGGCGGTGAACTTTGCCAGGCCAAGGATCAGGAACTGTACGCTCAAAGAGCCAGCCAGGATGCCAACCACCGGGTTGGATTTCTTCGCCAGCCAAACGCCGACTGCCATGGGGAACATGTTGGCGAACACAGTGCTGTTGGAGTTCATGCCCAGCACAGGGACCAGGCTGCTTTTGTAGGCGGTGTCAAACACACCGGCGATGGCAACCAGCGCACCGGCTGCAACGTAGCACAGGAAAGCGTTCTTGTAGATGTTGATGCCTGCATCGTGGGCCAGCTTCTGGTTGCCCTGGATGGCGCGGCGATTGTAACCAAAGCCGCTGTACTGGAACAGGTAGGTCATAACCAGCATGACCAGCAGGGTAACAACGATGATGAAGCCCCAGTTGGACAGGATGGAAACGCCCGGCTTACCAAACAGGTTCAGACCCTGCTGGTTGTACATACTGAAAGAGATGCACTCGTAAACCAGCGAGATGCCAAGGCCGAGAACCATGGGCAGGATGCGCATGTTGATGAACAGGAAGCCAACGAAACCGCCGGCCAGCATACCGAACAGCATGCTGAAAACCAGAACGCCAACACCGCCAAGGTTCAGGGACAGCGCGATGTTACCGCCGATGATACAGGCCAGGTACATCTGGGAGCCGGTGGAGGTATCCATACGGCCAACGGGAAGGTTGCAGTTCAGGCCCAGCGCAAAGCAGAAGGACGTGACCAGGTTGCGCATCAGGGTGGTGTAGTCTACCGTGGAATTCAGGGTGTGCACGCCGCAGAAGGCGAGGTTCAGCAGCTCCATGATAAGCCACACCGCTGCCGGAATTGCCACAGTAAATGCAGCGTTCATGAGCAGAACGTGTTTTTTCTTAAAGGATTGCCAGTTGCTCATCGTTTTTCTCTCCTTATCCGTTCAGGCGTGCCGCCGCAGACCTTTTGCGGGGATCAGCCCATCATCTCTTTAATCTTTTCATAGCTCAGGCTCTGCATGATGGCATTGATGTCATCAGAGGTAACGTCGGGGTTGACGGTAACGAGCATCTGATCAACGAAGTCCTTGTTGGCAATCCAGTTGCCGGTTTCTTTTGCATCCCAGCCGGACATTTCAGTCAGCTGCTCAGCGCTGGTGATGGGGATGAAGTTGAAGGTGAAGTAAACGGGAAGGCCGTCTTCGCCGCGGCAGGCGCGGCACTCAGCACCGGAAACCAGTGCGTTGTAGGTAGCGGCAAACATAGCTGCGGTCTGGGTAGACACGGTCTTGATAGCAACCAGGTCAACGCTGGAGTTGCCGGAAGAGTCTTTGGTGTTGAATGCGGTTTCCAGGGTGGTGCCCAGGGCGCCAACGCTGGCAACCTTGATGTTGATGCCGAAGCTCTTTTCCACTTCGTCAACCACGGTAGCGCTCTGGTTGTAGGTCTGGCCGGAGCTCAGGAACATCTTGTAGTTGCCGGTCTGCAGCAGGGTGGAGATGCCGGGCAGCCAGGTATCCTTGTTGGGGGAACCAGGGTACAGGGTGATCAGGATGTTTTTATCGTTCTCAACATTGGTGGTTTCGCTGGAAGCGATCAGGTCATCGATGCTCTTGGTATAGGTGATGCCGTACTTCTGCTGCAGACCTTCCAGGATAGCGCGGGTGATCTCAACGTGCTGGGTGTTGCCCTGGGCAGCCAGGCTGGTGGAGATCAGGAAGCCTTCGCTGCCGTCCTCGCTGGCATTCTCCTCCAGCCAGTCTCCAAACAGGGAACCGATCTGCGCGTTGTTAGCGCCGATGCAACCTGCAAAGTTGGTATAATCAGTTGTGAGCAGCTCCGGATGCTGAGTGTAGTTGCCGTTGATGGTGTAAACCAGGCCGTTATCCATGCAGAGCTGAGCCATCTGACCGGAGGCAGACTTCATATCGATGATGGCGTCTGCGCCGGAGTCGATGCAGTTTTCAATAAAGGTCTTGGTGGCTGCATCGTCCTTCAGGGTTTCGGAGAAGATGAACTTGACGTTGTAAGTGGGGGCGATGAAATCTTCCAGGTAAGCGCGGCGGGTGGTAACTTCATCGTTGGCCTGGGCTTCGGCAATGCCGATGACATACTGCTTGGTAGCAGCCGGTGCAGCGGAGTCGGAAGCAGTGGAGGCTGCAGTGCTGTCACTGCCGGTAGAGGCAGCGGTGGAAGCTGCCGTAGAGGAAGCAGAGCTGCCGCAGGCGGTCAGCATGCCGCCTACCAGCATCAGCGAAAGCGCGGACTGGAACAGTTTGCTCTTTTTCATGGTGTTTTCTCCTTTGAATTTGTTTTTCATGTGTGTTCAAGGGTGCCAGGCACCCGATATACAATTTTGCAGTGGGGAATCAGAACTGCACGCGGGAAGGCAGCAGATTCTGGCGTTCGCTGTTCATCCAGACCAGCAGCAGGAAGATCACGCCGCGGATGCCCTGGATGAATGCGCTGGAAACACCGACCATCAGCAGGCCCTTGTTCAGGGCTGCAACGGTCAAAGCGCCCAGCAGGCCAGCGTAAGCATTGGAGCGGGAACCGCCGAAGATGGACATGCCGCCCAGAACGGTTGCCAGCATAACATCCATGCCAAGGCCACTGCCAGTCTCAACGCTGACTGCGGAAACATCGATCACACTGAACACGGCGGCCAGGCCAACGCCAACGCCGGTCATCAGGAAACTGATGTAGGTTGCGCGAGAGTTGGAGATGCCGGTCTGTGCGGCGCAGTTTTCGTTGCCGCCCAGGAACCGCAACTCACGGCCAACACGGGTAAAGTGGTAAATGACCACGCAGAAGATAAAGTACCCGAAGAATGCAACGTAACGGAAGCCGCCGTCTTCCAGCATAGCGGCAACGCTCATATCAAGGTCGATCTTGCCGCTGCCGCCGATCAGCAGGGTGCTGATTGCGCCGTAAATCTGGGTAACCACGATGGCAACGGTGATGGTTTTGATGTTGCACACAACGGACATCGTGCAGTTGAACGCCATCAGGCCCAGGGCCACGGCCACCGTTGCCAAAATCATGACAACAACGGACTGTGTTACGCTATAAGCCTTAACGCCCAGTGTGGCGGCAAGGCCAAGCACCGCACCGATGGAGATATCCAGGTTGCCGTTGGAGTAGATAAAGGCAACGCCCGTTGCGCAGGTACCAATGATGATGGCCTGGCTCAGGATGCCTTTCATGACGGAGAGTTTGAAGAACCGTCCCGCCGTTGCAACGCCGAAGATCAGGATCATGACCGCCAGCATTACAATGGGGAACAGCATGAGGAAGTAGCGGTTATCCCGGATGATGTTGAGTTTGTCTTTCCAGGAAAGGTGCAGATCCTCTTTGGTCATTTTGGTCTGTTTTGTTGCTTCCATGGCTGCTGCCTCCTTCCGTTAAATCATCCGCTCGATCAGTTCGCGGTCATTGTAGCCGTCCTTGCGGTAAAACTCGCCGGAAACGGCACCGTCGCGCATGATCAGCAGGCGGTCGCACATGCCCATCAGTTCGGGCAGCTCTTCAGAAATCATGATGATAGATTTGCCCTGCTTCTTCATATCGTAAATCAGCTGGTACATAGCGGCTTTAACGCCGATGTCAACGCCGCGGGTGGGGCAGTCCAGAATCAGAACGTCTGCATCGTCAGCGCACCATTTGCCGAAGACGACTTTCTGCTTGTTGCCGCCGGAAAGTGCGCGCACCGGCTGGTAAGCATTCTGGCACTTGATCTGCAGCGCCTTGATCTGCTTGTCCACGTAGGCTTTTTCTTTCCAGGGCAGGATGAAGGGGCCGATGTTGTTTTTGTCATAACCGGTAGAGGCGATATTGGCAAAAATCGAAGCGTTCAGTTCCAAGCTTTCGGTGTCGCGGTTCTTAGAAACGTAACCCATGCTGTTGCGGAAAGCAACCTGTGCGTTCTTGATCTTCACGCCGGTCTTGGGCAGCACCACTTCGCCGTCTACGATCTCGTCCAGGCCGTACAGTGCCCGGCCCAAGGTGTGCATGCCACAGTCAGACAGACCACCGATGCCCAAGATCTCCTGCTTGTGCAGCTCCAAATCGAAGCAGAGCAGACTTTCCATAGTGGTGATGCAGTCGGCTTTCAGCACAACTTCATCACTGTAGCCATCATTGTCCACGCGGTAGTAGTGGCCTTTGATCTCACGGCCGACCATCTTCTGTTTGATATCGTCGGGATCAAAGTTTTCTTTTTCAATGTTGTCAATGATCACGCCGTCGCGCAGAACCGTCAGGGTGCTGCATTGTTCCATCATTTCGTTCAGGTCGTGGCTGATGATCATAACCGCCTTGCCGGCATCGGCCATCTCGTGCATGATGCGGTAGATGATGTCACGGCCGCTCTGGGAAAGTGCGGTGGTGGTTTCGTCCACGATCAGCAGTTCGGGGTCGTTGTACATGCACTTGGCGATCTCGATGAGCTTGCGTTCCTGCATGTCATAGTGGCGGGCGGGCAGCGCAGGGTTGATGTTGGTTACGCCGATCTTTTCCAGTGCCTTGCGGGCTTCAGAGATCATGGCCACCTTGTTGATGATGGGGCCCTTTTTGAACTTATCATAGTTGCCAAGGAAAATATTCTCAGCTACTGAGATGTTTGCAATCGTGCCTGCCTCCTGCACGATCATGCCGATACCGGCTTTCTGCGCTTCCAGCATGGTAGCGGGTTTCCACGGTTTGCCCTTGTAGAACATCTCGCCGCTGCTGGCCGGCTGCATACCTGCAATGATGGAAGATACTGTTGATTTACCAGAACCGTTCTCACCGATCAGGCCGCGAATTTCACCGGTTTTGACAACAAAATCCACATGGGACAGTGCGATCGTCACGCCGAAGTTTTTGCAAAGGTCTTTTACTTCGACCAAGGTCTCGCCTTTCTGTGCCATACCGTCCTCCTCCTTTTTCAGAGCTTCCTTTTATCCGGCGTCCCTTACGCCGTTCTTTGTATATATTATAAAAAAATCCCGATACCTCCTCCACCAATTTTGCGAGCGCTAGTATCGAAAATGCGACATGATACGTTATCGGTTTTTTGATATAGCGAAAAGAGAAAACAGTTAGGATTGAGGAGGGAGGAGTTGGACGTGTAGAAGTATACGCGGCAGAATTTGAGCATAAGGATATATAATATATAAAATAGGTAGGCACTGGGTTTTAGCTCTTGTTATAAGTGGGCACCGTTTTCCCTTTCTACTACCCGTGTATTGAATCGTAACAAACCTAATATCTCCGAGCGGCGCTCCGTGCCGCGATCCACCGCTTAATTGCTCATTGCTAATTCCTAATTCGTCCAGCACCAACCTTGTGGTGCCGCAAAACTCCTAACTCCTCCCTCCTAACTCCTAACTAAACTTCCCTCTTCCCTTTCTGCCCGCAATTTGCTATAGTTAAATCAGCCCCAAAGCAAATTTATTCGGGAGGAAACTGCCTTGATTTACAAAAAGCAATACGGCCACCCATTTGATACCGAAAGCGTGGTGGGTTCTTTTGTACCCGCAATGGAAACGATTCCATATCTCACCAGGGAACCGGACGGCTTCTCTTATGCCATGGACCCGCAGGATATCCTGTATGGCCTGGGTGAAAACATCCGCGGCATCAACAAGCGCGGCTGGGTGTACGAGAGCAAATGCAGCGATGACCCCAACCATACCGAAAGCAAATCCTCACTGTACGGCGCTTACAACTTCATGATCGTGTCCGGCAAAGCCACTTTTGGCTTTTTTATCGACTATCCCGGCAAGGTCACCTTTGACTGCGGCTACACCGATCTGGACACCCTGCGGGTGACAGTGGCCGAAGAAAATTACGATCTTTACATCATTGAGGGTGAAAGCCCGACCGATATTGTGCACCAGTTCCGCCAGCTGGTAGGGCGCAGCTACATCCCGCCCAAATGGGCCTTTGGTGCCACCCAGAGCCGCTGGAGCTACATGAACGAGGACGAGGTGCGCGAGGTTGTGGCCAACTACCGCACCAACAACATGCCGCTGGACGCCGTGGTGCTGGATATTGACTACATGGAGCGCTACAAGGACTTTACGGTGGACGAGCAGCGCTTCCCCCATTTTGCAGATTTTGCCGCCGAGATGAAAGCCCAGGGCATCCACCTTGTGCCCATCATTGATGCGGGTGTTAAAATTGAGGACGGGTACGATGTATACGAAGAGGGCGTGAAGAACGGTTACTTCTGCACCAATCAGGATGGCACCCCCTTTGTGGCCGGTGTGTGGCCGGGCCGGGTGCATTTCCCTGATATGCTCAACCCCGAAGCCCGCGCCTGGTTTGGCAGCAAGTACAAGTTCCTGCTGAACCAGGGCATTGAGGGGTTCTGGAACGATATGAACGAGCCTGCCATCTTCTACTCTGAAGAAACGCTGAAAAAGACCTTTGCCAAAATTGACGAGTACCGCACCCAGAACCTGGATATTTCCAGCTTTTTTGCGTTCAAGAATCTTGTGGCCGGGCTTTCCAACAACGAAAATGACTACAAGCTGTTCTATCACAACACCAAACAGGGCCGCATGCGGCACGATAAAGTGCATAATATCTTCGGCTACAACATGACCCGTGCTGCAGGTGAAGCCTTTGAGCAGCTGGAGCCGGATAAGCGCATTTTAATGTACTCCCGCTCGGCCTGCATCGGTATGCACCGGTATGGCGGTATCTGGACCGGCGATAACCAGTCCTGGTGGAGCCACATTCTGCTCAGCCTGCACATGATGCCCTCCCTGAACATGTGCGGTTTCCTGTACGAAGGCCCCGACATTGGCGGCTTTGGCAGCAACACCACCGAGGACCTTGTGCTGCGCTGGTACGGCGTGGGCATCTTCTCTCCCCTGCTGCGCAACCACTCCGCCGCCGGTACCCGCAAACAGGAGCCCTACCGCTTTAAGAATAAGGCGGCCTTTGCCGGTATTCTGCAGCTGCGCTACCTGCTGCTGCCTTACATTTATAGTGAGTACATGAAAGCTGCCCTGCGCGATGGCATGTACTGCATGCCGCTGGCCTTTGCTTTCCTCAATGACGCCTTTGCACGCCAGGTAGAGGACGAGGTAATGATCGGCGAAAGCCTGCTGATTGCCCCCGTCTACGAGCAGAACGCCCGCGGCCGGTATGTCTACCTGCCGGAAGAGATGCTGCAGGTGCGGGTAAAGTGCAGTGAGAACGACCGCATGGAAACCACCGTTCTGCCCGCTGGTCATCATTACATCCCGGTGGAGCTGGACGAAGTGGTGTTCTTTGTGCGCAAGGGGCATATCCTGCCCATCGCCAAGGGCGGCGATAGTATTCAAAATGTGGCAAGCGTGAATTTTGCGGATCTTCGCCTGTTCGCCCATGCCCCCGATGGTGCCGCCTATGAGTATTACACTGATGACGGCGAAACGAAAGATTACGATAAGCCGGAGCATTTTGTACATATCACGCTGGACGCGGATGGAAACGCGGAGAGCGATTGCGCTGATGTCAAGGTTGAAAAAGCGTGAATTCAATTAGTAATTAGGAATGAGCAATTAGAAATTTAATACAGGGCAGAGTCCGGTGCGTGATACACCGGGCCCTGCCTTTTTTGAAATAGGAATTGTGGTGGACTGCGGCGCGATCCATCACTTTCATTTAATTTCTCACTGCAAATTCCTAATCACCCCACGCCCCAACTTTTTGCCCATTTTTCTTTAATTTTTTTCACTTTTTTCGTGACATTTTCCTTTATTTGGTGTATACTGATAGCAAAAATACGGCAAAAAAAGCAAATTTTGCGGTTTTGCACGCATCAATGTTACGGACCAAAACAAACGGAGGTTTCAATCCATGTATTATGAAGACAACCGCGTAAAAGACTTGAAAGTTGCCTACATCGGCGGTGGTTCCCGTGGGTGGGCGTGGGGGTTCATGATGGACCTTGCCGCGGATGCCCAGATGGAAGGCACCGTGGCGCTGTATGATATCGACCACGAAGCAGCCGAGCACAACGAGATCATCGGCAACAAGATCTCTGCCCACCCGGATGCGGTTTCACACTGGAAGTATACTGTGGCGGATACGCTGCAGCAGGCCCTGACCGGCGCGGATTTTGTCGTCATCTCCATCCTGCCCGGCACCTTTGACGAGATGGAAAGCGACGTCCACGCGCCGGAAGTTTACGGCATCTATCAGTCGGTGGGCGATACCGTAGGTGCGGGCGGTTTCATGCGCGCCATGCGCACCATCCCCATGTATGTTACCATCGCTGAAGCGATCCGCGATTACAGTCCCAATGCCTGGGTCATCAACTACACCAACCCGATGACCCTCTGCGTGCGTACCCTGTACCATGTGTTCCCCAAGATCAAGGCGTTCGGCTGCTGCCACGAGGTGTTCGGCACCCAGACGCTGCTGACCCACATTCTGGATGAGGAACTGGGCCTGAAAGATGTTGCCCGCCAGGATATCAAGGTCAACGTCAAGGGCATCAACCACTTTACTTGGTTCGATAAGGCTACTTACAAAGGCATGGACCTCTTCCCCATTTACCGCAAATTTGCCGAAGAGCACTATGAATCCGGTTATGAGTACGGCGACACGAATTGGATGAACAGTTCCTTTGCCTGCGCCAACCGCGTTAAATTTGATTTGTTCCTGCGCTATGGCTGCATTGCCGCCGCGGGCGACCGCCATCTGGCAGAGTTTATGCCGGGCAAGACTTATCTGGAAAGCCCCAAAGCCGTGCGCGAATGGAAGTTTGGCCTGACCACCGTTGCGTGGCGCAAAAATGAGCTGCAGGAGCGCCTGGCCCGCAGCCGCCGCCTGCGCACCGGTGAAGAGCCGATCGAGATCAAGCCCGATGGCGAGGAAGGCCACCTGCTGATGAAAGCCCTGCTCGGCCTGGGCGACCTGGTCAGCAACGTGAACATTCCCAACCACGGTGCCATTGCCAACCTGCCGTGGGATGCCGTGGTGGAAGTGAACGCGCTGTTCAGCCGCCAGGGCGTGCAGTCCGTGAACGCCGGCCCGCTGCCCGCCAATATTCTGCCGCTGGTAGCCCGCCACGTTTACAATCAGGAGAACACCCTAACCACTGCCCTGACCTGCGACCGCACCCTTGGCCTGACCACCTTTATGAACGACCCGCAGGTGACCCTGAACTGGAACCAGGGCAAAGAACTGTTTGACACCATGCTGCACAATACCCGCGCATACCTGCCGAAAGAATGGAACGCGTGATGTAGTTAGGAGTTTTGCGGCGGGGCGAAAGCACGGCACCCCAGGGTGTATCTGAAAAGTCAAAAATTTAGGGCAATACCGCATAATTCTAAGTGCCGATACGGCGAGCGAGGTGCGGCA
>OIBN01000364.1_pt1 | contig 23896 bp, 29 predicted proteins | sample 1581031 | NCBI WGS metagenome assembly OIBN01 (sample SAMEA3882531, study PRJEB24775) | human gut metagenome | biome: human-associated habitat; feature: intestine environment; material: feces | place: Netherlands | collected 2009/2010
TCCGGTTTCAATTGGTAGCGGGGCATGGATTTGAACCGTGGACCTCTGGTAACGTTGTTGCCCAGAGGTCCACGGTTCAAATCCATGAAGCCCGATTATTTGATTTTATCCTAGCGGCGTAATGCCGCCGGCCGCCAAGGATGCCGGCCGTGAGTATGCACAAAAAGCTGCCCCCTGCTCAGTGGCGGGACGAAATCACCCTATGGCTCGAATCGCTCACGGCGGCGGGCCTCAGTCAGGACACCGTCAACACGCGGCGGTGCAAGATAGGCCACGCGGCGCGGTGCCTGGATAAATCGCCCTATGACGTGACGTCGGAGGATCTAGTGCATTGGACCGCCTCGCAATCATGGAAGGCGGAGACGCGCAAGGGCTACCGAAACACGCTCGTCGGTTTTTTCCGGTGGCTGCATGCCACGGGCCGGCGCGCGGACGATCCGGCCGCCGCGCTGCCGAAGGTGCGCAAGACGCGGCCGCATCCCCGCCCGTGCCCCGACGTGCACATATACGCTGCCATGTGCGCCGCGAACGATGTGGAACGGCTCATGCTGCGCCTCGGTGCCGAAGCCGGGTTGAGACTGTCCGAAATCGCGGCCGTCCACTCGCGCGACGTGCTGGAAGGCGACGCCGGCCCGTCGCTGATAGTGCGGGGCAAGGGCGACAAACAGCGCATAGTGCCCATAAGTGAAGACCTGGCGAAGCGGATAACGGCCGCGCCTGGTTGGCTGTTCCCCGGCCGGTGGCGGGGACACGTCGAAAAATCGTATGTGTCCCGCCACCTCACACGGCTGCTGCCGGACGGTTGGGGGCCGCACTCGCTGCGCCACCGGTACGCCACGCGCATGTACGAGACCACGCACGATCTGCTGCTGGTCTCGAAACTGCTGGGACATAGCAGCGTGGAGACCACGCAAATCTACGTGGCGATGCCGGACAGCCGTCTGCGCGTCGGTCTGGACGCGGTGACGTTGGCCGGCTAGGCCGCGTGCTGCGCGCGCGACTTGGGCGTGATTGGGTTGTCCTTCCACCACGCCCATAGCGCGGCGCCCACGTTCCATGTGAGGGCGACGAGCTGGTTAACCGTCTCGTCAGCGATGGGGATGGTATCGACGCCGAACATGACCAGGCAAGCGTTAATCAAGCCGAGCAGCAGCACGGCGGCGCGGGCGATGGTCGCGGCGCTGACGCCGGGGGTGCGGGTGTCGCCGCCCTCCACTTGTTCTTCGTATTCCATGGCTATCCTTCCTTTTCGGTGGTCTTGTCGGTGGCGGTCACGCTGATTTCCAGCGAGTCCAGCTTCGCGCGCACGGCGTCCGCGACGATCTTGGATATGTCGGCCGGGTTCGCTCCCAGCGCCTTGCTAAGCGCCTCGATCGCGGCGGTCTGCGCCGCCAGCTGGGTTTTGAGGTCGGCTATGTCGTAGCGCGATTGGATCACGCTGTCGAAAATGTTGCGCCCGTCGTTGCCCTTGGTGTCGTATAGGTCCTGTGATGACACTCCTGTGCCTCCCTTGTCTACTAGTTGTTTGAATTGCTCCCAGCTGTATCCCCACTTGGCGAAGTAGGGGATAGGGTCTGTGTGGTCGCTGCCGCCCCACCTGGCGCGGGCCTCGTTGTGGCAGATGAGCCGGTCGATGCCCCAGCCGTGCGCGGCCAAGCGTTCGCGGACGGCCTGCGCGGCTATCTCTATGCCGCGTTGGAAGTCCGCCTGGTTGGTGGCCTCGCAGATTTCCAAGCCCTCCACGTATTGGTTGCCGTTGCCGACCTGCCAGCACAGGCGGTCGTAGGGCACGCAGTGCAGCGCTTCGGTCCAGTCGGACACGAGATGCACGGCGTCGGGGTAGTCGCGTGACCATAGGCTTGCGTGGTTGGCTGCGGTGGCTCCGGGATTGGCGGTGGAATGCACGCAGAAGTAGGACGGGATCAACGGCCCGTGTCCTTGGTTCACTATGCGTTCCTGGATGATGCCCATGTGGTCCTCCTAGTCGTTGTCGTGGTCGAACAGGCCGGCCGGTGGGTCAGGTGGCGGCGGCGGGTCCTGTTTGTAGATGTGGTCAACCAGTTGGCGGTTCCATTGCCATAGAAGCTGGTTGTCTTCCTGCATCTGCGAGGCGAGCCGGTACGCCTCCAAGCGGTCGCGCATGGCCATGCCGAACACGCCGATGCCCGAGCCGCACACAGCGCTCACGCCGCCGATGACTGCTATAAGGATCTCCTCGCTCACCTGTCACCTGCCGACCGGGTAGCTGATGGGGGTCACGCCCACGTTTCTGCCGGCCGTGCCGTAGATGTTGTTGATTGTCAGCGTGCCGTCCGTCTTTATCTCTATGAGCGCCTGGGTGCCGCCCGATGCGGTCCAGCCATGCACGAACCTTCTGATGGCGGGGCGGGCCTGTTCGGGCAGTCGGGCGAAGTCCCACCCTGAATACACGTTAACGTTCGCGCGCATGTCGCCGTACACGTTGACCATGCCGTTCTCGATGCTCACGCAGAGGGTGCCGGGGTTCGACGTGTTGTAGGTGCCAAGTTGGGTGCGTGGCATGTTGATGGTGGTCGGCCCGCCCTCCAGTCCTTGGATGACCCACTTGGCGACTGTCGCATAGCCTTGGTCGTTGGGATGCATGTCGAGGTTGCCGTCACCTAGGTCATGGATCTGGCCGGTGAGGTTGTAGAGCCACTGCCAACTGTCCCAGATGACCTCCACTCCCTTGTCTCTGGCCGCGGTGCGGATGTCTTCGGCTCTGTATTGCGCGTCCACGCTGATCGGCCGGTAGTCGGCCCATAGGGCGGGGATGCACACGATTCTGGCGGTGGGCCAGACCGTGCGCGCGTAGTCGAACGTCTCGGCCGCCTTATTGGTGACGGTGGTGTTGCCGTCGTTGCGGCCGCCGGCGATGATGATGACGTCCGGGGTGGCGTTGGCGGCCTTGGCTTCCTGCAACTGCTGGAGGAACGTCTTGTTGCCTTCCCCTCCGACGCCGTACCCGCTGCCGCCCACGGCGCGGTTGTCCTCGCTCCAACCGAAGTGCTGGGCCACGAGCGTGCTCCATCGCGCCGCGTTGCTGCTTGCCCTGAAGCCCTGCGTGTAGCTGTCGCCGATGAACAGGGCCGATGCGCCGTAGAGAGCGCCGCGTGTGTCGCTGCCGGCCCTGCGGATAAGCGCGGCCACGCCCGAGTCCTGGATGTTTCCTGCGCTGGACGCGAACCCTTCGGCCTCGTCTCGCCATTTCTTGGCGTTCGCGGTGGCCGTGTTCAGTTCGTCGGTGATTTCTGCGGGCAGTTGGTCGATGTTGTCGTCGATCGACTCGGCCATGGCCTGGAACTGCTGGGACGCGAAGCGCACGAGGTCGTTGGCTCCGGGGTATTTGATGTGATGGCGTGGCGTGGTGGGCATGTCTGCCGGGTTGAACTCCGCCCGTGTGGTGTCTGCCATGGTTTTCCTTCCTATTGTTCGAAATATGTGATCTGCCCGAATTCGCCCCATGTGAACACCGTGGCCGTCCACGGGAGACCGATGGGGTCGAGGTCGGCCCATGTGCTCAGTTCGCTGGGGATCATGGGCAATGGGGTGATGGTCAGCTCGTTGCTGAGGTCCGGCTCGTCGCCGTCCCATGCGAACGAGAGGGTGCCGCCGATGGCGAGCCATGCGCCTGCCGTGACCGGCGAGCCGTTCGCGTCCAAGAGCTTCGTGTATCTGGTGGAGGCGAAGGCCAGCAGGATCGCGCTCGGCTGCAACGTGTGCTCGTACAGGTCGAGGTCGATGTCCCTGCTGGAGATGGTCGGCGCTTCGGGTATCGGCTTGAGGGTCTGCGTGGCGAGCCAGTCGGCCCACTGGTCGCGCTGCGCGTCGCTTGGCTGCCAGACGGTGCCGGGCCAGTGTCCGCCGCTTTCGTCCACGCTCACCGCGTCGGTCTCGAACGTTACGGCCTCGATGGTCTCGGTGAGATTCTGGGGCAAACGGCCTCGGTCGGTGACGGTCGCCTCCGCGTCCTCGAATGTCACCTTCTGGTCGTTGTCGTCCCATTTGGCCTTGCGGGTCTTCAACGTGACCTGCGCCACGGGGTCGGGCAACGTCATGTCGGTTTCGTTGATGCGGATGTCCGAGGCGTAGAGTGCCTTCTGCTCCATGCCCGCGCCCTCCACGCTCAGGGTGCCGTCGCCGTGCAGGGTGATGCTTGCCTTGTCGCCCGCGTAGCGTGCCGCGAGGTGTTCCGAGCCGTGCTGGTGGGTCTCGTACCACAGGGCCACGTCTGGCAACGGGGCGGCGAGCTTGTGGAGCACGGTGGACAGGTCTGGCATGCTGTCGAGGTCGTATGGCGCGGGGTAGGGCGCGTACTGCTTGAGGTAGTCGATGCTGTCGGGGTCGAGCGGCGGGCAGCCGAGCCCGTTGATCCTGCGGCCGATTTCGTCCACGCGTGCGCGCGCGTCGCCGGTCCAGTGCAGGTCGGGCAATGCCGGGTCGGTGGGTCCCTGCTGCGTGGTGCGTTTCAGTCGCACGGTGAGGCTGTTGGCGTACAGGTCGAGCAGGTAGGTGCCGTTGCCGCGCTGGGTGATGGTGCCGCCCGTGGTGATGTTGCCCATGAACAGGGTGAGCGCCGTGGGGTCGGGCGGCTCGGTCGGGTTGGGCGTGTGAAGCTGGTGGAAGTCGGCCCATGTCAATGCCGGTGGCGTTTCAACCCATGGCGTGCTGCGGTTGAGGTCCTGCCACAGTGGCATGCGTGACAGTTGGATCAGCACGGGCATGCCGGCGATGCGGGTGGCGTTGCCCGCGAGGTCGCCGGTGCGGTCCATGAGCTGGAAGTGCAGCACGTTGGGGTCGGGCTGTTCGTCCAGCTTGTCGGTGCCCCACTCGATGGTGAAGCCGGCGAGTCCGGCCGTGGCTCCCGCGTGGCCGGTGACGTTGACGTAGCCGCCGCCGGTGTCTATGTACATGACGGGTTGCCTCATGCGCGGCCCCTCCGTTTCGCGTAGCCGTTCAGCAGTTTCTCGATGGCCTTGGCGGTGCCGTCCGGGTCGGTCACGAGCCCGTCGATGTGGACCTCGTAGTTGTTGACGACGGTCTGGCCCGCCGCCGCGCCACGGGTGGCGTTGACGGTGGCGTTCATGGGCGTGGAGGCCAGCGTGGCGTTGACGCCCGCTATCGCGCTGCGCACCTTTCCGTCGAAGCCTGTGCGGATGCCTTGGGCGAAGCCGTCCATGATGGCGTTGCCGTGGGGGATGAGCAGGCGGCGGTCGTAGCTGATGGGGCCCTTGTGCGAGCTGATCCAGTCGGCGATGCCTCCCACGAAGCCGGTCACGCCGTCCCATGCGCTTTTCAGGCCGTTGAGGAAGCCGTCGATGATGCTTTTTCCGGCGTTCACGAGCAGGCCGGACACGTTGCCGATGGCGGACAGGATGCGGCCGGGTAGACCGCTGAACCATGTCACCACGCCGTTGAACGCGTTGGTGGCTCCCTGCGCGGCGTTGCTGAAGAACGCGGCTATCCTGCCGGGGAGCTGCTGGAAGAAGGCGATGATGTTGTTGACGCACTGGCCCATGAACGCGGTGAACTGCGCCCATATCTGCCGGCCCATGTTGGTCTGGGTGAAGAACCACGCCAACGCCGCCACAAGCGCGCCGATGGCGGTGACCAGTATCATCACGGGGTTGGCGTTCATGGCCGCGTTCAACGCCCATTGTCCGATTGACGCGGCGGTGGACGCCAGGCTGAAGCTCTGCAACGCGGATACCACGGCGCTGATGACGCTTGCCACCTTGAACGCTGCGAAACCTCCGCCGATGGCTATTAGCGCGCCGCTGATGGGTGCCGCGTTGGCGTTCACCCAATCGCCGAACTGGGTGAGCTTGTCCGCCAGCGCCTGGATGATGCCGGCCGCGCCGTTGAATGCATCACCCACCGTGGTGCCGATGCTGCCAGCGTCGGATAGGCCTTGCAAGCCGGGCGCTATCGTCGTGGCTATGCTGGCGAACGCGCCGCCCAACGCGGATAGCGCGTTGCCGATGCTTGACACCATGTTGGAGAGCGCTTGGAACGCTCCGGTGTCGCTTATGCCTTGGATGAACTGTTGCAAGCCGTTGGTGGCGGTCTGGCTGAACTGGCTTATCTGGTTTCCGGCTTCGGTCAACGCGCCCGTCACGGCCGGTTTGATGAGGTTGAACGCGTCCGTCAGCCCGCCGGTGATTGCGGCCTCCAAGTTGCCCAAAGCGCCTTCCATGGTCTTGGTGCTGCTTGCGGCTTCCTTGGCCACGTCGCTCATGCCCAATTGCATGATCGCCTGGTTGAACTCGTCGGCGCTGATCTCGCCTTTCTCCATCGCGTCGCGGAAGTTGCCCGTGTACGCGCCGTTCTTGAGCATGGCTTCCTGGAGCTTGCCGGACGCGCCGGGGATGGCGTCGGCCAACTGGTTCCAGTTCTCGGTGGTCAGCTTTCCCGCGCCTGCGGTTTGGGTGAGCATCATGGCCACGCTCTTGAACGTGTCGGCGTTGCCGCCCGCCACGGCGTTCAGGTTGCCGGCCGCTTCGGTCAGGCCGGTGTAGTCGCCGATGCCGTTGGCCGCGAGCTGGGCGGTGGTGTTCTGGATGGTGCCGAGGTCGTACACGGTGCGGTCGGCGTAGTCGCGTGCCGCCTGCGAGGCCTTCTGCACGTTGGACGTGTCGATGCCGGCGAAGTTCATGGTCTGCACGAACTTGTCGGTGCTGTCGCTCATGTCCATGACGGCGGAGCCCAAGCCGCTGAGCTTGTTCCACAGGGCGGTCACGCCTTTCAGCGCCGCGCCGCCCATGAACGAGCCGAACGCGGCGGCCTTGCTGGTGGCCTTCTGGAACGCCTTCACCGCGTCGTCGCTGTTGCCGGTGATTCTCACCGACATGATCGCGCTATGCGCCATGGGTCGCCTCCCTCATTTGCTCGGCTTCGGTTTGCAGGATCTCCAGAGCCGTGGCCCAGTCCGCCTCGGTGGCCTTCCGTCTCCATTCCCACGGGGTGCCGCCGAAGTAGCGGGCCAGCAGGCACGAGAGACGGCCCAGCGAGTCGTCGGGCCACGGGCTCAGGCCGTAGGGTTTGCGGGGTCCTCGGCTTCCTGCGCGTTGCTGATGTCGGCCACGGTGTCCAGCCATGCGTCGAAGTCGAGCGTGGTCCGGCCGCAGAATCGCGTGGCGGCGAAGACGATGTAGTTGCTTTTGCGGATGATGCTGGCGTTGCCGTCCGCCCATTTGTGGGCCTGCGCGTATTCCTCCGCCTGGCAGAGCGCGCGCATGGTCGGGCGGATCTCCTCGGTGTGGCCGTCCGTGTAGGTGACTGTGAATTTCTGCATGGTTATGCTCCCTTGACCTGGCTCATGGTCCTGTCTATGAATTGCTTGTAGAGGCGCTGCCATGCGCCCTCGGTGGAGGCCACGCCGTTGTTGACGAACAGGCGGGGTTTGATGCGTCTGGCGGGCCAGCCGTAGTTGATGACGCCCGCGTAGGGCACGCTTTTGCGTCCGGCGCGGATGACGCCGGCCTTCTGCGTGGCTCCCGCGCGGACGGAAGAGGCCAGCCGTCCGGTCTTGCCGCGTGGCGCGAGCGAGCGGACGGCCGGCAATGCGATGTTCGCGGCCTGCCTGTTGACTTCCTTCAATTCCTTCATGTCCGCGCCTGCCTTGCGCATGGTGGACACGAAGCGTTTCTGTCCGACGACGTAGGCCGCTTTGTCGGCCATGCTAGTTTCCTTCTTGCGCGGCGATGGTTCCGCTGTAGGCCGCGTGGCTGAGGTTGGTGACGGGGAAACTGAAATCGTTGGTGTTCTTGCTTTTCACGTCGCCACCGATGCTCACGGCGCTCACATTCACGTTGCCCGTCCACTTGATCTTGCCCTTGTCGTTCGGCACCCACTCGAACGGCATCTGCTCGCCAGCGTGGTCGAAGCACCACGCGCTGAGGTTGTCGGTGTCGAAGTCGTCCACGATGGTGCCCTCCAGCGTCCAGTCGGTGCTGGTGCTGGTGTCCTGCGAGCCGTCGAGGAAGTTGATGGGGTCGTCTGTGTTGTTCGACGCGACCAGTTGCACCTTGGTGACGTTGGCGCTGAAGTCGCGGCCGTCCCCGGTGTCGGTGATGGTGAGGCGTCCGGGTCCCAATGTTCGTACCGCTGCCATGGTTGTGTTCCTTTCGATTACATGGGGTTGAGTGTGATTTCGTAGGCGGCGAGCGTTCCGGCTCCCGCGAGGTCGAAGCCGACTGGAGTGGCCGTGGCCATGTTCACGTCGGCGAGGTGCAGGATGTCCATGGCCTGGTGGATCAGGTCGTAGCCGCGCGCGTTGGTGTTCGGCGTGCCTGCGACGGCCAGCAGTTTGAACGTCACGTCTGGCTCCAGAGCGTCCCAGCCGTTCCATGCGAGGTCGGGCGGCATGATGACCACGCTGACCTTGCCGGGCGATGGTTTGACCAGCGTCGGGTCGGTGGTGACCTGGAGGATGAGGCCGTGGCCTGCGTCCGTGATCCGTTCGGCGAGCTGTTCGGCGAGTTCTTCGGTGCGGCTCATGCGATGCCCAGTCCTGCGGGGATGCCCGCCGCCCTGAGTTTGGGCCATGCGGTCCTGAGTGGGTCGGTGGGGATGCGGAACGGTTCCACGCCGTCCGTGATGCCGACGATGCCGTTTCTTGCGTCCTTGGCCTGCCAGAGGTCCAAGGCCACCGACAGCGTGCAGTCGTCCACCACGTCCTTCGGGATGCCGTGGCCGTCCACGTGCGGGGAGAGGTAGGCGCGGGCCGCGCTGAGTCTTGCGGCGAGGGCGGGCCGGTCGTCGGTGTCGAGCGTTCCGGCCTGCCTTGCGAGTTCATTCAGAAGTGGGTCGTCCGCCATCAGGCCGCCGGTTTCTCGGCCACGTTCAGCAGGGTGCGCACCGCCGACGCGTCACGCGCCTTGAGAATATTCTTGCCGATGTCGGTCGCGCCGCCGAGCGTGTCAACGGTGGTGGCCTCCGGTGCCGTCGTGCCGCCGATGGCTGCGCGGAGTTCATTGATCGCGGCGATGATGGTCGGCTCGAACGCGGGGCCATACGTGTCTTTGGGGATGTTGGGTAGTTTGGTCTTCCATTCCATGGTCTGGTTCCTTTCTGTCAGGCGTTGGCGAACTTGATGGGCAGGATGCCTTCGGGCAGGGTCACGCCGAAGGCGGCGTAGCCGTACACGCTGAAGTCCTTGGTGAGGTTGAGCACGTTGTCGTCCTGGAGCTGGAACGGGCTGTTGCCGTTCTCCCACACGGTGACGGCGCTCTTGTCGAGGAACGCGGCGGTGCCCGTGTCGGCTCCGGGCATGAGCACCACGGGCACGCGCAGCAGCGAGCCGGTGATGTCGGTGGTGTCGATGGTGCCGAGGCGGTCGATGCCGCCGCCGCTGATGTCCATGAACCGGTCGCCGTCGTCGCTCAGGTGGGCGATGGCCTTGAACACGTCGCCGGACACGCCGAGGAAGTCGAGCGAGGTGTTTCGGTCCTCCACTTCAAGGCGTGCGTCGATGATGATGTCCAGCCAGTCGTTGGGGGTCATGGCCGCCAGCGTCTTGCCCGCGTCGATCTTGTTGGAGTCGGCCACGTCGCCGATGGCCCCGTAGAGGGCGATGCGGGTGGCTGCCTCGGTGTTCTTGGCGTAGGCCTTGACCAGCGCCTCCAGCGTCTTGTCGAGGTAGGGGATGCTGGCGCGTTCGATGGCCTGTCGAGAGAGGGACGTGTAGCCGCCGTAGGTTTCGATGGTCGCGGTGCGTGCCCCGATCTTGATTTCGCCGTAGGGCAGGTAGTCGCCTTCCTTGGCCTGGGTGCCGACCTGCGTGGTGTCCTCGGTGACGATGGGGTAGCTCAGCGTCTCGCCTTCGGACGGGAGGGCGGCGTGGCTCACGAGGTTGGTGATGCGTCGGCGCTGTTCGAGGATGCGCAGGGTGTTGCTGATCCATACCGGCTGCGGGTTGGTGTCGGCGAGGACGCCGCCCGTGTAGTCGCGCTTGCTGATCTGCTCGTAGTCGTTGCGGGCCTGTTCGTCGCCCTTGGCGAGCTGCTTGAGCAGGTGGCCGTAGGAACGGTAGGTGGCGGCGGGGTTCGAGCTGCCACGGTTGGTCATGGTGGCGAGGCTTGCCTGGATGCTGCGCAGGGTGTCGGCCTGTTCGGCCTGTTCCGCGCGCACTTTTTCGAGGGTTTCGTTTTCCATGTGGTTCCTTTCCTGGTTGGTGTTGGTGGTGTCGAGGTTGCGGTGGCTTTCGACCTTGGCGTTCTGGTAGGCGGGCCAGCTCACGAGGCTCACCTCCATGAGTCGGACGCGGCGGCGGTGGGTCACGTTGTTCTCGTCGCGTTCGTCCTCCAAGGGGACGAAGCCGACGCTGAGGGAGTCCAAAGCGCCTTCGTCCATCAGGGCTACGGCGTCGCGGCCCAGTTGGGTGTCGGCGATTCTGGCGGTGATGTGGAGGCCGTCGTCGCGGTTCTCTGCCGAGGTGATGGCCCCGATCAGCTCGTTGTGCTGGTAGCAGAGCTTGGCGGTGTCGGAGTTGTCGAAAACGGTGTCACGGTCGAACGTCTCCGCGCCCTCCCACGGGTCGTTGTAGATGTCTCCGAAGGGCACGGCCACGCCCTCGATGGTGCGTCCGTCGCTTTCCGTGGCCTTGCGGAGGCGGAGCCCCCGGTAGGCGATTTCCCTGTGCTGTGTCATTCCTGTGCCTCCAAGTCGGTCGATGGTGCCGGGGTCTGTGATGCCGGAAGCGGCGGGCGTCCCTCCATGCCGCGTGCCTCGTCAACGGTGAGCACGCCGCACGCTATGAGGATCTGGTAGGTTTCGGCCTTGGTCTTGGTGTCCGACCGGCGCATGCTGTCCCAGTCGAGCTCCACGGTGGTGCCGCGTGGCAGCACCTCGCCCAACGCGAGTTCGATGGGCTGCGCGTAGGCCTCCAAAGTGAAGTCGGCGAACTGTATCCATTCCTGCTCGATGTTCGAGTAGGTGAGGTTCGAGCCCTCCACGGCGGCGAGCATGAGCGACGCGGGGATGCCCAAGAGTCGGGCTATCTGCGTGGTGTCGAACTGCTGCGTCTCCAAGAACTGCATGTCCTTCGGGCTCAATGCGAGCTGGGTGTATTTCAGGTCTCCGGTGAGCACCTTCACGTCGTCTACGTTGCGTTTGAACCCTTCCTTGACCTTCTCGGCCACCTCGTCGCTCAATGGCTTGGAGGTGCTGATGATGCCGGTCGGGTGCGTGCCCTCGGAAAAGTAGCGGGACTTGTAGTCGCGCGCGTCGATGGCTCCCTCGATTTCCTCGCGTGCCGCCTCGATGGGGCCCATGCCGCGAAGACGGCCCGGAACCTTTAAGAATCTGAGATGGATGATGTCGGCGGCCGTGTATTCGCGGCCCATGTATCCGTAGCGCTTGTCTGGGTTGGCGATGTCGCCGCGCGCGTCGCTCACGCTCACCAGCGCGGGCGGGAGGTTGCGCAGTCCGATGGTGGAGCCGTCCACGCCCTTGAGTCTCAGCCAGAAGGCGTTGCCGTTCAGCGCGAGGCCCATGACGGTTTCGCTGATGAAGTCGGCGCGCCATGTGTCGGGGTCGGGCCGTTCCACGATCCGCGCGGGCTCCACGGCCATTCCCCGGCGCAACTGGCGCACGGGCAGGCCGCTAACGGCGGTTTGCAGAATCTGCACGCCACGGAACACGACCGACATGTTCAGCGGGTCGCGTCCCACGGGCCTGCGGAACGGCGCGGTCGCCACGCTTGACACGCGGCTGGCGCTGCGCTTCACCGCGCCCCACATGTTCGCCACCATCTCTCGTATGCTCATGCCGGACATGATGCCGCCCGTGGTTTCGACGTGCCAAAAAAAATCGGCCCAGAGCGGCCATATCGGACATTGGCGGCCATCAGTACACGGCGGGCGGGGTGTCGTCGGGCATGTGGGTGAGACCCCAGAACGCGAGGGTCGCGGCCTCGATGGTCGGGGCGTTCACGCCGGCCGCGCGGTTCCAGAGCCATGCGTCGCCGCTCATGCGCTTGCCCGCCAGTCCCGCGTCGTGGTCGAGGTCGGAGTCCGGCGCGTGGTTGACGGCGTGCTGGTCCAACGCGCTCATGAACGCCTGCGGAGCGGTCACCGCGTCCGCCGCCTTCATGTCCACGAGCTCGTAGCGTGGGATGCCCCACTCGTCCAAGCTCAGACGGAGCCGGTCGGCCAATGCGGCGGAGGGTCCGCGCAGGTCGATGCAGATGGGCGCGTGGTAGCGTTCCTGCAATTCGCGCAGGCGTTCGGGCGCGGTTCCGGTGCCGGGCAGCACGTCCACGACCTGCAAGAGCGGCACGGTGCCGGTTTCGATGCACGCGACTATGGCGGTGCCGACGCCGCCCATGGCCACGGCCACGCCGAAGCACAGGCGGCCGGTGGCGTCTGCCGGGTCCATCGCCTGCGCGGTGGTGTCCTGCCACAGTTGCGGATCTATGGCGCGATCGATGATGCCGGAGTCCCGGAGGTTTCCGAAGGCTCGGGCCCAGCCCGCCGCGTCCTGGCTGAACTGGCGGCGGAAGTCGGCCAGTTGGTCGTAGTCGAAGAGGTGGCCGGCTCCGGGATGATGCGCCCAGATGTTGTCCAAGTCCTCCGGGTCGGAGCCGAAGGGGATGCCGAAGTCGAAGAAACAGGTGCGGCCCATGGGTTCGCCCGCGTCCATCATGGCGCGCAGTTCGTCCAGCTTCGGGTTGAAAAACGTGGACTCGGCCGTGCCTTCGGTAGAGCAGAACGTGAGCCGTGGACGCACGCCGGTGAGCTTCAACCTTGTGGTGGTGGTTGGGAGGAAGCCGTCTAGGATCGCTTTGGCCTTGTCTGCGGGCAACGCCCAGCACTCGTCCAAGGTCAGGGAGTCGCCCTGGAAGCCGTGGCCACCGCTGTCGGTGGTGCCGCCCGGCTGTATCGTGCTGCCGTTCTTCAACGTGAGGCACATGCTGCCGTTGCTCATGCGCTTGGAAGCGGCCAGCGGAGCCAACGGCGATTTGTCGAAGCCGGTGATGTATTCGCGGAACTGCTGCGAGGCGTCCTTGCCGGTCTGGGCCAGATACCAGACGCGCCGGTTCGGCCCCCACAAGGCGTTGCGGGTCTCGGTGGCGCGTTCGCGCGTGGTCTTTCCCGCCTGCCGTTGCACGGTGAGCACGAGGGTGTCGTAGTAGTAGGTGCCGGTGTCGGGGTCGATTTCACCGAACACGTCGGACACCATGCGCTGCCATGGCAGGAACGGGGTCCCCAACGCCTCGGCTATCCGGGCTTCCTTGCCTCCGTCGCTCGGTCGGGCGGGATTGCGCGGGGTCGCGTAGCGTGGTTTGAGGCTGGGGGTTGGTCTGGTGCTCATTTCGCCATCGCCGCCATGAGTTCCTCCAGCTTGCCGTCGCTGTGGGCTTCGGCGGGGTAGAGGCTTTCGAGCTGCTGGATGTAGCCGAGCAGCGAGGTCATGTTGCGGCTGATTTCACGGCCGCGATTGTTCTGCGCGTCGATGTTCCTGGCGATGCTCAGCATGCTGGAATAGAGGAAGTCGGCCATAGCGTTGTCGGCCTTGCCCTCCCTGAACCGGCTGATGAACTTCTCGGTCGCTTTTTCCTGCGGGCCCTTGATGATTCCGGCGTCCTCCATGCCGTCAAGTCCATGGAACTCACCCATGATTTTGCCTCCAAACCAAATTTGTTGTAGATTCCCTAATTGGCTAACGAATCAGTCCGAAAACGTGGGTGCCGTCCCTGTTTTCGGGCTTTTTTATTTGGTTTGTGGGGATAAGAAAATGGTGGGCGCGGGGTATCGGTGGTGGCTTCCGGCTTAAAAAACGTGGCCTACCATCGCGGCCTCGGCAGATTCAGCGGCGAAGACTGCGGCAATGGCGTTGATGGTTCGTCGTCTCGCAGTCCCAAGGCCGTGAGCCTTGCCCTTCTGGCCTTCTGCCTTGAGTCTATGCCAGCCTGGGTGATGCCGCTGCGATACCACTGGCGCAACGCCGCGAGCTCACGCCTTCCCGCCTTCATCTCCTCCAGCCTGTGAGTCACCGTGGCCTTGCCCGGATCACACACATGGATGTCGTAGTCCAAGGCCAGCCACTCGTCCAACAGGCGGGGACTGCGCTGGGTGCCGGGCAGCACCTTGACCAGCCACAGGCCAACGGGCTTGGCCAGCGTCACCGCGTTGCGGTAGGCTCCCTGCCACGCGCCGGCCGTGAGTTCCCTCACCGCGTCGGGCACTGGCTGGCCTGCGTCCATGCCGGGCATGAGCGCCTTGGCTATCTGGTCGTAGTCCACGATGATGTCGTCCGGCTTCATGTGCTCCATCACCCACGTGGTCTTGCCAGCGCACGGCGGGCCTATCACCGCGTGGATCACGCTGGGCCAACCCGACAGTATCCGCTCACGCCTCAATCCGTTGCAGTGCCTGCACGCGCGGCGCAGGTTCTTGACGATGGTGGGCCCGCCGAACACGTGGGGCACGATGTGGTCGGACGTGTCCCCGACCTTGGTGCATCCCGGCATGGCCAGCCAACAGTCGTTGCCGTACCTCGCCACCACCTCCGCGCTGATGGCTGGCGGCACCCTGAGTCGATGGTCAACGCGCGGCATGCTCACGCCTGAACCTTTCCAGCCCTGCCAGCGGATAGCGGACGGTGCGGGCGGAATAGCGGACGAACACAGGGCCCGCGCCCTCGGCCTGCCTCCACCTGCGCAACTGCTTGTCGCTCACGCCCAAATACTCCGCCGCTTCCTTGGTGGTCAACCACACCTGCATCACCACCATCAGCGGGCCCACGCCTTCAACGACTGGAGCAGGTCGGCGCGGTCGAAGACACGACGGCCACCCACACGCTTCGGCTTGAGCACGATGCCCTCGCTAATCAACTGCTGCATGGCATGGTCGCCGTCCGCGTCGGTCGTCGGGCTGATGCGATCCAGCTTCAAAATCCTGATGACGATGGAACGCTCCACGGTGTCCGTGCCGGTGGTGTCATACTCCAGCTTCGGAAGATTCCATTTCACCGCGTTCTTCATGTCCTTGGCACGGATGGCCTTGCTGGTCACATGCTCACGACGATACTTCTTCTTGACCTTCCTGCGCTTGCGTTCCTCGGTAGAAATGTAATCAACTGCATAGCCCATGATGTTGTCCCCAATCTGTGAGTAGGTGAGTGGATAAGTCTTGTGGATGAAACGTCTTGTGTATTTCGGATGGAAGGAGGTTAGAGCGGGGAACCCTATAGCGGAAAACAGGAAGCCAAAAGGCCTCATGAATTCCAAAGGGTTCCCGCATGTGAAGCATTTCGGCATGGTGCCAAGGCCGTCGCATGTGGTCAGCGGCGCAATGCCGCGACGAAGGTCTGGACGCGCAGCGCTGGCCGTGGCCAGCCGATGGTGCCGCTTTCGTCCCTGGGAACACGCCACACACCCATAGCTGTAAACCCGCACGCCTCCCCGCTAGGGACGCTTCAACCACCACGCCACACGTGGTGTGTTTGTAACGCGCTGAGCAAGGCGCGGCAGGATGCTTTAACAGCCACGTCGGCAACCTGCGGTCGAACCGACGCCGATGGTATTCAGTTATGGGACGCCGTCAGTCGGACAGGAAATCACCCAACCGGACGACGGAGATGGTAATCCCGAGCACGAGTAACACGAACGGGGACATCAGCACCAGCGCGACGATCTGAAGGAACTTACGCATGTATGGCCCTCATGATCAATGGCTTGTAATGGCGGTAGCTTTCCAGCATCCCGTACATGTAGCCGCGCATCTCCTCGTAGTCGAGGTAGGCGAGCGTTCGGAACTCCGTGCTGTTGTCGAGGTCCTCGAGCGCGAAGTCGCCCAGAACGCCGTCCACCAGCGACCGGTTCGTCGTGATCCGGAACCTTCGTCGCATCTCGCGGTTCATCATGTCGGCCATGTTCTCGAGGCTGTGGGTCTGCGCGACCCATTTCGCCTTCCGTTTCTCGTTCATTTCGTCACTCCTCCATTCCCCTTTCTCATTGTTGAATGGTCAAATCCCTTCCTCCGTCGTAGGCTTTCGATTGCAACATTCATCAGCCGTCTTGGATGACGAAGGAAGGAAGAACATATGCAAATTGGGCTAAGCGAAATAATCGCGATCATCTCGCTTATGGGATCGGCCATCGCATTCGCCAGGACGATTCGCCGCAGACCTGAAGCATCCTGGATGAACACATACATCGTCACCACCGTGCCGAACGCCACGCCTCCGATTGACGATGGGTGCGGGCGTAAACCGAGATTCGCCATGCTCACCAACGACGGTGACGGTGACGGATTCGATGTAAGAATCTTCGGCCACAATTGCATAATCCGCGCATACGAATGGGAAAAACTCAGCGGGAAACAGTGGAGAATCGGCGAACGCACATTGATACCACGCATATCAAACGACGGTGAAGACGTGAAACTGGCGATATGGCCGCCCGAAGGAATGGACGAGCTGCCAGAAGACGCGGAAATATGCGTGCATTGGACAAAATCGCCAACAAGGCTCCGGCATTGCGGGTATGCGACGATACCGGCCGCCGACATGCGAGACGACTGGTGGAATGACAAGGACTGGCAGGCACGACACCGGATTGCCGAACGAGTCCGGGGATGGAACGCACACCGACGATTCCACCGCAACCCGGAAGACGCGATAAAAGCACCGAAGCCAGACATTTAAAACTCCGAATAGACAAGCGCGGCAATCGAAACAACCAACGCGACAACAGACAAAATCAGAGACCCCATCACGCCACCTCCAATGGTTTCGTGTAATCGCTGCGGCCGGTCAGATAATCCAGGCTCACATCGAAATAATCGGCAATACGCGATAAATCGCGCAACGTAAATGGCCGCAAACCGTGCATCTTGTTGGAAAGCACTTGTTCGTGCATCCCTATGGACGATGCAAGGTCTCGCTGTTTGACATGATTTTGCCGCAGTAGTCTCCGTACTGCTGACGTAACACTGCCATCACTAACTAAACTCACATGTTAATTCATACAGCTTGATATGCACGTTTGGCAATTCTCGGCGTGTTGCAAAAGTAATCAACTGTGTTTATTATGGAACCATGACAACAACAATGGCAATGCCTGGCACCGCAAATATGGCTGCCGGCGATATAGCGATAACTAATATCAACATGATTATTTCTGTGCGGCGAATCCCGAAGAAAGATGTAGCGGCGGTGCTTGGGAAATTCCCTCAGTCTTTTTCGCGGATGCTTAAACCCGGCTATCCTTGGTCTTTTGCAGATATGGCAAAAGTGTCGGATTATCTCGGCGTGAGCCTTAATGATTTGACTGATCCGAATTTGACGCCTGCAAAGGCATTGGAATATGCAAAAACCGCCGCCCCGGATGATGGGAACGGCGGTCAATCAGTAGCGGGGCATGGATTTGAACCATGGACCTCTGGGTTATGAGCCCAGCGAGCTACCGAGCTGCTCCACCCCGCGTCGGCTTGCCTTCATTGAGGCAGCTCTAACTACTTTACGGATGTTGGCTAATAAGTCAAATCGGCGTGTCGCATATTGCGCTGCTAGTGAAATCGCATATCCGATAACGCGTTATCCGTTTTTCGTATAACGCTGCGGACCGTCGATGAAAACCGCCGAATACGCCATATCCGGGTCCGCACCATAATAGGAAACATGCCTATCAAGATTCCCAGCGGCCTTCCGGCCAGAGACATTCTCGACTCCGAGCGCATCTTCGCGCTTGAAAAGCCCGAAGCGGAGCGCCAGCGTGTGCGTCCGCTCAAGCTGGTGATCCTGAACCTCATGCCGAAGAAGATCGAGACCGAAACGCAACTGCTGCGTCTGATCTCCAAGAGCCCGCTGCAGGTCGAGGTCGACTTCATGAAGACCTCCACCCACGAGGCCACGCACGTGAGCGCCGACCATCTGGTGAAGTTCTACGAGACGCTCGACGCGTTCAAAGACAACTATTACGACGGTCTTGTGGTGACGGGAGCGCCCGTCGAACACCTCGATTTCGAGCAGGTCGACTACTGGGACGAGTTCAAGCAGATTCTCGACTGGGCATCCACCCACGTCTTCTCCACCATGTACCTGTGCTGGGGCGCGATGGGCGCGCTCAACTATCGGTACGGCGTGCGCAAGGAGCTGCTGCCGGAGAAGCTCTTCGGAGTGTTCCCCCAGTATCTGCAGGACGAATACTGCTTCCTCACCAACGGTTTCGACGAGATCTGCCTGCAACCGCATTCCCGCCTGGCGGGGGTCAACGAGGGTGATATCGCCCATAATCCCGAGCTGCAGGTGCTCACGTGGGGTCCGAAGTCCGGCCCGGGGCTCATCGCCACGCGCGACTTCTCCGAAGTGTTCGCGCTCGGCCATTGGGAGTATGGCAAGTACACGCTCGCCGAGGAATACGAGAGGGATATGAAGAAGGGCATGACCAACGTGCCGTTCCCCGAAAACTATTTCCCGCACGACGATCCGAAGCTCGAACCGCTGTTCGCCTGGCGCGCCCACGCCAACCTGCTGTGGCGCAACTGGCTCAACTGGGTCTATCAGACCACGCCATACGATTTGAGCGAAGTACCGCAGCTGCGCGAGGAGAAGCGCCTCGGCACCGACCGTTCGATCCGGCACGAGCCCGGTTCTCCGCGTGTCGACGCGTTCACGCCATTCTCGCACGATGGATATGGTGTCATTCGCGGCTGATTTCACGAAGATCGGCGAGTACTGACAAGTATTGGCGATTGTCCCACGATTGCCGCTTTTACGCGGTGTCGTGGGCTTTTTGCGCGGTTTTTGTTGCCTGCTGCGACATCGTTTCATTTTCGCCGTCATATATTATGGTGCGATATGTTAAGTAAAACGTTTTATCAAGCAGTGTTGCAAACGATGTCTATTTTGGTGTGAATGGGGGTGAAATAGGCCGAATCGACAACGGCCGTGGTTGTGTCTAATAGTCCCCGCAACGTGCGAAACGCCGGTTTTCGCTATACGGTAGTAGGGGAAAGCTCCCGGTGCGGAATGTTGTCTAGCCACGGGCTGATAATCCTTTGCAGCCATTCGGGGCTGGTATGCGAACGCGTTTATGGGCGCGTTAACATAGAACCCGAAGGATGTTCTGGTTTGGTAACCGGAATGTCACATTCGACTCAGCTGTTGGGCTAGACTAACAGCTGACACAAGAGCAGGAGGCGTGAATGATTAGTGCATTGGGAGAGGGCATCATGACCATCGCCGATGGTCCAGAGATGCCGAGCATCAATGACTTCCTTCCCGATCCGTTTGTTTTTCAAGGCACGCCGTTCGCCATCAACCGCATCATCCTCGTTCGTATTCTTGCGACCGTCATCATGCTGCTGGTTCTCGGAATTACGGCAAGCCGTGCAAAGCTCATCCCTGGCCGTTGGCAGGGCGCAGTCGAATGGCTGATCGAGTTTGTCCGCGACAACATCGTCTATCAGGTGATGGGCGAGCTGCGTGGCAAGCGTTATGTGCCGATGATCACCACCGTGTTCTGCACGTTGCTGGTCTTCAATCTGTGCGGCATCATCCCGGGCTTCAACATCGCGGCAAGCGCGTCCATCACGCTGCCTCTGGTGTTCGCCATGTGGTGCTTCTGCCAGTACTGGATTGCCGGCATCCGTGAAAAGGGCCTTGGCCACTTCCTGAGGGACGAGATCTTCCCGAAGGGCGTTCCGGCCCCGATCTATATTCTGCTGTCCCCGATTCAGCTGCTTGAGCTGCTGATTATCCGCCCGTTCTCGTTGACGATCCGACTGTTCGCCAACATGGTTTCGGGCCACCTGATCCTTGCGTTGTGCCTCTCGGCCACGCAGTTCTTCCTCGTTGATGTGGTGAACAAGCTGATGATGCCGTTCGGCATCATCACCTTCGCGGCTGGCATGTTCATGTTCCTGTTCGAGGCGCTGGTCGCCTGCCTGCAGGCTTACATCTTCGCCATCCTGACCACCGCGTACATCAATATGAGCTATCCGGAGATCGACTGACCGCCGGCTTTTTAAGTGTTGCTTCTTGTCAAGCAATAACCAGAAAGGAAACAATCATGGATATCGTTACCCTCGCTGAGGTTGCCGGCAACCTGAACGTCGTTGGCTACGGCCTCGCCGCCATCGGCCCTGGCATCGGTCTGGGCATCCTGATCGGCAAGACCATCGAAGGCACCGCTCGCCAGCCTGAGCTCGGCAGCCGTCTGCAGACCCTCATGTTCCTGGGCCTGGCATTCGTCGAGGTGCTGGCACTGCTCGGCTTCGTGCTCGCCTTCATCAAGTAAGACTTGATCCCCAAGGTAAACACCGAAGACGCAAACGAACGTGAAAGGAGGAAGACACTATGGTGACCGCAGCTAGCGAGATGGAACTGTTCCTTCCGAAAAGCTACGACATTTTCTGGTCGTTGGTCATTCTGATCATCGTCGCCGTGTTCTTCTACAAGTTCTTCCTGCCGAAGTTCCAGGCCGTGTTCGATGAGCGCGCAGCCAAGATCGAAGGCGGTATCGCCAAGGCCGAACAGGCCCAGAAGGATGCCGACGAAGCCAAGGCGAAGTACGATGCCCAGCTGAGCAGCGCACGCGTCGAGGCTTCCAAGATCCGCGACGACGCTCGCGCGGAAGCATCGCACATCATCGCCGACGCACGTACCCGTGCCGAGGCTGATGCGGCGCAGATCACCGCCACCGCCCAGCGTTCCATCGAATCCCAGCAGCAGCAGGCTCTGGTGAGCCTGAAGGGTGAGGTCGGCGTGCTGGCAACGGCACTGGCCGGCAAGATCCTGGGCAGCAAGCTGGAGAGCGACGACGTGCAGTCGACGATGATCGACCAGATGATCGCCGATCTGGACAGCGACAAGAAGTGATCGAAACCTTCAAGAAAGGGAGGTGACCAATGCGAGGAGAAGCGTCGCGTATCGCAGACCGCGTTTCGCGTGACTCGCTGGCCCCCAGGCTGCGTGACAGCGGCGAGGACGCATGGCGCATCGGGAACGAACTGTTCACGATCACCAACGCGCTCGACCACAACATCCAGCTTGAACGTGCCCTCACCGACCCGTCGCGCCCAGTCGAAGACAAGGTTGCGGTAGTCAAGACCCTCATTGGAGATGAGGCCCATCCGTTGACGATGGAAATCATGTCCGATCTGGTGGCCCGCCGTTGGAGCCGCGTGTCCGACATCGCCAACGCCACCGAGGATTTCGGTGTGGATGGCATGATGTACTACGCGGACCACACGAATGCTACTCTGCAGGTCTCCATCGAGCTTGCCCAGCTGCATTCCGCACTGCTCAACCTTCCGGTCGTACGCAGCAAGCTGTATGACGCAACCGTCCCCGCCGAAGCCCGTATCAAGCTGCTGTACAGCCTGATCGGCAATGCCGACTTCAATGTGGTGACCAAGCGTCTGGCCGAGCATGCGACCTGCAATCTGCGCAACCGCCGCTATCTGCAGACCATCCAGTGGTTGATCAACAAGTTCTCCCGTCATATGGGCGAATCGATGGTCACCGTCACCACGGCAACGCCACTGAGCAAGGAGCAGGTCAAGAAGCTCGTCGCCATCTATTCGGCGAAGACCGGCCATCCGGTGCACATTAACTCGGTGGTCGATCCGACCGTCCTGGGTGGTATGCGCATCCAGGTGGGCGACGAGGTCACCGACAACACGGTGGTCGCACAGCTGCAACATCTTCAGCGCACGGTGAAGGCGACCGCCTGACGGCGAGCCGCACGGTGAACAAGCCTGAAACAAGACTTGACTGAATTTATAAACAACAATAAGGAGTGATCATGGCAGAACTTACCATTGATCCCACCACGATACGCAAGGCGCTCGATGAGTTTGTCGAGTCGTACAAGCCGTCGGACACGCCGACCCAGGAAGTCGGCTACGTCGCGACCGCTGGCGACGGCATTGCGCACGTGACGGGACTGCCTGGTTGCATGGCCAATGAGCTGCTGACCTTCGAAGACGGCACGCTTGGCCTGGCGTTCAACCTTGACGCCCGCGAGATCGGCGTGGTTATCCTCGGCGATTTCACCGGTATCGAGGAAGGCCAGGAAGTGCGTCGTACCGGCGAAGTGCTCTCCGTGCCCGTCGGCGACGGCTACCTTGGCCGCGTCGTGGACCCGCTAGGCAACCCGATTGACGGTCTTGGTGAAATCAAGACCGAAGGCCGTCGTATTCTCGAGGCTCAGGCACCTGACGTTATGCATCGTCATCCGGTTGACGAGCCTCTGTCCACCGGCCTGAAGGCCATCGACGCGATGACGCCGATCGGACGTGGCCAGCGCCAGCTCATCATCGGCGACCGTCAGACCGGTAAGACCGCTATCGCAATCGATACGATCATCAACCAGAAGCGCAACTGGGAATCCGGAGACCCGAAGAAGCAGGTCCGCTGCATCTACGTGGCCGTCGGCCAGAAGGGCTCCACCATCGCATCGGTGAAGCAGTCCCTGGAAGAGGCCGGCGCCATGGAGTACACGACCATCGTGGCTTCCCCGGCTTCCGATTCCGCAGGCTTCAAGTACATCGCACCGTACACCGGTTCCGCCATCGGACAGCACTGGATGTACAACGGCAAGCACGTGCTCATCGTCTTCGACGATCTGTCGAAGCAGGCCGAGGCTTACCGCTCGATTTCCCTGCTGCTGCGTCGTCCGCCGGGGCGTGAGGCTTACCCGGGCGATGTGTTCTATCTGCACTCCCGTCTGCTGGAGCGCTCCTGCCGTATGCGGGACGATCTGGGCGGCGGCTCTATCACCGCACTGCCCATCGTAGAGACGCAGGCCGGCGATGTTTCGGCCTACATCCCCACCAACGTCATCTCCATCACCGATGGTCAGATCTTCCTGGAGACCGAGTTGTTCCACTCCGGCGTTATGCCGGCAGTCAACCCCGGTATCTCGGTGTCCCGTGTCGGCGGCAACGCCCAGATCAAGGCCATGAAGAAGGTGGCAGGCACCCTGAAGCTGATCTACTCCCAGTACCGCGAGCTGCAATCCTTTGCACAGTTCGGCTCTGATCTGGACGAGACGACGCGCAAAACGCTTGCCTCGGGTGCCAAGATGATGGCCGCTCTCCGGCAGGACCGCTTCTCTCCCCTTCACGACTGGCAGCAGGCGCTGCTCATCTTCGCCGTGTCCGGCGGCTACGCCGACAAGGTGGAAGCGGATGATCTCAACGACTTCTCGTCCCAGCTCTTCTCGTGGTTCATCACGAAGGAGCCGGCTCTCACCGAAACGCTCAAAACCGGCAGAAAGCTCGACGACGATACCAGAGCCGCGCTCCATGCCGCGCTCACCGCGTTTGCGGAGGCGCTCTGATGGCAGGATTGCAGCAGCTCAGAAAGCGGCTGAAAAGCATCCGCGCCACCGGTCAGCTCGCCGAGGCGATGCGCACCGCCGCCACGATCAAGTACTCGCGCGTGAGCAAGGTCCGCGAGGAGTTCACCCCCTATGCCAGCGGCAGTGCCGACATGCTCTCGCTGCTCGGCCGGTTCGGGATCTGCCGCGAAGCGGACAGGCTCTCGCCGAAGAACTGTCTTGTTCTGTTCGGCAGCAACCGCGGGCTTTGCGGCGGCTTCAACGCCGAGCTTTTCCGCTTCATGGACCGGGCGCTCGCCGCCGAGGATGAAACGCCGCACATCATTTCGTGCAGCCGCAAGGCGAGCGCATATCTTCGCGAGCATTCGCTCGCCTATGAGGAGTTCATTCTCTCCGATGTGCCGGATTACGAAGAGACGCACGCGCTCTGCGAGCATCTGAAAAAGCTCTATACCACGGGCGCGGTGAACCGCGTGCGGCTCATTTACCAGAGCTACCGCAACATGCTCTCGCAGGAGCCGACCGACCGGCAGATCCTGCCTGACCCGGAGTCGCATAAGACCGCGAACCCGGATGGCATTTTGT
>OIBN01000376.1_pt1 | contig 23088 bp, 20 predicted proteins | sample 1581031 | NCBI WGS metagenome assembly OIBN01 (sample SAMEA3882531, study PRJEB24775) | human gut metagenome | biome: human-associated habitat; feature: intestine environment; material: feces | place: Netherlands | collected 2009/2010
GCGGCGGTAGCGATGGACAAAATGGTTTCAGGCGGCGAAAGAAAGTGAGATTCCCGCATTGGTACGGTTTGCAGTTCAAAAAGAAAAACGGCTCCCCGGCTTAGCTGCCCATGCCATCTACTCAATCAGCACCGGCAAGCTCGAAGGCTTCAACAACAAGATCAAGGTCGCTAAAAGAATCGGCTACGGTTACCGTGATGATGACTTCTTTTTTACCTTGATTCGCTATCTTTCTATTTCTTCTGTCCTTTCACAATCTCACAAAAAATCGTGATGAACCTTTCTTTTAAATCAATAGCAAAATAATTTCATATACAATCAGACACATGAACGAAATTTGCATATTGTTTAAATTATCCTAATCATCTTGATTTCAACTTGATAACATAGTATAATTGACTTAACAAAAATTTCCGACAAATACGGACACAGGTTTATAAAGGAGAGAATACAATGCAGGTTAAAATTTCCGATTCTATAAAATACATTGGTGTTGACGACAAGACAATCGACCTTTTTGAAAGTCAGTATCTTGTTCCCAACGGAATTTCTTACAACTCATATCTTATTATTGATGAAAAGGTTGCGATTATGGATACGGTTGACAAGAGAAAAACTGACGAATGGCTTGAAAATCTTGACAGAGAGCTTAACGGCAGAACTCCTGATTATCTCGTAATAAGTCACCTTGAACCAGACCACGCTTCAAATATTAAGGTTGTTTCCGAGAAATATCCGTCAATGAAGCTTGTCGGCAATGCAAAGACTTTTTCGATGCTCCCACAGTTTTTCCCTGATTTTGATTTCGCCGATAAAACCGTTACAGTCAAAGAGGGGGACGAGCTTGAACTCGGTTCACACAAGCTTACATTCATAATGGCTCCCATGGTTCATTGGCCTGAGGTTATGGTTTCATATGAAAACGCAGAAAAGGTTCTTTTCTCTGCGGACGGCTTCGGCACATTCGGCGCACTTGACGCTCAGGAGGATGATTGGGCTTGCGAGGCAAGAAGATATTACTTCAATATCTGCGGTAAGTACGGTGTTCAGGTTCAGAATCTTCTCAAAAAAGCCGCAAAGCTTGATATTCGGAAAATCTGTCCGCTTCACGGTCCTGTACTTGACGAGAACCTTGGTTGGTACATCGGTCTTTACGATATATGGAGCAAGTATGAGCCTGAAACCGACGGTGTGTTCATTGCGTATTGTTCGGTTCACGGCAACACAGCCAAGGCTGCCGAAAAGCTTTGTGAGATTGTAAAGTCAAAAACAGACAAAAAGGTTTCAATTGCCGACCTTTCACGCACAGACCTTGCCGAGAATATTGAGGATGCATTCCGTTTCAGCAGAATGGTTGTTATCGCACCAAGCTATGACGGCGGTGTGTTCCCGATAATGTACGATTTTCTGCATCACCTCAAAATCAAGGGCTATAAGAACAGAAAGGTTGCCATGGTTGAAAACGGCTCTTGGGCTCCTTCGGCGGCAAAGACAATGAGAGCGTATCTTGAAGAAATGAAAAATGTTGAAATTTGTCCTACAGTTGTAACAATTCGTTCGGCTGTGAAAGAAGAAAACATTTCTCAGCTTGAACAGCTTGCCGATGAAATTCTTGCGTAAAACACAGGTAAACGGCTTGCAGCTTGTATACATAAATCATTGTACTCTGAAGCTTTTGCAAATTTTGTTTTGTAAAGGTAGAGATTGTTATTTTTGTAACAATTAGATAAAAAAGTTAAGATATCTTTTACACTTGAAATTTAATTTCGTTGCAAATGCAATTGAATTATTGAGCGGATTTATAGTACAATATAAGCACAGTTGATGCTCACGGAATAAGCATTGAAACAGATTCGTTTTTAGGTAATTTGTTTTGGAGTTTTGAAATTAGTTATGAAAAGTTTTTCTTGTTTTTTCTGTATTCAATGCTTATTTCGTTAAATTTGATATATTCCTTCTATAACCCAATATACCCCGAAAATGACCGGCATTTTTTGTCGGTCATTTCACTTTTTTCGGCAAGTTTCCATTCCCGCATAATTGTATAAAGTTGTAATTCAACTAATTTCTTACGGTGAAAAATTTGTCAAATTCGGTAATTTTGCCTATAACATATTTTTGGAAAAAGTGTTAAAATAGTAATGTGAGCATTAGTGTTTATCGAATAAATACGAGAAATAAATATACGGATGGTGAGAATATGTACAAGGTAGGCGAGGTTGTTCTTTACGGTGCGAACGGTGTTTGTGAAATTACTGAAATAACAACAAAAACAATCGGAAAAATTTCTATTGAATATTATGTTTTGAAGCCTGTTTGTTCGGACTCTTCAACACTTTTTGTTCCTACGCATAATGAACAGCTTGTTTCAAAAATGCGTGATGTGCTGAGCTCCGATGAAATTAAAAATATTTTATCGCAGAAAACCGACAATGAAATTTGGATTGATAACAAGTCTGAAAGATGTGAAAGATTTAAGGAAATTATTGCAGGCGGTGATTGCAAAAAGCTGGTTGAATTGATCAGAAGAATGCATTTTCACAGCAAGATTCAGCTTCAAAAAGGAAGAAGGCTTCATATGAGTGATGAGCGTTTTCTGAAAGAGGCAGAAAAAATGGTTTGCGATGAGGTTTCCATTGTTCTTAACATTGACAGAGGAGAGGTCCTTCCGCTTGTGCTTGCAGGCTGACTTGTTTTTAATATTTTACAATGATTGCAGAGGTTTATTGAAGGCAGTCTTTTTGATTGCTTTCAATGTTATTCCTCTTTTTTTATTTTTTGGTAATTCTAAGTTGTTTGCCTATTTACAAAATGTTGAATTTTGTAGTAAAATAAAACAAATATACATTTATGGAGCAATTTGATGAAAAAAATAAAAAAGACTCTTTCTCTTTTACTTTCAACGATGATTGTTTTTTCTTCGGTTGCAGGCGTCAGTACAACTGTTTTTGCCGCATCCGATGAACTTACATATAGAAAATTCAAATATAAAATGCTTGACAATGATACCGCTGAAATTTGCGGATATACAGGTAAAGACACCGTTGTGACAATTCCTGAAAGCATAAATTCCGTACCTGTCACCTCAATAGGCAGAACGGCTTTTTCTTCCTGCAAAATTAAGGAAGTTACAATTCCAAATACGGTCAGAAGCATTAAGTGGTGGGCGTTTTACGGTTGCTCAAGCTTGGAAAAAGTCAATCTTAATTTTGGCTTAAAAACAGTTGGTTACGGCGCTTTTATGAATTGCAAAAGGCTTAAATCAGTGAGCATTCCTATGTCCGTGACACAGATTTGTGACGATTCTTTTGCGGTAGACTGTACCACTAAGTCAGGTGTTTTTGACTCCTACAGCAAGCAGACAATCAGTACTCAGCAGTATGAAGTTGATTCGGCATTTACGCTTAAAGGCTATTCAGGCACCGTCGCAGAAAAATATTGCAATGACAGTTCTCTTAACTTTGTTTCGGCAGGTGAGGTAACCTACGGCGATGTTGACGGCAGCGGTGAGGTTGATGCTCATGACGCGAAGCTTGCAAAAAGTCTTATAGGCAGTATTCCTACAGAAGAACAGCTCACAAAGGCTGATGTTGACGATGACGGAAAAATAACCGAAAACGATGTTAATTTGATTTTGCAGGCTGTCGAAAATGAATTTTGCAAAGACCTTTTCCCCTGTGCAAAGGCACTGTATACCGCCCCCGACTATCTTTCCGGCAGAACAATGTATTGTGACGGCGACAGCGTTGCCTACGGTTCGGGTACGGACACAATGGGTAATTCAACTTATTCATTCTGTAATTATGTTGCCGAAAAGTATAATATGACAATGACCAACAAGGCTGTACCCGGCACAACTCTTGCAATAAGAAAGGATTTTATCGGCACAGACCACAGAAGTATCCTTGAGCGTGTCCGAGAAATGAAAGGTGACTACGATGTTATTTTGCTTGACGGCGGCTTTAATGACCTATTCAAAAATGTAAAAATCGGTTCTATGACTGACAAAAGCAATAAGTCGGGAAAGTATGATGAATATACAACCGCAGGTGCGTTGGAAAGTATTTGCTATTTTCTTAATATGAATTATAAAAGTTCAATCAAACTGTTCGTTCTTTGTCACGATTGTTCAAAGAAGACAAAACAGTCGCAATACTGGACTTTGATTAAAAATATCCTCGACAAGTGGGAAATCCCTTATGTTGATCTTTCGGAAGAAACAGAGCTTACCGATGACAACGAGGAAATTACAACACAGTATTTTAAATATAATACAACAACTAAAAAAGGCGATGGAATCCACCCTCTTGCGTATACTAATATGAAGATATACGGTCCTGCCGTTGCCGAAAAGCTCAATGAGGTTGCTCAGAACAAATCTGAACTTGTTGTTCCGATAACTGAGCTTTCGATGGGTCTTTTTGAAACATATTCTCTCAACAGTAAAATTACCGAGTTGAGGGGAGATATTGAAATGAGTTACTACAGCAGTAATCCGTCAGTTGCTTCTGTTGATGAAAACGGCAATATTGTTGCCACGGGCATAGGCGATACGGTTATCACGATTTCGACATCTGACGGTAAAACAAAAAATGTGAATGTGAATGTAAAGTTTCTTGCAATGGCGGTTAGCTTTGGCAAAAATAAAATTTCACTTTCAGAGGGTAATTCAAGCTTGCTGAATCTTTCTGTAGCAGACGGTGAGGCGACCTGTTCAACAACCTATTCTTCAACAGATCCGACTGTTGCGTCCGTTGATGAAAACAGCGGAAAAATTACAGCCAACAAAACGGGCAAAACCACAGTATCATGTACCACGGCAAACGGTGTCACGGTAAGATGTCTTGTTTATGTCACAAAGGGAGTGCAGTCAAAAATCCAGAAGGCGTAAGGCGTTTATGAAAATATTTAACAGAAAATTAAAAATAACTTCATTTGCTTTGCTTGCATTATGCATATTGTTTTTAATGTCGGCTTGTGCAAACGGTGACAGTCAGCCGGAACAATTCCAAGCAACAGAGCAGACTACAGTTCAGCCGACTACAATGTCGGAAGAAGAAATCAATGATCAAAAGCTTGACAGGTTCATTTCAAATATGAAGCTTGAAGAAAAGGTGGGGCAGATGTTCTTTGTACGCTGTCCCGATGAAGACGCCGTGCAACAGGTCAGCGAGTACAATATCGGCGGTTATATCCTGTTTGGCAGAGATTTTGACGGAAAAACCAAAGATGAAGTTATTAACTGTATTCAAAGCTATCAGAACGAGGCGGATATTCCGCTTTTAATCGGCGTTGACGAAGAGGGCGGAACGGTTGTGCGTGTCAGCAGTAACCCAAACCTCCGTGAAACTCCGTTTCTTTCTCCAAAAGATACTTATGCAGACGGCGGTTGGGATGCTGTCAAGCAGGATTCAGAAGAAAAAGCGGATTTACTCCTTTCACTCGGAATCAATGTGAATCTTGCACCCGTGTGCGATATGACCTCCGATGAATACGGCTTTATGTATGACCGTTCTTTCAGCTCGGATGTTGATATGGAAAACAGATTTGTGCGAACTGTTGTTGAAACGAGCAAATCAAAAAAACTCGGTACGGTTTTGAAACATTTCCCGGGCTACGGCAATAACAGCGACACACACACGGGAATTACATATGATGACCGTGACTATTCGGAGTTTGAAAATACAGATTTTAAGCCGTTCTATCAGGGAATTGAGTCCGGTGCCGACTGCATTCTTGTTTCACACAATATCGTGAATTGTATGGACAGCGAATATCCTGCGTCACTTTCACAAAAGGTGCATGATATTCTCAGAAATAACTTTAGATTTGACGGTGTAATTATGACCGATGACCTTATCATGGACGCAATCACGGATTTTACGGGAGATGAAGCGGCGGCTGTCACGGCGGCAAAATGCGGTAACGATTTGCTCTGCTGTTCATCTGTCGATACCCAATATCCCGCAGTTCTTGAGGCTGTTCAAAGCGGTAAAATTCCCGAAGCTCAGGTTGACTCGTCCGTTAAACGAATCCTTAAATGGAAACAAAACCTTGGTATTTTCAATATTGACACCTATCAGAAAAAAGTCAAATCAACCGAACCAACAGATACCGTTAGAAGCGAAGAGTGAAAAGTTAATAGTAGATAGGTGTGGTCTGGAAGATAGTTTGAATCGTTTATATCATATTTTGCCCGAGTATACGACTGCAAAAATTCTTACAGTAAAACATAAAACACCCCGAAGATTAAGTTCTTCGGGGTGTTCTGTTTGTAAATGAGTGTCAAAATATATCGACACATTTCAACGAATGTGATATACCGATTTTGCTGTTGACTCTTTCCGTCAGGAAGAAGGCGACTTTCTTGGAGTTGCTTATATCCTTTTTCCTATCTGTTGGAGCAAGTGTAGTTGCCTACTACATTTGCAAGTGGTTGGACAGGTAGAGTGTAAACAGCACAACCTATGAAGAGCGCCCCGAAGGTACCATCTTCGGGGCGCTCATTTTGCTTTCTTGGAAAGCTAATATCCTTTTGCCTACAATTGTTGCAGCACACATTTCTGTGCATTTCAAGTATATGCCGAAAAATTATTATTCCAGATTAGAATTATCTAACACTTTTACAAGCAAAGATTCAAAGCTTTTTTCAAAGTTTTCGTCATCTTGTTTTGTACGCTTTTTCGGTCCTTTAATGTGATGCTTGCCGTTTGACATTCTCGCCTTTTTGGCAAGGTGTCTGTCCATAAGCAGACCGCCTATGTTATCATCCGAGAAAATTTTTCCCGATTGATGAATACAGTACGCACCCTTTCCAAGCACAAGTGCCGCAACTCCGTAATCCTGAGTTACCGCAATGTCGCCTCTTTTGCAAAGGTTGACAAGTGCCAAATCAACTGCGTCTGCGCCTGCACCGATAATTTTTATCTCGCTGTAATCTGACTTTAGAACATGGTTTGTGTCACACAAAAGCACAACGGGAACATTGTGCTTTTGTGCAATCCTTTCAACAGATTTTACAACAGGGCAGGCATCCGCATCAACAAGAACAGTTATACCGTTCATTATTTTTCCTCAATCTTAATTGAGTTGATAACAGGCTGATTTTTCTTTTCAACAGTACCGTTTGAATCTGTAACAGGTGTGTCCTCGCAGATTTTATCAACAATATCCATACCCTTTGTTACCTTGCCGAATGCGGCGTACTGACCGTCAAGATATGTGCTGTCAGCCTGAACAATAAAGAACTGTGAGCTTGCGCTGTCGGGATCATTTGAACGAGCCATTGAGATAACGCCTCTTGTATGTGAAAGGTTGTTTTCAACACCGTTCTGAGCAAATTCGCCCTTGATTGTTTTTTCACTGCCGCCTGTGCCGTCACCCTTTGGGTCACCGCCCTGAATCATAAAGCCTGTAATGATTCTGTGAAAAGTAAGACCGTCATAAAAGCCATCTTTTGCAAGGTCAACAAAGTTCTTGACTGTAATCGGAGCAAGCTCCTCATAAAGCTCAACTTCAATTTTACCGTAGTCTTTAACATCAATAATAGCTGTGTAGCTTGACTTGTAGTCGGTTGTGTCTGTGCCCGCGGATGTTGTTTCTTCGTTTGAAACTGCAGAAGTAGCTTTTGCCGAAGAACTGCTCTCTGTGTCACCGCCGCAACCGCTGATTAAAAAGCAGGTGCAGAGAATAACTGCGGCAACCATAATTGCCGAAATCTTTTTAATTTTTGCCATTTTTTAAATTCCTTTCATAAATAAATTCACTTTTATTTTAGCATTATTATGTCTGCAAATCAACCTGAATTGACACAAAAATATAAATGTGATAAAATTTTTGTATGTGAAATATCTACAAAAGGGTGAAAAAGCTTGAAAAATAACGAGATAACGGAAATTACGCCAAAACGAAAATTTTTTGAGTTTAATCTTGGTGAGGTTTGGAAGTACCGTGACCTTGTAATGCTGTTCGTAAAGCGTGATTTTAAAAACTCCTATAAGCAGACTGTGCTTGGTCCCCTGTGGATAATTATAAAGCCGTTCCTTTCAACATTTGTTTTTACCGTGATTTTCGGTATGATAGCCAATATCTCAACTGACGGAATGCCTCAGTTCCTGTTTTTTATGGCAGGCAACATTTTGTGGTCGTTCTTTTCAAGCTGTCTTAACGGCAGTTCATCAACCTTTATCGGTAATGCAAGACTTTTCGGTAAGGTGTATTTTCCAAGGCTTGTAATGCCCTGTGCAAACATAATTTACAACGCAATCGGCTTTTTGATTAATTTTGTGATGTTTTTTATTCTTGTACTTATATATATGTTTGCCGGGTCAAATGTTCACCCGAATTTTTGTGCGTTGCTTATGCCGCTTGTATTGCTTTCATCGGCACTTTTAGGCACAGGCTGTGGACTGATTGTTTCGTCAGTCACAACAAAATATCGTGACCTCGGTGTGCTTGTTTCATTTGGAGTAACATTGTGGATGTACATCACCCCTGTTGTTTATCCTGTTTCTCAGGTGGCAGAATCATTCCGTTCGCTTGCTCTTTTAAATCCGGTTGCTCCGCTTGTTGAAACTTTTCGTTACGGTTTTTTAGGCAGCGGAACATTTCCGTGGCAATATCTCATATTGAGCTTTGCTGTTACAGTAGTCGTTCTTCTGTTCGGAATAATCGTCTTTAATAGGGTAGAAAAGAATTTTATAGATACGGTATGATGTCATGACTGAAATGAATGAAAAATGTGTAATTAAAATTGAAAATCTTTCAAAAGAATACCGACTCGGCGCAATAGGTTCCGGAACTCTCCGCCATGATTTGCAAAGCTGGTATGCAAAAAGAAGAGGCAAGGAAGACCCGAATCAGCGAATCGGTGCAATGCGCTACGAAAAAGGTGACAGCTTCCTTGCCCTTGACGGTGTGAATCTTGAGGTAAACCGTGGAGAACGCATAGGAATTATAGGCGCTAACGGTGCAGGCAAGTCAACTCTTTTGAAAATTCTTTCAAGAATCACTTCTCCGACAGACGGCAGAGTGCGTTTCAGGGGACGAATTGCAAGTATGCTTGAAGTCGGAACAGGCTTTCACGCAGAGCTTACCGGAAGGGAGAACATCTACCTCAACGGTGCAATTCTCGGAATGACAAAGGAAGAGGTTACTTCAAAAATAGACAGTATTATAGATTTTTCAGAGTGTGCAAAATTTATTGACACGCCTGTAAAACGCTATTCTTCGGGTATGTTTGTAAAGCTCGCCTTCGCCGTTGCGGCACATCTTGACGCTGAAATAATGATTATGGACGAGGTGCTTGCGGTGGGCGATATGCGTTTTCAGAAAAAATGTATAACTAAAATGCGTGCCCTTGCAGCCGAAGAGGACAGAACGGTTCTTTATGTTTCGCACAATATGAACACTGTCCGTGACCTCTGCGACAGATGCATAGTTCTTGACCACGGCAAAATTGTTTTTGACGGTGATGTTGAAGAGGGCATAAAAATCTATCTCGGAAGTGCAAACGAAAATTTCCGTGCTCTTGAATATGTCGGGAATGAGCATAAGCATTATGCCGACAGAAACGACCTTTGTTTGAAATTTGTAAGATATGACGGCAAAGAGAATAACATTTTCTATGATGACGAGCAGATTCAGCTTGAACTTATGTGGGAAAACAAGGCTGATATAGAAAACCTTTGTCTGCGTGTTGAAGTGAGTGATTACCGAAGATATCCGGTTACCGCATTTGTGATTGAAAATTTCTATTCGGGGAAAAAGGGCGAAACCCACACGGCAAAATTAAAAATAGATGTATCAAAAATCGTCCGTGGCGGATACTATACACGCTATGTTTTTTACAGCAGAAAAAACGACGCTGCCCCCTTTGAAACACTCGAAGTTGCTGACGGTTTGACCTTTAGAAGAAGAAAACCGGACAAATATCAAAACACCTGGCAAAAATCATGGGGCAGTATTGAGATGAATGATATTGAAGTGTTATAATATTTAACCGCATATTACATTTATTTTTTCAAGAACATATCAATTTTGCAAAAAAAACAAGCGGCAGTTTAATTGGCTGTCGCTTGTTTTGTTTTATATTCTGTTATTTCAAATTACATCAAGCATTGACATAAAATTGCAAAGTAAAATATATCTATCTTTGCAGCTTATATGAAACCGTGTTTTCACTCAATGTGTAACCGTTTTGCTGTGCTTCAAGAACAATTTGCTGAATATTTTCCCACTGGGAATCCTTAGGTATATAAATATACTTTGGAATTTTTTTGCTGTTTACAGAATAATAGGAACGGAGTCTGTCAAGACTGTTTTGATTTTCTCCGGTTACATATGCAGAGAGTGTTCCGTAAGGAAAATCTTTTGCCGCAAGATATGTCCAGGTTTTTTGTGTCAAAAACAAAATATTGCCTTTTTCAAGATTTTGATATTCGTTTATATCGTTATAAAGCTGCCCGTAGTTTTCTGCATTTGCGGAAGTAGTTTTTATTCCTTTTGCAGGACCGTCCTGAATTGTCTGTGACAGCTGACTCGGAGAACTTTCCCAAAAGCAATGCTCGGCTTTGACTGTGATTTGAAAACAAGCCTGCAAAACAATCAAAAATGCAGTAATTCCGAATGCAAAATATTTGCAGGGGACTGCATAATCAAGATTATCCGGACTTGCTTTCATTTCTTTAATCAGATTGCCGACAAAAACAAAGCCGGCTATATTTGACGCTGAACAAGCCATCGCGGTAACAAAGAAATATTGGTTTGAAGAGAAACAAAGTGCCACTGAATAAAGTATTCCGAGAATAAAGAGTGACGCGAAAAGTTCTCTGTTTTTGTTTTCCGAGAGAAGATATGCCGTGATGCTCATAAAAATCATCGGGAACATAATTGCGTTGTAATAAACGCTTGTCATTGTCGGCATAAACATCACAAGTGCCAAAATAACAATTGCACTCGTCAGTATAAGATAAATTGAACGGTGGTGTTTTCTCTTTCTGTCAAGTATCATAACAATTGCCGTAGCACCGTATGCCATAAGCACATATTTAAAGTGGCTGTGACAATCAACAATGGTTTTAAAGTAGTAATTCATCTTCATCATAAATCCCATCTGAGGATGATCGGGGTCAGCCATAAGATAGGGGAGATTGGTGAAAATTTCATTTATGCTTACTCTTGAAAGCACAAATACAATGAAAATTACCGCAAGGATTCCCGCACCCAAAGTGAACCACAGAAAAGTTTTAATTGAAAACAAGTCTGAATTAAATACATTTTTGTTGAGTGGGGTTTTCTTTATTAAACAGTGAGCTCCGACTGCGATAAGATACAGTACATAAGCTGCCGCAAGATACGGACAGCAGAGAACCGCACCTGCAAATGCAAGTCCGCTGATTATGAGCGGCAATTTTTTTGAATAATCGGCTGTCGCCATTAACACACCCGTGAGAGCAATGAGGTCAAGCCCCATTGTGTTATAGCTCAATGCCATAATGTCGAAAGGCGTAAAGAGGAAATAAAGCACACAGCCGAATACCGTGAAATAGCCGTATTTCTTAAGTCTTGAATAGATAATGCACACAACAACAGCGTGACAGATGACATAGAGAATTCTTGCCGCAAGAATTATTCCGACGGTTGACTGCGTAATTGTTGTGTAGAGCCACACAAACGGCAAAAGCAGGAACCCCGAAAGCTGAGTAAGATGCCATTCGTCACCGAGTAATGAATCGCCGAGAGTTAATCTGTGCGGAATTGTAAGGTAAAATGATTCGTCATTGCCGCCAAAGCCGTAATAGCATTTCCAAAGTGAAAATCCTATTGCCAAAGCCATAAGTACAGCAAAAATTATGTGCTGATATTTGCCTTTGTCGGGTTTTGAACGCAAATCCCTGACCATTTTAACAGCCGACTTGAAACCGTCGATAAGAATCTTGGCAACAAGATTCATAATGAAAGACGCAGCAGCGGAAAGGACAAATACAATCGGGACTGTTACAAAGTAGAACGGAAGTCTGTCCGGCATTAAAATAACCTTTTCGCAAAGTATCGGATATACAATGCTGTCAAAAATAAATGAAATAAGATAAATTCCGAGAGCTAAATCCGAAACCTTCCAGAGTACAACTTTAGCTGCCTTTGGCATATTTTCGGTTTTGATTCTTTTAATTAAAAGGAACAGAAGCACCGACAGGACAAACGGTTCAAAGCCATACCAGTAAATATATGTACCGGATTTGAAGGTCGTTCCGTAGCTTCTGAAAAAGTTAAATGTGCTGAATAAGAAGAGCGAGAAAACAAAAAGAATAAGCATTGTTCTTGTTTTCATTTTCAATCCGTATTCTCTTATGTAGCAGCCTACAAAGTAGTACGCAACGGGATAGAACCCCTGCCACCAGCTTGGCACAAGCTTTTGAAATTCATCGGATGATGTCGGGTTGGTCCACCAATCAAGCGAACCGAAATTGAAAATATTAAACAGTGACGGAACTATTGTCAAAAATACAACTGTAATCAAAAGCACTTGCTTTTGTTTTTTGTTTTTAAGCTTTCCGTAAGCAAGATTAAGAAACGGTGCAAGCAGAAACAAACCTATGTACATTTCAATGTACCAAGAGTAGTTAGAACCTGTAAAATCAAGCGTTCCGAGTATGAAAGATTTCAGGTCAAAAACATCACCTTGTGCAATGTTTTTGTAAATCATGCATGCAAGAGTTGAGATGACAAATACAACAAGTGTTTTGGTTATGCCTGAATAATATTTTTTGCTCAACTCTTTTTTGCTCATAAGATAACCCGTCAGCAGCATAAAAAGCGGAACGCAAACGGAAAACAGGGTTCTCATCACAACTGCAATGTACATCGGTTTGTCTTCAACAGTCTGACTGTAAAATCCGTTATGCAGAAAGAAATGAACCGACAAAACGGTAAATACTGCAATTATCCGCAGAATGTCCAGCGAGGAATCCCTCTTTTTCAATTTTTCGTAATCCATAATCCTTACCTTTCAAACTTGAAATTTGCAAATCATTGCATATACAACAATGATAGCACAATTTTGGCATTATTACAATAAATTGCAAACGAAAATATTGATTTTAAATAAAAAAGTTTGTAACGGTGTAACAGAGATTTTATTATAAAAAAACAAGTGACAGCCGAAACTGCCACTTGAAAAAATTTTTATGCCGTTGTCTGTTTGGCTGTGTGTTTCCCGGGCTTTTTCAATGAATCGAGAAAAGCCTTTGCGGTATCCATACCGTCAACCATAAGCAGTATAAACAGCGGCGTCATATTAAACAGATATCTTGACCTTGTTTCCCATAACAGGAAGAATAAAAATGCCGAAAATACAATTCCTTTGAGTAACAGCATTTCGTCAACTTCGGGTTTGACAAGAGTTTTTAGTGCCGAAATACAAATCATCAGCAGAATGAACATCTGCAAGGCTGAGCTGTAATTTTGGAAGGCCTTGTTATACTTTCCGTTGATATGTAGAAAATCCATAAGAATATTATCATTTTTCGGTTTTTGGTTATGATACGAAATGTAATATGTGCCGTCCTGCCATGTCCATACCGCTTTCTTTACCATATGATCATACAGACCGCCAATTTTATATTTCTTTACTCTTTCCTTGATAATCTTAACATTAGCGTCCTGCTTTTCTTGCTTTGATTGGAATGAACGGGTGTAATAGTCATCGTGTTCATCGTATTTGCCAAGACCCTTAAGCCCCATCATAATCCAGTGAGTTACGGGGTACTCATACTCTTCATATTGCTGCTTTGTAATCGGATTGACAGCGTCAACGGCGGTATTGTAAGCAAATCCAATCGCACCGAATCCTGCCGTAAACACAAGTATAAGACAAATTGCTCTTTTTAATCTGAATTTTAAGAAAAGCAGTACAACCCCAACCGCAAACAGAATAATAATACTGCCCTTTACTTTGTATCCGAGGAAAACCAACGCACCCGCAGCACAAAGCTTTGCATACATACTTTTTCTGTTGTCACCCTGAAATGCGGAAACCATGAGATATACCGCTCCGATAAGAAACGGCATCGACATCGAATCACTGTAATAGTAGGGCAGATATGTGAGATAGGGCAAAAACAATGCGCAAAAAGCAAGTACAAATACAGCCTTTCTGTTGCCGAAAAGTCTTTTTGCCGTAAATGCTGTCAATATTACGGAAATGTTAATTGCAAAAATATTTACAACAACAGGTGCAAATTCAACAAAATGACCGGATATAAGGTAACTTAATCTTCCGACAAGCGATACAATCAAAAGTAACGCCATATTATTCGGATATCTTATAAGGTATTGATAATTGCGTGCATAATCCTGTTCAATGAGGTCGAAATTGCCGTGACTTGAAAAATACATAGCATATCTTCTGATGTTATGCAGGTCGGCAACAGGTTCAAAATCGGTAAGCATAGCAAAAATAAATTCAGCAATCAGAAGAATGCCGCAACCGATAAAAATAATCCTCTTAGTGTTTATATCGGTCAATTCAAATTTTGCTTTTGTTTTAATTCTTTTGCACCTTTTATTGCTTTTATCGGCGGTGTAATAAAAATAGAATGCACATATACCGACTGTCAGGACTGCGAAAATCAAAAGAATGAACATTTTTGAAAACGAATCAAATCTTCTGTCAACTTTTCCGTCAAAGCCTATAACAATAATGTTGATAAAAAGAAAAATGAAACATACCGAAAACAATCCGCCGAAAATTCTCGTCAGGACTTTTGCAAATTTATTACTGTTCATCGTCATCAAGCACTTTGTCAACAATAAATCGCGGTCTGCGCTTTGTTTCCATATAAATCTTTCCGATGTATTCGCCGATTACACCGATAGCAAGAAGCTGAAGACCGCCGATTGCCCAGATTGAGCACAAAAGGCTTGACCAGCCGCTTACAGTCCAGCCGCAGAAGAAGCTGACAAGCGAGTAGATAATCATAATAAGACTGATGCCGAACACGATTCCACCGAGCCATGTAATCATTCTGATAGGCTGAATGCTTAGCGATGTAATGCCCTCCCAAGCAAGAGCGAGCATCTTCTTGAGCGGATATTTGCTTTCTCCCGCAAGTCTTTCGGAACGCTCATATGTTACGATATCAGATTTGAAGCCAATCATCGGAACCATACCGCGAAGGAAGATATTCGTTTCCTTGTATAACGAAAAAGCATTCAGCGCCCTTTTGCTCATAAGTCTGAAATCAGCGTGGTTAAAAATAACCTTTGCACCCATATGGTTAAGAATTTTGTAGAATCCTTCTGCGGTAAATCTCTTGAAAAATGTGTCTGTTTCTCTCTTGGAACGAACACCGTAAACCACATCGCAGCCGTCTTCGTACTTTGCAACCATTTCATCAAATGTATTGATATCATCCTGAAGGTCTGCGTCAATTGAAATAACAGCGTCAGCCTTGTCTTTAAGAGTCATAAGACCGCAGAGAAGCGCGTTCTGATGACCTCTGTTTCTTGAAAGCTTGATACCCTGAAAAACAGGATTTTCCGTATGCAGCTCCGAAATAATCTCCCATGTTCTGTCCTTTGAACCGTCATCAATAAACACAATGCGGCTGTCAGCAGAAATCTTACCCTCTGACATCATTGTGCTGTATTTGTTCAACAGCTTTCCTGCCGAATCTCTTAAAACCTCTTCTTCGTTATAGCAGGGTATAGCCAGATATAACTTAGTCATATAAAATATCCTCCCGAAAAATTGTCACTTATGTAGCTTGTCACAAGACAGACGAAAAAATCTGCCTTCTATCCGAGGTTAATTATAAGACCATATATTTTAAAAGTCAACAAACTTGATTGCTTTGTTACAAAATATTGTTATTTTATCGAAATAGAGAGGTGAAAACAGTATATTTATGAACAAAATCACAGATTTTTGTAACAATGCTGAAAAAGGATTGAATAATATTGTAACTGTTTTGTAATAAAAGCTTTTATTTTTTTAAAAATGTGAAAATCCACTTGTAAAGAAAAAATAATTGTATTATAATGTTAGAAGTTAATAACCTATGGAGGTAGATTATAATGTCACAGACACAGAAATCAATTGCAGTATTAACAAGCGGCGGCGATGCCCCCGGTATGAATGCAGCTGTCAGAGCTGTTGTTCGTGCCGGTATAAATAAAGGAATGAAGGTTTACGGTGTTTACCGTGGATATAACGGCTTGCTCAACGGTGATGTTGAGGAAATGAACCTCAGAAGTGTTTCCGATATCATCGGAAACGGCGGCACAATGCTTTACACGGCAAGAAGCGAAGAGTACGCAACTCCTCAGGGTATTCAAAGAGCTGCTGATTTTTGCAGAAGCATCGGTGTCAGCGGCGTAGTTGTAATCGGCGGCGACGGTTCGTTCAGAGGTGCTCGTTGTCTTACAAACGCAGGCATTAACTGCATCGGCGTTCCGGGCACTATAGATAACGACATTGCTTGTTCAGAGTACACAGTTGGCTTTGACACCGCTATGAACACAGCTATTCAGATGGTTGACCGTATCCGTGATACAGCACAGTCGCATGACCGTTGCTCTATTGTTGAGGTTATGGGCAGACGCTGCGGTGATATTGCTCTTCAAACAGGTATTGCAACAGGTGCAACGGCTATTCTCGTTCCGGAGGTTCAGTACAACATTGAAAGAGATGTAATTGCAAGAATTGTCAACACTCAGAAAACAGGCAAAAAACACTTTATCGTTGTTGTTGCCGAGGGTGTCGGCGGCGTAAGAGATCTTGCAAAGTATGTTGAACAGCGTCTTGGCATTGAGTCAAGAGCTACAATCCTCGGCCATGTTCAGCGTGGCGGTTCCCCGACACTTCGTGACAGAGTTGTTGCAAGTGAAATGGGCTTTAAGGCCGTAGAACTTCTTGAGCAGAATATCGGCAACAGAGTTGTTGCCATGCAGGGTGGAAAGATTGTTGACCTTGACATTAACGAAGCACTTGATATGCCTCGTGTATTTGATGAAGAGCTTTACAAGATTGCAATGACAATTTCTATCTGATTTAAATATCTCAAATTATTTCAGGGCGGACATTGTTCGCCCTTTCATTTTTTAATTTTTCGAAGGGAATAATTCACGATGCTTGAACAATCTCAAAAGCTGACTGACGGCTTAATTATCTATTCTGTACTTGTTTCTGACTATGAAAAGCCGGATTTCAAAAATGACGCGCTTGCCGGTGTTCGTGCCAATTACTTTAATTCAGGCTGCAAGGAGCAAAAAGAGATTACTGAAATTGAGCTTCACGGTATGGAATATAAGATGTCTTGCCTTATGCAAAAGGATGAACCGCTTTCTTGGAAGGTGACGAAGGACAGCCTCCCTTATCAGTCCGTAAAAAGGGCGACAGGCGGAGTTTATTCTGTCATTACCTACAATGACAGGGGTATTGTATTTAAAAGACAGTTCTTTGATCGCAATCATTCTTGGCTGCGTACAGAATATTTTGACAAAAATATTGCCGATAAGTTGATTACAAGAATTTATCCCCATAAAGTCAGCGGTATTGTAACGCTTGTAACCGAAGATATTGACGATAACGGTTTAACGACAGTTAAAACCCTTTTCCCCTCCGAAAAGCAGTCTGATAACGGTTCAAGAGTTTTGATTTATTCAAATGTCGGTATGCTGTGGTATGATGCGAGCTTTTTGCCGTCAGATATGCAGTTTACAGAGAAAAAATCATATGGCAACAGCGGATTTGTGTTCAATGATTCCTTATTCAAAGGTGATTTCTCAACGGATAATCCTTACGATTTGATTGCCTGCTCATATCTTTCCGACGCTGACATTTTGACAGATATTGATACTGAGAAAAAAGACGGCAAAAAAGATTACTCTGCTTACGATATAATTGAAAAGATTCTTGTTGAAGCACACAAAACAAATAAAGATTTGTTCGGTGAAATTATCAGTCATACTTCGGAAGAAAATTTTGAATCTGCTGATATTAAGATTATCAACAATGAAGCGTCGGACGGCAAAATTGAGTCTGCCGAGGAAAAATCTGCTGATTCTGATATTTCGGCCGATACATCTGTTGACGCCAAAGCTGTTGAACTGCCGAAAGACTCGGAGAATACAGAGAATGAGCCTGATGATGTTGACAAAGAGCTTGAATGCCGAACTGCTGACGAGCCGGCAGAAAGCTCGGATGAAATGTCTGTCGGTGAACAGGAAAAGGTTAATATCTGTGTGCCTTTCGGAGATGATGAATCTGCCAAAGAGAATTGTGATGAAAATGCCGAAATTGTAAGTGAGGATGAACCCCATTGTGATGTGGTGATTCTTACTAAATCGGGAAGATATACCTATTTCGGTAATCTTGATGAAAATAATTGCAGAACAGGCAGAGGCAGAACGGTATCGCCTGACGGATTCACATCCTACGAGGGTTATTATCGTGAGGATAAGCGAGAAGGTTTTGGAATCTGCTATTATAACAACGGCAGCATAAATTATGTAGGCAGCTGGACTGATAATTCACGCAGCGGCGGTGGTGTCGGCTACAGATTGAGTGACGGTACAATGCATGCGGGCAAGTGGAACAATAATACTCCTGACGGCTACGGTGCAAGATTTGATAAAGACGGCAATCTTATTGATGTGTGCAATTACAAAAACGGTGTGCGTACAGGTAAGAGCGTTTCGTTTGACAACAACGGCAACATAGTGGTTTCTGTCTATGAGAATGGGGAAAAGGTTTCCGAATTTCTTATTGATACAGAGGTGTAATTATGAATATAACAGAGGATAGGATGCTTGAATATCTGTCGAAAGCACTTGTAGTCGTAGCTGTTCTTGTAATCGGCTATGTGATTTCAAGGCTGATTTTGGCTTTGCTCAGAAAAATTCTTGACAGGTCACGAATGGACGGTACAGCCGAAGGCTTTGTATTGTCCGTTCTCAAGGTGATTTTCTATTTCATTGTTGCAGTAACTGCACTTGGTACAATCGGTGTAAATGTTGCGTCACTTATTACGGCACTCGGTGCTGCAGCCCTTACGGCAGGTCTTGCATTGCAGGATTTGCTGAAAAATGTTGTCAGCGGACTTGTGATTTTGATTAACAAACCCTTTGTTTCGGGAAATATTCTTGATTTTGAGGGAGTTAAAGGAACGGTTGAGCAAATCAATATTTTCTCGACAACTGTACATACACTTGATAATAAGCTTGTGACGATTCCTAATTCAAGACTTACATCAAACAATGTTGTAAACTGCACAATGGTTGAGCAGAGAAGGGTTGACTGCACTTTCTCAATAAGCTATGATGACGATATTGACAAGGTGCGAGAGATAATTCTCAACCTTATATCAACTAATGAGATGATATTAAAAGACCCCGAACCTACCGTAAGAGTCGGTGAGCATCTTGACAGCGGAGTGCAGATTAAAGTTTTTGCGTGGGCAAGCCCTGATGATTATTACGAGGTGTATTTCTTCCTACAGGAAAATGTAAAAAAAGAATTTGACAAAAACGGTATTACAATTCCGTATCCTCATATAGTAATTGCAAAAGAATAATTTCGAAATCATTTTAAATTTAATATTACGCAAAATATTGTGAATAATAATGGTACTGTTAATTCAGTGCCATTTTATTTTTTATAAGGATTGATTAGTGTGAAAAAAATTTTAGGCTTAGTTGCCGTAGTTTTAATTTCAGCATCTCTTATCACAGGTTGCGGCAATGATAAAAACGACAGTATGGCTGACACAACAAGTCAGACTTCACAAACATCAAATACGCAGGAAACTTCCAAAAGTATGACTGAAAGCGGAGAAGTTTCAGATTCGGACGGTTTCATCGGTAACGAAGAAAATGAAACAGGAAATTCGGGTTCGGATATTATGGATGATATTGAGGACGGAATTGACGATATTATGGGTGACGGAGATAATAATAACTCTGATACTGTCACCAATCCCTCAGATACTGTTTTATAAAAAAACGGGAGCAGCAGGACAAACTGCCTGCTGCTCCCGTTTTTAATGCGAAATATTTTGTTGGTTCGGGATTTCGGCAAAAATCATACTGCCTTGTCAAGATCATTCTTTAATTGACGGATAATCTTCTTTTCAAGTCTTGATATGTAGGATTGTGAAATTCCAAGCTTGTCGGCAACCTGTTTTTGCGTATGCTCTTTTCGTCCGTTCAGTCCGAACCGCAATTCCATAATAAGACATTCACGGTCGCGAAGCTTTGAAACCGCCTGTAAAACCAAACTTTTTTCAAGCTCACATTCAATATTTCTGTTTACCGTATCCGGATCGCTCCCCAGAACATCACATAAAAGCAGTTCGTTGCCGTCCCAGTCGGTGTTAAGTGGTTCATCAATTGAAACCTCGTTCCTTAACTGCGATGATTTTCGTAAAAACATAAGGATTTCATTTTCAATACATCTTGATGCGTAGGTTGCCAGTTTAATATTCTTCTCCGGAGAAAATGTGTTTACAGCCTTAATAAGTCCAATCGTGCCTATTGAAATTAAGTCTTCTGCATTTGCGTTCGGAGTTTCAAATTTTTTTGCAATATAAACCACAAGTCTTAAATTGTGAACTATCAGCGGTTCTCTCGCCTTGTTGTCACCTTTTGCAATTTTCTGCATAATCAGCTGTTCTTCATCCTTTGACAACGGCGGAGGAAGAGTTTCACTGCCGTTAATGTAAAAAATTTCATTTTCAACAACCAATGCAAAGCGGATTTTTTGAATTACCTTCATAAGAAACATAGCACTACTCCTATTCTGTCAATTTTAAAAGCTCGTATGGGATAATTGCCTCAACATCTCCTTTCAAAACATTATCACATATGCCTATGTAAATATTGTTATCAATTTTCCTGCCGTCAATTTTAACCTCATCGGGAGGAAATCCCTTTACAATTCCGTTTCCGCCAAGGCTTTCAAAGGGAATAACCCTTGTTTTAGTTTCACTCGGAACGAATCCGTCAAAGAGTTTTCTTTCTGCAACAATAACATAATTTCCCGAAAACGGTTCAGTAAGATTACATCCCGTATCAGCTTTTGCCGAAAAGAAAAAGACTTTTTCATTCACCTTGATTTCAACTTTGCAAATATCTGAGCTGTTACCGCTCTTCGTCAATATTTTTACCAATCTGAGAATATAATAACAGACAAGAGTTAAAATAATCAGGAGGACGGGCGAAATGTTAAAATACACTATGTCATTATATACTTCCATACCTTTTGGTTTGAAGGCGTTGTATAGAAATAACATAATCCCGCAAAAAGAAAACGACAGAGAAAGAAAAACGGCGGTTCTCTTAATAAACTTTTTAGGCGGAGCTTTGCCAAATGCAAAAAATATAATCGCAGCGGCACATAAAATATCAATAGGTATGTTCAGAATGAACGGCAGAGGGGGAAGAAGTGCAATCAAGCTTTGCACTCCCCCAAAAAGTGAGGCAAAAAGCATTCTTTTAAATGAAGTATTGATGCAAAGTGCTTTTTTGGTGCATAAAATGAGTATGAAATCAATGAAAATATTCACCGTAAAAAGTACATCTATGTAAACGGATTTCATTTTGCACCCCCTGAGAGTGTTTCGTTTAGTGATATTATCTCATAAGCAGAAAATAATTATTGTCAAAATATGGTCAGGAGGAAAAATATTGCTTGCAGGTTTTATAATCGGCTTATTTGTCGGAGGAATTATCGGAGTAAGTGTAATGTGTCTTTTGTATTACACGAGGGATTGACAAAAGAAAAGCGTGCAGTCTGAAATAAACTGCACGCTTTTTGCATATTTTATTGTATTTTGATTATGATTTAAGATTTCTTGCTCCAAGGAAGAGTACTGCAAGCATACCCGAACCAACATGACTTCCGATAACAGGACCGATGTTTGTGACAATGATTTCTTTACACTTGCCCTTTATTGCCTTTTTAAGCTCCTCCGCACCTTCGGGATTATCTGCATGTGCAATCATAACAACGCTGTTTTTTAAATCCTCGGCGTCCCTCTCAAGATGTTTTACGAGAGAAGGAACAACATTGCTTTTACCTCTGATTTTTGCAACATTGACAAGGCGACCTTCATCGTCAACACTGAGAAGCGGCTTAATCTGCAAGGCTTTGCCGAATGTAGCGGAAACAGCTGAAATTCTTCCGCCTCTCTTAAGGTGGTCAAGGTCTTCAACAACGAACCAATGACAAACCTTAACACGGGTTTCTTCAATGTATTCCCTGAGTTCGTCGATTCCGGCACCTTCGCTGTATTTTTTGCCGGCAAGGTAGATGAGAAGTCCAAGACCGGCAGAGTCACAAAGTGAGTCGATTACAATGATTTTTCTGTCAGGATAAACATTCTGTAAATCCTTAACTGCCATCATACAAGTGTTGTAAGTTCCGCTCAAGCCTGTTGAAATGCCGGTGTAGATAATGTCCTTGCCTGCTTTAAGGTAGTTTTCAAAGCTTTTGTAAAAGCTGTCATAGTTAATCTGCGTTGTTTTTGAATCAACACCGCCTTTAAGCTTATCGTAAAATTCCGAAAGACTCATCATTCTGCAATCGGGATAGTGAAGATAAGACTTGTCTTCCATATGAAATTCCATAGGAAGAACTTCAACTCCGATTTCATTGATAAGCTCCTGTGTGAGGTCGCAGGAGGCATCTGTCATAAATACATAATTCATAATTATCGCTCCTTTTCTGCGAAAATATTATAAATCAATTCTAACAAATTATGATATAAAAGTCAATGAATATACACCCATCCTTTTTCATATATATATGTATCAAGCACAGCTTTCGGAGGGGTTATAAATGAATTGCAGATTTACAGATTTAAGACATAAGGAAGTTATAAGCGCCTGTGACGGTACAAGGATTGGCTTTATTGACGATGTTATTGTTGACACCAAGTGTGCAACTGTTGTGTCAATTGTTATTTTCGGCTTTTTTACTGGCTTAGGAGTCTAACAGCTGATGATTACGGTATCCTCTCCGATGAGTTCAATTTTCTCCCACGGAATTATGTAATCCTGACATTTTCCTATCAAGCCGCACAATCC
>OIBN01000378.1_pt1 | contig 23050 bp, 40 predicted proteins | sample 1581031 | NCBI WGS metagenome assembly OIBN01 (sample SAMEA3882531, study PRJEB24775) | human gut metagenome | biome: human-associated habitat; feature: intestine environment; material: feces | place: Netherlands | collected 2009/2010
ATGTAGTTTACCACATTGATAGCATGATAGGTTGATATAATTAAGCCACAGGCAACCACGAGGGAAGGAACCCCACCATGAAGTACAAGGGCATCGAGCTTGAGGGTCTGGACAAGGATGTCAAGCTGGCGCACAGCCGCTTCACGGAGGCCGACGAGGGCACCGACTGGATTGACAAGTTGCTCACCTGTGACAAGGCCGCGCTCACGCCGACCCAATTCCACGAAGTCAGCGCCCTCAGCTCCGTCATCAATATGGACTACCAGATTTGCAACGGCGGCATCGGCCAGTACGTCGGCAACTGCTACCACGAGTACCGCGCTCCGTATAGCGATGACGATGTGGAGCATTACGGGGCGGTCGAACAGGTGTATATGTTGCGGGCGCTGGCGGATTTCGGCGACAACGTGTTCCCGTATGCCGACAGCTGCAATCGCGAGGTCCGGCAGTGGGCGAATCTCTTCGACCGCATCGACTTCGATTCGGTTGACTATTACGACGAGGTAATCGGTGAGTATGTCTCACCGAAGGCGGTCGAGGAGTGCGAGCAGAGCTACTACGGCGGTGTCAGCGACCATGTGGGCCTGCTCTGCGAGGCATACGCCCAGTATCTCTGCAAGAGCTACGGCATCGACTAGATGGACGATGGAAGGGGCATCCCACGGGGTGCCCCTTCTCCTTGGCACAGACTCGGCTCACCCGCGTGTCCATGAAAAGGGTTGTGTGCGATATATGTAGGTTCCTACTTTGCCATATTTGTGGGTTGGTAGTTTGCTATGATGATAGCGGCACAACGGAAAGGACACGCCATGGGCAGCTACTTCCACGTCATCGAGCGCAAGGTCGGCGGGAACCTCGACGCGTTCCGCCGTGAGCTTGGCCGTCTCCGCGAGAGCGGGCACTTCCACCGCGACCGCCATGAGCGCATTATGCGCATCGCCAAGACGGTGGGTTTCGGCCACATCGTCCGCCAGTGCCTCGTGGACACCGGGCACCGCGCCGGTTGCGAGGTCCATGTCCTCACGAGCACAGGAATCGTCTTCGTGTTCAACGCGCATTCGCGCAAGCTCATCACCGTCCTCGTGGCGCGTCCGGGTCAGGTCGCGCGTTATTACGAGCCTTTCGGTGAGGATGTGCCGGATTGGCTGATGAACCGGGCGTATGAGAACACCTGCGTCCGTCATCTGAACTATTAGGAGAAGGGAAGGGAACGACACCATGGATTACTACTTCTTCATCAAGCTGCGGCGCAAGGTGCCCACGCGGAAGCACAAGCTGGGCATGGACACCGCCGTGTGCCGCGCTGAGTCGAAGGAAGCGGCGGTGGCGCAGCTCCTACCGGAGATGCGGGATTGCGTCGAGTACGTGTCCCAGCGCTGGGCGATGCGCGACTGCTACCCCAATCCGAAAGGTATACTGAGGGACGAGGTTATCTAGCCATCAAGGGAAAGGATTGACATATGGCTGACAATAACGTGGTTTATATGGTGGGCTGGTGCCCCGATTGCGGCAGGACCGTGGTCGTGCGCCACGAGGAGGAGTGGACGTGCGGATGCGGGCATGACCTGCTGAACCTCACCTCCTGCTTCTCCCCCGCGCAGGTCGCGGATGCCGTCGCGCTGATGGAGACCGTCAAGAACGACGCTCTGCGCGAACCTGATGCCCACCGCCCCACGCTCGCCGAGGAGGCTGCGAACGCCCGTGCGGCGGCTGCGGCCTTGGCCGAGGAGGAGACGCGTTGCGAGGATGACGGTGACGATGGTGCCCCCGACATCATCAAGGAACTGTTCTGCGAGCTGTTCCGTGATGATTGCGAGAACTGCCCGCTCCATCGGGAGGGCGGTGGCACGACCGACTCCGACGAGCTGCCCGGTGAGGGCGAGGTGCGCATGTTCATGGTTACGCCGACGCCGTTCCCGGTGTGGGTGCGCGGTGAGGACTGGGTGGATGCCGCCCATGTCTTGCGCGGCGACATCGAAGAACTCGCCATCGCCGGTTTCTTGGCTGCGGTGAAGGAGGGTTCGGTGCATTTCAACGCCGTGCCCGTCAGCGATGACGAGGATGCGCCGGGTATCGTCATGTTGGAGAAGGTCGTCCGCGAGTAGCGGGCCGGTTCATATGGTTGCGGGGCCGTGCCGCAGGTGGCGCGGCCCCTTTTTCGACCCGAGAGGGCGAGGTCATGGAATCCAAGTACGATTACGTCGTGTTCGACATCGAGACCACGGGGCTTCACCCCGAAAGCGACCAGATTTGCGAGATTGCCGCCATCGGTGTCAAGGACGGCCTGCCGCAGGGCTTGTTCTCGACGCTCGTGGCGATTGAGGGGTCTATGCCCGAGGCTGCGGGGCGCGTCAACGGCATCACCGACGATATGCTCAAGGGCGCTCCCGCCATCGGCGACGCGCTCGACGCGTTCCTCGACTTCATCGGGGAGGACGCGGTGCTCGCTGGGCATAACATCGCCTCCTTCGACATCCCGTTCGTGGCGAACGCAGCCGCCAAATCCGGTCGCGTCTTCATCTACCCCTATGTCATCGACACGTTGGAGGCGGCGAGGGAGCTGTGGCCCGACCTGCCCAGCCGCTCCATGGACAGCCTGCGCGGCATCCTCGGAATCGAGCGCAGGGACGCGCACCGCGCACTGGCGGATTGCTATGACGAGCTTTCGGTCATCATGCAGTCCTACGCCCGGAAGATGGACTATTGCCGTGGCGAGCTTCTGCGCATCGCCGGTGAAATCACCGAGGAGATTGGGGAGTAGGCGGTCGCCGTGGCTGGCATGGACACCGTTTACAGCTTGGAGGTCTGGGTGCCGGACTGGGAGCGGTGGCGCTGGTCCGCCATCGGCGCGTACCCGACCTTGGATATGGCCGTCGCCGTGGGCGAGGGCTTCCTGTCCGTCAAGCCCTACCGCGTGAGGCGGGTGACGGATGTAGGCGACGGCTTCTACGACTTCCTTGCCGAGGAGGTCTTCGCCAACGCCCTGACCGGTCGCATGAGGCTCCTGCGCGAGAAGTTCGGCCATAAGGGGAGGGGGTAGGGTCTCCCAAGTCATGATGGAATTATGTGTCTCAATGTTTCCATCAATATTGTTTTGTAGTTTGCTATGATTGTAGATAGCAAGCGGCACCGAAGGGACGGTGCCGAGGACCATGGAAGGATGGTACGTATCATGAAGAAGGACGGGAACCGCCTTGAGGGCATCGGTGAGCGAATCGCCGTGCGCCTGACCCTGCTTGAGGAGGCTCTGGGCATGACCCCCGGCGACCCCGAGATTTATGGCAACTGGATTGCCTCGAAGGCCCCCGAGCCGGAGAACGGCGCTGAGGAGGTCGGGGTCATCGAGGGCATGGATGCCGTGGAGGACGCGACCACCTGCTTCCCCCGCACGGAGGATGGCGTGCCCTTCTGCTGGGACTACCAAATCAAGGGCTTCTTCAAGGACGCCTGCTCGGCCCTGCGCCGCGTGCCCGGTACCCGTTCGAGCAAGCTGACGGCCTTCAAGAAGGTTATCGACGGCACCGTGTTCGTGGAGCAGCGCAGAATCCCGTTCCAGCTCCCCGAGGGTGCCGAGTGCGGTCGCTGCGAGCGCCCGCTTCGCGCCAGCTCCGCCTCCGGCGAGCGCGTGGCGCTGGCCGCATCCGAGACCGTCCCAGCCGGTACCGTGCTTGAGTTCAGCATCCTCGTGATGAACCCCAAGGACGCGGAGACCGTGCGCGAATGGCTGGACTACGGCGCACTGCGCGGTCTGTTCCAGTGGCGCAACAGTGGCAAGGGCCGCTTCGAGTGGGAGGAGGTCGCCCGAGACTAGCCGAGTGGCCCACATACGCAGATACGGCACCTCGGGTAAGACCGGCGAAGCTGCGAGATGGAATGGAAGCGCGTTGTAAGGAACCGAGAGGGATACGATTCGTACAGAGGGGCCTCGACGCGAGATGAAACGGAAAGGACCGGTATTGCTGGGACTAGAATTGAGAAGGAAAGGACACGCTGCGACTGGCAACGGAAAGGAATGGACAAGAGGAGGGTGGAATAGCGATGGCATGGCAGTGCCAAGACGCGACGTGCAGTGGATTCGCACCGAAACGCACCGATACGAAGGGAGATGGAAAGGAAGAGCAATACGGGGCGGTGATGGAGAAGACGATTGCGTGATGCCGTGACCTGCCCGTTTCCCGCCTGACGCGCTGTGAGCCGATTTTAGGCGGCATCATCCGACATAGGTCATCTGGGACATGGGTGACATTCAAGACCCCACAGGAGCGATTCTGTGGGGTCGTTTTTTCTCACGGAGCCGCAAATCGGGACGGTGGGAAGGCAAGGAGAGAGGCGGGAGGGGTGACGGTCACAAGAAGAGCGATGTTGCAGAGATGGCGGCTGGTTCGCATGGGTGACGGATGAGGGAGGGCAAGGATAGGGGCAAGCCCCTATGACCCATGTTCCCTGCGGGGGCGGCTTTGTGGAGAGGGCGTGTAGGATTGTAGTTTACTACATTGGTAGTACGGCACGTTGCTATAATTAAGCCACAGGCAACCGAGAGAAAGGAACCGACATGTTCGAGCCGAAGTGCGACTGGTGGAGGAAGATTAAGTGGGAGGACAAGACGGTCCTGTTGAAGGGCATCCTCTCCATCAAGAGGAAGGATTACGGCAGGTTCGTCGAGCTGGCGCTGGACGCGGGCATGAGGGAGGCGCTTGCCGGGGATTACGACGAGGAGTCGCAGAGCGGCGAGTTCTGGTTCGATGCCGAGAAGGAGGGGCCGCGCGGCATCCTCAACTGGCTCGGCTTCTCGGTGGAGGACGAGACCGAGGATGGCATTGATTTCGTCTTCTTCGAGGCCTGCGGCATCGCCGCGTACAGGGATGACATGGGCCGTGCCGTCTTCGAGGCCTGCGCCCCCGTCATCGGGGCGGGTTCGGTCCTTGTGTTCATGGAGAACTGGGACGAGGCAGAGGAGAAGGACCCGCGCATCTGGCGCTACACGTTCGATGGCGAGAAGATGCACGTCCAAGATGGTCGCTTCGTCTTCGACTAGGTGGCAAGAGGGGCATCCGCGAGGGTGCCCCTTCCTTATGGAGAGTCTATGTGGCATACTGTGTTACCATATTTATAGTATTGTAGGTTGCTATAATTAAAGCACGTTAAGACCCAAGGGAAGGAACCTACATGAAGCGCAACGACCTGAACGCCATCATCACGGGCATCGTGCATCGCTACATCGAGGACGGCTGGGTCCTTGAGATGGACAATGCGAGTTACAGCGATGTCGTGGGCGTGCATTTTCTCTCCCGTGGCCGTGAGCGCGTCGCCGTCGGCATCCGCCGCCCCGAGTTGAAAGAGGTGGCTGAGGACGGTCGCTTCGCGAATTTGCGGGGGTTGGACTCGCGCATCCTGTTCGAGTGCCGCGCCCCGAAGGGGTCCTTCGATTGGGTCGAGCCGGGGAACGTCATCAGCGAGCGTGTGTTCTTCAAGGTCGATGGTGATTGGTACGTCGATGATGCCCATGAGGCGGATGGAGCGAAGGCCAAGAGGCGCGACTTCTACCGCAATGTCTCTTCCCGTTCATTCCACCCCACCAAGGCGTTCCTCGACAAGTGGGTTCGCGAGATGTACGGATGGAAGAACGTCAGACCCTCCGATGTTGTCATAGCGAAGGAGACTTGCGCAGAGGGGATTTATTACCGTGTGCGGAAGACCGTCGGCAATGGGGACTTCTTCTCGGTCACGAGCTTTGGAAAGCGCTAGGCGCGGCATGGGAGGGGCACCGGAAGACCGGCGACCCCTCCTTGATTTGTTGAAGGATTGGGAGGATGAAGAAGATGGAGAACCTTGTCGAGGACAACGGAATCTGCGATTGCCATTACCTGCTGACCATGCGTTTGGCTTTGCAAAAAGAGGTAGACAGCCCGTTCGGTATCAATTCCATATATGACTTGGGTGATTGGTGTGCTCCGTGGTGGCGCAAGCCCGTGAGCTACGCCGATTTGGATGCGTTCTTCGAGTCCCACGGGTGCGGTTGGCTCCGCCAGTCCATCGGCATCGGTAGTTGGCGCGGCGTGGCAGGGGAGGGTGAGAAGGCCGAGCGGATTATCCGCACGAGCCTTGAGCAGCATGGCCTCACGCTCGAACGGGCACGTGCCCGTTACGGCAAGAGGCGCGTCAGCGAAGCTAGGAAATGGGCTGAGACCGTGGCTTTCTTCGCCACCGGGTGCTCGTTCCTCGACATCGCCGAGGTCGTTGACAGGTCGGTGGCGCAGGTGTCCAAGGAGATATACGACACTTGGTGCGAGGATTATTACATCGGTTGCGTGGACAACATCGCCAAGTTGGCGTTCGACGGTTATCTGGTGCGCGAGCAGGGACTTGATGAAGATGGGGTCGAACCGGGCGAGGTCATCGTGCTTGAGGAGTACATGGAGGGCGTACCGCAGGAATCGCGCGGCCTTGGCACGTCCGACGTACACGGCGTGTAGAAGATATGGAGGTTACTACATTCCAATTATACTGGCATTGTAGTTTGCTATATTGGTAGTGCCGAAAAGGCAGGTAGTCATATCCGAGTAGATTGGATTCAGAATGGCAATCAACCGAGTCATCATCGAGGGCAATCTGACGCGCGACGTGGAGATGCGGGCCACCGCCAGCGGCCTCGCGGTCGCCGGGTTCACCGTCGCGGTCAACGAGAAGCGCAAGAACGCCGAGGGCGAGTACGTCGATGCCCCCGTGTTCGTCAAGTGCTCACTGTTCGGCACCCGCGCCGAGAAGCTGTCCAAGTACCTCTTGAAGGGCACCAAGGTAACCATCGACGGCAAGCTGCGCTACTCGCAGTGGGTCAAGGACGATGAGAAGCGCCATGAGCTGAGCGTCATCGTTGACCAGCTTGAGTTCAGCGGCGGCAAGCGCGAGCAGACAGGCGACGCGCCAGCGACCCCTTACGAGCCGTCCCACGCGGCACCCGCCCCGGTTCCCGAACCCGAACTCGACCTCTATGACGAGGACATCCCGTTCTAGGTCCGGTCGTGAGACCCGTCCTATTCGCGGTCGGTTGGGCGTCCCTGATGCTGGCGGTCGTGCTCGCGGCATCCGGCATCGCCCACGACGCCGCCTACATCTTCGCGCGGAGGAGGATGACGCGCACGAGGGTGCTGCAAATCGGCTCCCTGTTGGTTTTGGCCGTCATGTTCATGCTCGCATCGTTACTAAGTTGATGGAGGTGCCGGATGGCAAGGTCGGATAAGGTCGCGATGTGCCTCATGCGCTACATGATCCCGCTCATCTTCGCCGTGGAGTTCATCGCCATAGCAGCGCTCGCATGGTCGCTGGGAGGCCCGCAATGGGCTTTCGGTGCCGTGGCGGCGGTGGCGCTCATGCTCCTGTTCTCCTATGCGTTCTGCTGCGTGGCCGCAGTCTCGGACGGGTGCGGTCCCGACGATTCGGAAGGGAAGTGATGCCGATGGCCTCGAAGGGGCTGCATCGGAAGCGTGACCACAAGGGCCGCAAGCCCATGTCGGGTGAAGTGGAGCTGACCATCGCGGTCGCCTCCGCCGTCCCGATGGCGGCAATCATCGCGCTGGCTCTGGGCTGCTACATCGGCCTGAGCGCACCCGGAGTGCTCGCGGTCACGTTCCTGTTCACCGCGTTGCTCACCATCTACGCCGTGACGGTTCGCGCCCTTTGCTTGGAATACCGCAAGAGTGGCCTCGCGGATTAAGCGACTCATGAATCAAGACATGAAAGGACTGATGTATATGTTCACGATTCTGTTCCTCAACCAGAAGGGCGGTGTCGGCAAGACCACCCTCGCCGACGAGCTGGCGTTCGCGCTTGAGCGCCGAGGCTCCACGGTGGCGTTCGTCTCCACCGACCCGCAGGGCGGCTCCGTCCACGAGGTCTGCGATGACCCGGACTACGCCGAGTCCTGCGATTACCAGATTGTCGATACGGCTGGCGTTCTGAACGACGGCATGGGCGATTGGTGCCGCGCCGCCGATGTCATCCTCATCCCCATGCTCCCGAGCACGCGCGATGTGGAGCCGACCATGCGCACCTACCAAATCGCCAAGGACTCCGGTACGGACGCGACGATACGTCTCGTGGTCAACAACTTCTACGCGTTCGGCAAGCTCGACAAGCAGCTCGTGGAGTTCCTTGAGTCAGAGCAGGTTCCGGTCATCGCGAAGGTGCCCCGCGCGGTCGCGCTCTCGCAGGCCGCAGCCGAGGGCAAGTCGGTCGCGGAGCACAGCCCGCACAGCCACGTCATCCCGGCTCTTGAGGAGCTGGCAGATTCCATCATCAATGAGAAGGAGAAGAAGTATGTCTAACAACAGCAACGCCTTCATGGCCTCCGCGAAGAAGTCCAAGCGCCAGCAGGCCTCCATCCAGCACGCGCAGCCGGAGGTCGATGAGCTGGTGTGCATCAACGTCCGCATCCCGAAGTCCATGCACACGAAGCTCCAATATCACAAGGTGGAGACGGGTGAGAACATGACCGTCCTCATCAACCGCCTCCTCGAAGCCGAGTTCGCGTAGGCGGTGCGCGATGGGAAAGCGAATCGGGGTGTACAAGTACATCCATGCGCTCCCCCGCGATGCCTACGGGAACCGCTATCACATCGGGGGTCGAATCCTCTCCCAGAAGTTCGGTCTGGGCACGGTCATCGGGGTCGCGCGTGGCGGCGATGGGCGCATCTGCGTCGTCTGCAACTTCCGCGCGGCCTACGGCGAGGCGGGCAAGTTTACCTCTAAATGGCGCACGTGGCTCGTGCCCGCCGAGGAGGGCGTCGCGGTCGAGGTGAAGGAGGAGACGGATGTCGAAGCCCGATAAGCCCATATTCAACCAACAGGGCGGACGCGGGAAGCTCTACGGCCCGACTCACGGGGCGACGTACATGGGCACGTACCAGATGCCCGACGGCAAGATGGACCGCCGCATGTTCAACAGCGCCACCAACAAGGATGCCATCAGGGCCTATACCGATTGGTGCGCCGACATGGACGCGCGAATCTTGGAGGCGATGAAGGAGAAGGTGCGGCCCAAGGCGAAGGCGCAACAGCCGAAAGAGAAACCTGCATACACGGAACCGTTCAAGAAGGACGAAGTGAAAGGAGCCGACATGGCGACAACGGCAGATGCGAAGCTCGACAAGATTTACGTCGTGATGGTGGTCGGCGGCGTGGCCGTCGCGTGGTGCGAGTCATTCGACAAGGCGGTGGCCGTCTGCGACGCGCTCACCCTCGGTGCGAAGGCAAGCGGTTTCGCCGCCACCTACGATGTGGTCGAGGTCAAAAAGTGGACGGCGTAGAGATGGCCGTCGAGGTTTTGGATGAAGGCATCATCAAAGTCCCCAACCCAACGGGCGATGTGTACATCCTTGCGGCCACGGCGCGTGGGTGTGCGTTCGGAGAAGATATGACGGCACGTTGGCGGGAAGTAGAAGCCTGTCAGCGTCGTGATGCGGTGCAGGGGTACATGAACACCTATGCGCAGCTGAAACCGGAACCGAAGAACAAGTTCGACCCACAGGCAATCGAGGTCCTTGCGCGTGGAGAGTTCTTCGGTCACATGGGCTACATCGCCAAGGAGCAGACCGACGCGGTACGGGCACTTGCTCGATACGCTGGTTGCGATTTGAAGGACATTGCGGTTCAGATTGTGTGTACCGGTGATGTCGGATTCAAGAGCGTGAGGCTCGCCCTCATCGCCGCCACATAATGGGAGGTGCGATGTGAGGAAGAGACTGAGCGCATCGGAGCGGCATGACCGCAAACGCGCCGAGCACAAGCGCTACTACGCACAGACCGCCTTCAAGTACGAGCGGCGAAGGTGGACGGATGACGAGGATAAGTTGGTTCTCATCCAAAGGATTCCCGATAGCGAGCTTTCACCAATCATCAAGCGCTCGATGAAGTCCATCTCGAACCGTCGCTGGCGTTTGCGCAAGGCGGCATCTGAGAATAAGCGAACCGGCAAGACCGGAGAGTAAGGAGATAGAAATGGAGAACGACAACCACCTGCCCGAGATGACTGAGGAGAAGCGCAAGGCCGCACTTGAGCGCTCCTTGGCTGCGCGGCGCGAGCGCATGGAGTTCAAGGACCTCGTGAGGAAAGGGGAGCTTTCCCTTGCCGACGCCCTCGATGATGACCGCGCCAAGCGCATCCGCGTCCACGAGTTCCTGATGTGCATCCCCGGCATCGGCAAGGCGAAGGCCGATGACATCATGCGCAAGCTCGGCATCGCCGAGAACCGACGCGTGCAGGGTCTCGGTAGCCGACAGCGCGAGGGAATCGTCGAGTTGGTCGCGAAGTTGAAGTAGGAATATGGAGCCGCCCGTGTGGGCGGTTTCCCATATCAGCCGTCCGCGACGAAGGGAGACGCAATATGGACGAGCGCAAGAACAAGATGACCGATGAACGCTATCGTGAGATTCTTCCAGTGGCCTACATGACCGCCGCCATCGTGAAGGGCCGTCAACCAAGACCCGTAGAAGTGGGTCTATGCGCAAGGGCAATCGTCGATGCCGAGGATGAGAACAACCTAGCCTATCGCGTGGCGATGGCGACCAAGATTCACTGCACCATCGTCGGCGTGAAGCGAGTTCCCACGAAAGCCAATTCCGACAAATACGAAATCACCTACCGCACGTTAGGGAGGGACGAGGACGAGATGATTCCCTCGCCGCTCCTCAACGGCTTCCCCCTCGGCAAGGTCGCGGAGTGGCTGTGGGGACGTAAGAACGATGACGGGACGGATTACTGGGTCGGCAGGCGTGCGGTCCTCTATAAGCACAACGACCCGCCCAAGGAGGGCGACATGTCGAGCGCGGGCTACCGCTGCTGCGTCTTCGCCGAAGCCCTCGACAAGTAACAGGTTGATTCTGAAAGGACATCGCATGTTTCACGATTACGCACCCGTCTTCATCATCGGCATGTTGAACAGCTTCGCCGAGAAGACCGAGAACGGAATCATTGACTTCGACACTTACGTCACCGACCCTGAGAAGTACGATGGGTTCCTCATCTACGATAAGTCCAACGGCAAGGTCGTCTGCGACACATGCGTGGATGAGCTTCACAGCGACATCGTTGGCTACTATGACTTCTTCGACGGCGTGGACATTCGCGTCATCGAGGATGATGGTATCTTTGTCGATGTCGATTTCGGCAGGAGCAGCATCGTGGTGGAGAATGGCCGTTGGTACGTTTCCAATTTCGATTAGACCCGTGGCCTGAAACCATCTTCTGAGATTCGCCGCTTCGCATCATCGCCCTTCGAGATTTTCGATTCACCGCCATCCAGAAAACGGCGCGACCGATTTTGAGAATCACACGATTGCCGATTCGCGGGGCGGCGTTCCCATGCCAAGGCAAAGTGCATCCATCCATTCGCGAGCGTCTGAAAATACATGACTGCCAAGTCCGAAAAACAAAATCATGTGTCTGCGTTTCGCAAATCTGAGGAAGGTGGGGCGGCGGCACCCCACCTTCCTGTCTCCCTCCGCAAGCTCCGGGAGACACCGCCTTCCCGGCCAGAAAATAGGGGCGGCGGCACCCCTATTTCCCGTCCGGGAAGGCTCTCGCACTGCTACAATAGCAGTGCTCACCGACTAAAGTCGCTCTTCGAGTTGCAAGATGTAGGAAGTGTGGCCACAAACGCGGTAAAACCGCATTTGAACCACCCTTCCATCTTGCTTTCGGACGGCTTTAGGAGCCTAACCGAAAGGGGGTTCTCGACTGATACTCAGGTACCTAAAGGTAGGCCACCAGACCACCGTTCTCAAACCGGCGAAAAGGCGGCTTTTCGCAATCTCGGAACTAGGAAACGGCGGCGGCACCGTTTCAGAAGTTCCGTTTTATGAAAGTGAGGAGAAGAGTTTGTCGAAGAGAGATATATGGCTGAAAGTCCGTGTGACGGATAGGGAACGGGAGACCATCAAACGCAAGGCTGCCAAATTGGGGATGACGGTTTCGGAATATGTGCGCACAACGCTCATCCATTCTGACAACCTGAACATCACGATGATTGATGTTAGTCCCATCGAGAAAATCGCGTCCGAGTTGCATAAACAGGGCGTGAACTTAAACCAGCTCATGAAGTTTTTGAACACATATGGTGCGGATGCCTATAACGCGGACGAGACATTTCGCGTCTTGACACGTGAGGGAGACATGTTCCTGAAAGTCTCAGATGTGCTCGGCCAACTTTGCGATGAGGCGGCACGGAAAAAGGTCTATATCACCGCCCGTGATTTCAGCGAGGACGAAAGTGATGAGTCCTAAATGCTGATTCACGTAAACGGTGATTTGAGAAAGGATAAAAATGAGAAAGAAACAACCTGTCATCTGTTTGGAGACCGGCGAGAAGTTCGAGTCGCTCAGTGAGTGTGCAAGGGTTATCGGTGTCCATTGTTCTTCTCTTTACAGCGCGATAACAGATGGACATGCTGTATTGGGGCATCACTATTTCTATGCTGATAAACCGCAACCACCCGAGGAGTTCTTCTCCCATTCACGAACTCCGATGAAAGTTCGTTGCATCGAGACAGGTGAGGTATTCGAAAGCACGAGGAAGGCGATGGAGAAGACGGGGATTAACCGCAGGGAAATCTATCGCGCTATAAACAACAAAGCCGGTGGATTCCACTGGGAATCTGTCGATGATTAAGATGCAGATATGATTGGAGCTGGAAATGGCATTTGACGCGAGGAAGCTGCGCATGGCATTGAAAGATAAGAACGAACATCAGACTGATGACAATTACCTCATTGATGTCAGCGATGTTTTCACACGGGGGATACTGCGCGGTATGGGAATTGAGCATGAGATGTTCGGTGGGTACGGGAAGTTACAATCGTGTTCAGCTGCCCAAGCAGTCTTATGGACTCATCTACGCGAAACGGACTGGTATAGCCAGCTTTCCATTGATGTCGGCGTCCATACATATCGCTTCCGCCGTGCCGAGGTAAATCGCGATTTGCGGTTCGGAGATGTCTACAAAGGGAAAGTGCGCGTGGGTGTCGATAGAACCCCAGCTTTTCAAAACACGCCATCTGAGAAACTTGATGTCGTTCTATATGATGCAGAGATGAGAGTGCTTGCGAAGATTGCCTCTTATGATTGGGCGGCTGGGGATATTCGCACTCACATCGGTGATGTTAGCGAAAATGCTATTCTGTTCTGCGATGCAGGTGGATGGCACAATTGTGAGTTCCTATATTTGGCTGTCGTTTGGTATTCCGATTTACATCCATATAAGTTCAGCCCGTTTAGGTTCGAGACCGCTTATCGCTCGAATTATTTCATCAAGGTCGATGCCCCAGAGGCGTTGAGCGACTTGATGGTAGGCGAGTCCTTCGATGCCGAGCTGATGGATGGGTATGACGGATTCGGTCTGACCCGTTCCGGTCGGAATTACAAATTCGCGGAGGCACCAAGCTCGTTTGGGCGGTCTCTCTCTGAACTCATAAGGACGGGTTATCACGATACCGCTGTTCGCTGCATAGCTCATGGCGCTGTGTCTGATGGAGTGTCATTCATTGATATGGTCGAGATTGACAGTAGAACAGAAGAGAAGATGAATGAGCTGTCTCTGTTCCGCCGAGATAGCGGTTTGAATGTCCGATATGATGACCTATACGAGACTCTATATCTGCCACGCGTTGAGTCTCCCCTGCCTATTCCATTCGGTATCATTGAAGCCGAGTACGCATCCGTCCCAATATCGGGCCGTAAGAATCCGTCAATCGAGTTCCGTGTCAACGGACAGGTGATGGATTCAGCCCGCTATCATGATGGGCAGAGGATGAACGGACGGTCAAAATACGAGTTTCTAAAAGAGCGCGTCGGTATGAAGTCGGTTTGGGCAAGGCTGCATTACAACGAGAAGGATGAGCCTTACCTGAATGTCATTTGGAAGTGTGCGAGTGAGAAGAACGCTGTGATGTAGGAAATGGGCACATGTGTAGATGCTCCTAGTGGCAAGGATGAACGACAGTAGTTTCACGAAGGATGAGAGGAGGAAAAACCATGACTATCATCAAGCAGCGAGCCGTCACAGAGAATGGACATCAGCGCAACCTCCGTGCCTACATCAACGATGACAAGAAGGTTCTCCTTCGTGATTCTCAGAACATGGATGGATGCACCAATATCAAGCGCTGGGCGACCTTCATGGAGGCCACGCGTAGGCGCTTCGGTCACGATAAGGCATCACGAATGGTCCGAGACAAGAAGACCGGTGAGTTGAGGCAGTCGAGGAACACGATTATGTACCATCAGATACTCGCTTTCCTCCCGGATGAATGCGACATCAACGGTGGTAAGCTCACGCCAGAGGAGTGCATGGCTTACGCCAAGGAGTACGCGGCGAAGTTCTATCCGAATCAGCAGGTGGTCTTCGCCCTGCACAACGAGTATTGCAAGGAGGACAAGACCCATCGCTATGCCGTTCATATGGTCATAAATCGCTCCGACATTCAGACGAAAAAGCGCCTCAATGAAGGGCGCGGGCAGAAGGCCAAGGTCGAACGTGCCTCCCGCATCCGCAAGATGGACAAGGCATGGGGCTTGAAGCAGGTGGAGCGCGACGAGCGCAATTCCTCCGTTCATAAGAAGCAGCCGTCGAAGGTGGAGAAGGAGATTGAGGGGCGCGGGGGAGAGTCCTACAAGATGAACCTGCGCGAGCTGTGCCGTCTCGCAGCCGACAAGGCCGAGAACATCTACGAGTACCGTGAGATGCTTGAGGGCTGGGGCGTTGACACCCAGTTCCGCAAGGGCAGGCTCTACGTCACCGATACCGACAACTCCAAATACTCTTTCTCCCTCGCGAAGCTCGATGCCGACCTGAACGCGAACGGCCTTGAGGAGCGGTTCTTGCAGAACGTGGAGGCGGACATCGAGGCCAAGGGCGCGGAAATCGCCGAGGCCCGAGCGGCAGTCGAAGCCGAGCGCCAGCGCGTCACCGGCATCCGCGATGCCTACCTAGAGGACATGAGGAAGACCTACCTCGATTACCGCAAGAAGGCGCATGGCTTGGAGGGCACTGCCCTCGCCGCGTTCCCGAAGCTCGAACTCAAGCGCCCGCCCAAGGAGGTCATGGACGACCCCGAGGTGAAGCGCCTGTGGCTCGCATATCGTCGCGGTGCCGACGAGCTGCGCGTTGAGATGGCTTCCGAGGTTCCCTATGCACGCAAGCCCAAGAAGGGCGGAGGCACGAGCGGGTCCGGTACCCAGCCGCGCCGCGAGGCCCCGTCCATGGGCAAGGATGAGCGCGGGCATGAGCGACCGGACGTGCGTTAAGTAGCGGCCCCGTGAAGATACCCAACATCTCCACATTGGTAGGTTTATGGTATGCTACAATAGTAGCAACACACACGACCATGAGAGGGGCGTTGATGTATCTGAACGAGATTCTTCCCGGTAATTGGCGCGAGGATGAGTGGCCCGAGCACATCGAGGTCAGCCACGAATCCTCGCGCTTCAAGAGCCGCAGGTACGTGCCGCGCGTGAACTCCCGCAACATGTCGTCCGCGAATCCTGTCGATGGCATCTGGTGCTCGCACTGCGGCTGGGCCGGTGTCATCGCGCAGGACATAACCGATTTCGACGAGTACAGCGAGCCGCAGTTCGACAGCCTCGCGGAGGACGTGCCGACCTTCTGCCCGAAGTGCGGCTCGCTTCTCATGTACTAGGGCGGGGGCACTGTGAACATCATCGAAGAGCGCAGGCGTAGGGCGTGGGCACATGCCACAGCGGTCATCATGAACAAGGTGATTCGCGAAGCCTCCACCGGTATCCTCTTCATCTATGGGGAGACCTTTCACGGTAAAGATTACTTCATCACGCCAGATGATGCTTTGGATGCGGTTCTTGTCACCATGGGTGTTCTGGAAAAGTTGTGAGAGCGCGACGGTGTGAAGCCGACGAAGCGGCTGTTCGCTGAGATATGCCCGGATAGGGCAATCGGAGCCGTGGTCATGAGGATGTGGCGAGAGCCGTTCCGATACTGGAAATAGGGGAGAGAGATGGAAATCACGACGTGGGAGCAGTTAGAGAGCACTCTTAGCTATATCGGGCTTGGAGCCCTTCTAGGTGTCCCGATTTATCTGACAGTTGTGTCGGCAATCTACTATGGTTTAGATACCGGTAAATGGCACTCGAAAATCAAAAAGCATGTCGCTCGATTCATCTACTTGGCGGTCATTGGCATTGGTGGTGTTATCTTCGTTGAGGGCTTAGCATTCAGCCTTGAATGCATGGAGTCGAAGAGCATAGAGGAAGTGGGCGAGCGTGAGGAGATAGTGGAGTCAACCCCTATTGTGACATTAGACGGCACGTCTTACATCTCTGGTGAGTTCGGCGGTAGCACCTCGCTCTTGGGTGGTAATCGTGTACACGGTAATATCAGTGAAGATGATTACTACACGGTGATGACAGCTGATGGGAACGGCGGCTACAAGAAGAAACGCTATCTCGCAAGCGAAGTGACCGTCCTGTTCGATTCTTCCAAAGAGGACGCACGGGTCGAGAGAGTCGCGATTATCAAGGACAAGAAGGTCACGTATATGTCATCTTCATCGTTGTTATTTGAGTCTCCTATCGAGTTCCCATACGGGCAAGAGTGCCAGTATGAGACGCGCATCCATATTCCAGAAGGCAGCTGGGGTGAATATCAATTCAATGTCAACTGATGCTAGGAAGGTGGAGAATATGAGCAAACACGCCTTAAAGCCCTGTCCCTTCTGCGGGAGTGAACCCATGCTCGGCGAGGTCAGACCGGCGACGCGCAAGTCGCCACCTCTGTTCGGCATCACCTGCATCCATTGCGGTGCCGAGATGACCGACGAGTTCGTCCCCGAGCTGATACAGCGATGGAACGCCCGAGCCGTTGCGACGGCTTCCATTGATAAGGAGGTGATGGCGGGTACGGTCCAGCATGTCATGGAACAGATACCGAACGCGTTGAGGATGTTGGAGGATTCATAGATGTCGAAGGATGGAAATGATGCCGACTAACGACGAACGCAGCGAGGTAGCGGAGAGGCTGTGGACGCACATCGGCAAGCCTCTGTTCACGGGACAGGATATTGAGGACATCATAGGTGTGCAACGGAGCGACTTCGATGTGATTCTGGCCGACGCGTCGTATCGCCGCCTCGCAGACCTCATCGAGCCTGAGCCGGAGCGAACATGCGTGAGGACTCTCGTTAAGAGCGGGTCGGTCTACGATGTGTGGCACTTCGACTGCTGCGATAGGGAGTATGCGGAGAACAAGACCGATGCCGGAGCTACCGAGCTGCCGCTTGATGTCTGCCCGTTCTGCGGGACCAGTGTTTTGGGAGAGGGCGAGATGCTTTCCATGGGTAAGGATGGGGCCACCGTGGTGGATATGGTCGCGGAATGGCTGGAAGACAACGACTTCGATGGTCTGACCGATGGACGCTGCTCATGCTCGGGCAGCAATCTCATGCACTGCGGGTTGGTTCGCAGCCGAAGGTGCTCTGCGGCGCACCTGTTCCCCTGCACGCGATGCACCAACCTGACCACCTGCGACCGCACCACGGGTGCCGACGTGTACAGCACCGATGCCGATTGGTGCGGCGAGTTCGAGGAGGCGTGAATGCCGAAGACATTGAAGAACTTCGCGGACAGCGAGAGGGCAAGGGAGTACCGCAACCGACAGCGGGAGAGGAACTATGCCCTGTGCCCCGGCGATGATGATGTCCGTCACACAAGGTGGCGGGATTGGGAGAGGGAACTGGTGATGGAGCACACGATGCCGGACAGGGAAATCTCGCGTATGACCGGCAGGAGCGTGCGTGCCATACAGGCGATGCGGCATAAGTTGCGGAAGACGGGGGAGGTCCGCACCGATGAGTAAGGTGGACGGCGACCTCATCCAGAGCATCCTCTGGTACGCGATAGCCGCCATCTGGGCGCTCATCGCGATAGTGCGATGGCTCAGTGGCGAATACGAGGGGTCGGATGCCATGACCCACTTCGGCATCGCCTTCATCTTGGCGAACATCTTCGAGCTTCGATCGGAGATGGGTAAAATTGGAGAAAAGTAGTTTACTATTGATATAGTATGGTATAATACTATTGCTTGGAAAGGAGAACGAATGGCTGACAATGAATGCAGGGAGGCGGATTGCGCCCATTGGCTCGGCAGAAATCTGGGATGCGAATACCCCGATTTGGATGGGTGCCGCATCAGCCCGTCCAACTGCCCGGAATACATCAGTTGCGAGGATTATCAAGAGCAGGAGGAGTTCTATGAGTAAGAAGCAGTCGGAGGAGAAGTGGGTCGTGGAGGTGCGCCGCGCCCACGCGGTGGAGCATCGACCGGGCAACTGGTGCTGCGTGGCTCAATGCGATGACGGTCAGACCGCCATCACCGTGGCCGATGCCTTGCAGAACTTCATGCGAACCGGACTCATAGGCGATGATTTCCACACCCGCACCAGACTGGTGGGCGAGAAGGAGGTGTGACGGCATGGCATATAGCGCGAAGCACCTCAAGGAATCTCTAGGACAAGGGGAGGATATGGAACGCGATGACGAGCGTGTCGAGACGCACATCAGCGGGGTCAGGAACCTCAGCGAGGAGGCGCGTGAGATGCGTGCCGCAGGTCGCAAGCTGGTGGGCGAGGTCGAGGAGAAGGCCGATGACCTCAGCGATTACCGAAGGCTCTCCGGTTCCGTGAAGAAGCTCAAGGAGAGCGTGGATGCCCAGAGGGCCGAGGTCAATCAGGCTGTGAAGAAGATGGACCAGACGCTCTATGAGATGCGCAATCTGGTCGATAGGGTCGAGGAGCTGTACAACAGCGCCAAGGACGAGACCCATTCCGCAGAGCAGGCCGCGCTCAACGGCGTGAACAAGGCGCAGGAGAAAGCGCAGGAGATAACCCTCCGCAATATAGACGAGGCGACGCAGCGCAGTAAGAAGGCCATCGACACGATGGTCTTGGAGTCGAAGCGCCGCATCGAGCGCCTTGCGATGGTCACCCTGCCCGACCGCATGTTCCATTTCCTCAAGTGGACGGCGCTCATGCTCGTGCTGTTCATCTTGGTCCACATCGTCTGGCAGATGTTCTCATAAGAAGTGATTACATCCTGTGCGGATGATGCGGGAGCATACATATAAGTTCAGGTTAAAGAAAGCGCCGACCGGACGGCGTGGGATTGAAAGGAAGATTGGTCATGGAAGACAACAAGGATTTCGATAAGGATAAGCAGGAGACGGGCACGCAGCAGATGCCGCACGTCCCAACCGAGGGGGAGGAGGATGAGAAGAAGGGAACCATCGTGCTCTTCGGCCATGAGTTCGACAAGAAGAAGGCCGTGATGGCCGGACTCGGTGGGCTGCTGGCAATCGCCCTCATCGGCGGCGGTGTCTGGTATGCGGCTTCGCAAAAGCCGGAGCCGAAGGAGCCAACGCCCATCGAGCAGACTGAGAAGACCGAGCAGCATGTCATCCAGCTCGGTGCCAAGGCGGACGGTTGGGTGAAGGGCGAGTCCTCACCGGTCATCGCCCACATCGTGAACAAGGAAGAGAAGGTGGACTACTACCACGCCTACGACGCGAACGATCCGCATGCGCTCGACGTGCCAGCGGAGGGCGAGTACGAGGTCTCCTTCATCAGCCCCGTGGACAAGGACGGCTCCATCTACGAGGTTCCCAAGACCGCCAAGGTGAAGTCCGAGGCCGAAGACAAGGATGGGAAGGACACGGGGGATGAGCTGCCCTTCGAGTTCAAGCCCATCGCGGCTGACAAGACCGACGCGGATGCGCTCAACGCTATCGTGAAGTCCGTCGGCGACGCCGTGAAGAAGGGCGACGAGACCCTGACCGGCGCGAACGGCACCAAGGTCATCGAGCTGGTCAAGGAGAACGCCAAGGCAAACCCGAACGCCGACAAGGAGAAGGTCGAGGAGGAGAGCCAGAAGGCGGAGGATGATGCTGGGGACACCGGGGAATCCAAGCCGGGTAACAACGGAGACGGTGGAAATGGCAACAATAACGCCGGTGGTGAGTCAGGTGCCAATGGTCAGAATCAAGGCGGTAACGGTGGTGGTGGTTCCAACTCAGGTAACTCCGGTAACGGTGGTGGGCAGAGCGGGCACCAATGTGCACATAATTGGGTTGATGAAACCGCGACAGTGCATCACGACGCGGTATATGAGACAACTTATATCCATCACGACGCGGTAGTTGAGTATCACTGCATTTGTAATGGATGCGGGGCGGATATTACGGGCTTTGAGACATCACATTTCAAAGAAAACTTCTTTAATGGATGTCAATCATATACAAATACTCCTGTTACTGTTAAAGAAGCATGGGATGAACCTGTGCAGAAACTTGTAAAAGACGCTTGGGATGAAAAAGTCCCAACTGGTCGTCGTATCTGTACGAATTGCGGGAAAATCAAATAGGTAAATGTAAAGGGGAGCTTCTTTGAGTTCCCTTTTCTTTTGTAGTGTTATATATTTATAGTATTGTAGTTATCATATTACAGAAAGGCCAGTTATGCTTCTCGCAACTTACCAGCCCAAAGAATCACAATCTTCTCGGCAGAATCAGCAATACGATTGTTTTCGTGACAAGCTCGGTGGCGAGTACCCCGTCTTCTGTTTCCCCGCACGGTCAGCTGACGAGTTTCGGTTCCGCTCGCTCCTCGCTGCCCCCTGTAAACCAGAATGCCTCATCTTTTTCGATACAGATGATTATGTCCGATTCGATGCGGTGACGTGGAACAACATCCTCACTCTGCCTCGTGATGCGTGCTTCGATGGGAAGTTCGCAGCCATGTTCGATGACGTGGATGAGCGCTTTTCCGAATACGTGGTTCCCCAAAGCCGCTTGAAGGAGAAGATAGAGGTCATAGACATCAAGCAGCTCATCGAGGAGGATACCTTCGGTTGCAAATCGCAGGACGGCGAGGCGGTTGATGTTGGCACCCAAATGGTCAGTCTTAATCAAGACGCTGCTCGAAAGATGGTGCGCGACAATATGCCTAAAACTAAGAATGTTAGGCGGAACGATTTGTCGGCGATGCTCTACCAGACTGCGTTTATCTATTATCTAGGCGGCTTCATGTGGAATGTCATCAGCGATAAGGTGATAAGTGTAGTCGATTTATTTCCATTCACGTGGTGCAATGACAGCGAGTCATCGCGAATGGATTGGATGAGATTTCAAGAGCTGCGTGGGAAGATATTTGATACAGACAACGGTGGTTCACATGATGAGTACCTAGAGATGTGCGATGCACTTGCCCAATCGGTCGGAGCTGAACGCAGCATGTTCCTGTCGAGGTTCAAGAGGAACGACCCGTGCCCCTGTGGAAGCGGCAAGAAGCTCAAGAGATGCCATGGCCTGAAACCAGTTGACCTGTTCCCCTTCTAGGTCCAGATAGGTCAATCGAGTAGGAGGGAGTGATTAACTCCCGTCCTCTCACAGCACCGGGACATACGGTTCACGTATCCGGCGCTTTCAATAGTTGACGTGCAGAGACTGATAGGCTGCGGCTAAATCATAAAAGCCCCAGTTTATCAGTCTTTCTTTTGTTAATGCTCTTTGTAACACTCCGCTTCCTGCCATTCGCCAATACGCTTTCCGACTATGTGCGCCTTCACAAGCGACCCACTCTGGCATTCCCAAACCTATTAGTTTTCGTTTACGGGTCTTTGGCAGTTTCCACTGCTTCCAGATACACATCCGTATCCGGCGGTACAGCCATCCGTTCAGGCTTTCGATGTTGTTCTTCATGTCCGCTGTCCCATAGTAATTCAGCCATCCTCTCATGTAGACTTCTATCTTTTCCATTGTTCGGACGATACTTCCGCACCTGCTCCGGGAAGTGAGCCTGCGCAGTTTATCCTTGGCTTTCTTCCATGACTTCCCATGGATACGGATATAGATTCCTTTTCCGTTCTTCCCAAAACAGAAGCCAAGGAACTTAAAATTTCGGATTGCGAATACGCTGACCGTCCGGCTCTTTTCCCGGTTCACTCTCAGCTTCAGCGTCTCCTCCAGATATTTTGTACTGCTCTCCAGCAGACGTTCCGCCGCCCGTTCACTCTTCGCCAGCAGTACGATATCATCTGCATAGCGGATACACGGTACACCCCGTTTGTGGAACTCCCAGTCGAATTCATTCAGATACACATTTGCTAAGAGTGGGGATAGATTCCCTCCCTGCGGGGAGCCTTCCTCTGTCTCTGTTACAACACCGTTTTCCATTACTCCGCTTTTCAGGTATCGCTTTACCATCTGTATGACCCTCTCGTCTTTTACCTGCTTTCTCAGCTGATTCAGCAGGATGGTGTGATTCAGCGTATCGAAGTACTTTGACAGGTCAAGGACAACTGCTCTTGTATAGCCCTGGTCGATGTACTCTTTTATCCTGAAAATGGCGTCTTTTGCCCCTCGCCCCGGACGATAGCCAAGGCTGTCATCCGAAAACAACGGCTCATAGATTGGCATGAGCTGTTGGAGCATTGCCTGTTGGATGATGCGGTCGATGACGGTCGGGATACCGAGTTTTCGTATCCCTCCGTCCGGCTTCGGGATTTCCACCCGTCTGACAGGAGATGGGGTGTATTTCCCTCTTCGAATTCTCTCTGTCAGTTCACGGTTGTGTTCCTTTAGCCATGGCAGTGCCGCTTCGATAGTCATTCCGTCGATTCCCGGCGCTCCTTTGTTTGCCTTCACTCTTTTGTAAGCTCTGTTTAGGTTGTCCTTATTCAGTATCTTACCTAAGATATCCGGCTCTGCACTGTCCCTTTCCTTCCATATCCGGTTGAATGAGCGGTGCGCTCTCACATACCCTTTGCGTTCCGCGCTATCTCTTTGTGAGCAGCTTTCTCTGTTTTCTGTACCCATTCTGCTCATTCCTCCTTTCCAGGTTGTACTTAAGACTCCTATTGATTCGGTCCTTCGCTTCTCAGTTACTATGACCTCTGCTGACTTCTGTGTGCTCAGCGCTACATTACGGTAGCGGTTACCCTTTTCAGGGCATCTCACACAGACCTCCCTGGGTACCACA
>OIBN01000389.1_pt1 | contig 22712 bp, 12 predicted proteins | sample 1581031 | NCBI WGS metagenome assembly OIBN01 (sample SAMEA3882531, study PRJEB24775) | human gut metagenome | biome: human-associated habitat; feature: intestine environment; material: feces | place: Netherlands | collected 2009/2010
GCGTCCTCGCGAAGGGCTCGGCGGCCCCGGGCCCGACGGACGGCGCGTACAGGGACCGCCCCTTGCATCCGAATTCGGTTGTTCTCAACGCCCCTTGTACAATGCAGAACCCCGAGCTTCCGACTGGCTGCGAGTCCGTTGCATTGACCAATGCGCTTAACTATTACGGATTTGGTTTGGGTAAAACCGTCATTGCAGACGCGTATATGCCTAGGAGCAGTTGGGATTTTGTTACGGCGTTTTGGGGCAATCCTCATAGCGCTTCGAATGGAAACTGCATATCTGCTCCCGGACTGACCAACACCGCGAATTCTTTCTTGATTAGCAGTGGTAGTAGTTTGCGAGCCTACGATGTGACCGGTACTGGTTTCTATGACCTTTATTCGTACTTGGAAGCTGGACATCCCGTTATTATTTGGTCAACGATAGGTATGCAAAACCTGGGAAGTTGCTATGCGACTCAGGCTTACGGCGGAAGGGTTTATAGAACCTATACCAACTCTCACACCGTTGTCTTAAGAGGCTTTAATCGCTCCCTAGGTACCGTTTACATTGCTGATTCACTCGCTGGCTATGTCTCTAACTCAGCTCAGCGCATTGCCTCGCTATACTCGCAAAGAGGAGCTCAGGCGGTCGTCATTAAATAGGCGCCGTCGAAGTCGAAGGAAGGTGGAATCGTGAAGCGTCTCTTAGATGTGTCCGTTTCTATACTTGTGGTTATCGCGCTGTTCATGAGTCAATCATGGGCCGTGACTGCTGCATACGCCGATTATTCAATTGACGGATCTGATGATTCAAACAGCTTTCATCTTGAAGGCTCTACTTCCAATCAAGCTGAGCCTATCTCTGGGGGGCAAGAATCGGATGCTGGCTCCGTAGATAGCGAGCCTCAAGACGCGCAGCAGGTCTTATCGGGGGAGACTAACGAAGCCGCTGCCGCTGATTCTGCCTCCAACGATCAGCTCACCGTCAAAAACGTTAGTGTTTCTGCCCATGTGCAGAATATTGGCTGGATGGATCCGGTTAGTTCGGGTAAGGTTGCCGGAACCACGGGTAGGGGCTTGAATCTTGAGGCACTAAAAATCTCACTTGAAGTGGATGGAGCCACCTCTCAAGAACAGATTGCAAATGCCATATCCGTCGAGGCCCACGTCTCCAACGTCGGCTGGCAGGCCGCCGTCGGCAACGGCGGCACCGCCGGCACGACCGGCCAGTCCCGCGCCGTCGAGGCCCTGAGGGTCAGGCTGTCCGGGGAGCTGTCGGCCCGCTACACCGTCTGGTACCGCGTCCACTCCGCCGAGTTCGGCTGGCTGGGCTGGGCGTGCGACGGCGCCGACGCCGGCTCGGCGGGCTACGGCCGCGCCGTCCAGGCCGTCCAGGTCGCGGTCCTGCCCAAGGGCGACCCCGCCCCGGGCGACACCGCCTGTCCTTTTAAGAGCCGTAGCGATGAACCTGCCTCAATCACTGTTCGCTCACATACGTCGAATATTGGTTGGATGTCGCCCGTAGGCGGCGGATCTGTTGCCGGGACAACTGGTAGGGGCCTCCCCATGGAGGCGCTTGAGGCTCAGCTTGGCTGGTATGGTCACTCGGGCTCCATTGAGCTTCGTGGCCATGTTTCTAATGTCGGCTGGCAACAGTGGTCTGAGGGGCACTGTGGAACGACTGGTAAGTCTCAGCGTCTCGAAGCCGTTCAGATTCGTCTAACCGGTGAGGCAGCTGAAAAATATGACATTTGGTACTGTGCTCATGTCTCGGGTATAGGCTGGCTCGATTGGGCTTGTAATGGAGCTGCCGCTGGTTCTGCCGGTAAAGGCAAGGCTATCGAAGCGGTAAAGGTAATCCTTGTGGAGAAAGGCGGAGCAGCGCCTGGCTCTTCGAGCAAGGTCTTTATCGGCGATCTAGATGCTGTTGCGGTTTCCGGATCCGCCGTTTCTGGGGAGAGTCTTGGCTTATCTTCTGGTCAAAAGGCTACGATTGGAGGCAAGGGCGCCAAACTGCTGAACTCCATTGCCTTAAGCGTTGCAGGCCAAACTGATGACGGGTCAATTTCCTATGCCGTTATGGATGCATATTCAGGCTGGGGTGCTTCCGAATCGGATGGCGGCGCCGCCAAGGCGGTATCCGGCGCACCCATTAAAGCGATAAAAATGTCGCTGAGCGGCCAGCTTGCTGCCAATTATGACATTTGGTATCGAGTATACGATTCCGGTAATGGCTGGACGGGCTGGACGTCAAATGGTCAGGCATGTGGCGTTTCTGGTGGTTCTTCCGGTTTGTGCGGCATAGATGTTGCACTTGTTCGTAAGGGTCAACCTGCCCCTGGTTCTACCGGTAATGCATTTACCGAAACGTCGGGAATCGGTCTTGTATCCCAGGCGCACGTTGCTTCTGCGGGCTGGTTGGCTCCCGTTGGCAATGGCGAAACTGCCGGCCAGACGGGCATGTCTCGTTCTCTGCAGGCGTTGTATATTTCGACGCAGGGCATCGATGCCTCCGTTGAAGTGTCAGCACACGTTGCGAATATCGGTTGGCAGCCATACGTTTCGGGTGCTTCCTATGCTGGCACTGTTGGCAAGGGCCTCGCAATTCAGGCGGTTAAATTAAGGCTCACTGGCAACGACTCGTCAAAATACAATATTTACTACCGTATTCATGCGGCGGATTATGGTTGGCTTGGTTGGGCTAAAAATGACGCCGCAGCTGGCACCGTTGGGCTGTCTAAGCAGGCCGAGGCAATTCAAATTAAGTTGGTTGCCAAGGGTTCGTCCGACGCCCCCGTTCAAGATCATGCTGCGTTGATCCAGCTTCCTGGGCTATCCGCTAAGGCAAATTGCTCCGGTCTTGGCTGGCAAGCGTCTGTTGGCAATGGCGGTGTTGCCGGAACGGTTGGGCAGAACCGTGCCATGGAGGCAATGCAACTGTCCCTTTCCGATAGTTCCATGAACGGTGGCATTTCGTATTCCGCCCACGTATCCAATATCGGCTGGCAATCTGCTGTCTCAGATGGAGCCACAGCGGGAACCATTGGACAGGGACAACAAATCCAAGCTGTGAAGATTAATTTGACTGGTGACGTTTCGAATTACTTTGATGTCTGGTATCGCGTCCACGTGTCAAATTACGGATGGCTTGGCTGGACCAAAAATGGATCACCGGCGGGCACCACGAAGCTTGGCATTCCTGTTCAGGCATTACAGGTAAAGATTGTTCCCAAGGGCGCTTCCGCACCAGGCTCTACGTCTGATTCGTATTTTGAGACCTATCGTTATATGGGGTATCAGACCCCGGGATCTTATCCAAAGGTTAGTTGCAATAGCGTGCAGCTTCCTTCGTATTGCACCGGTTACTTTACGTATGTCACGCCTTCTCGAATTCCTTACAACGCTTCGCGACAGGATTGCATCAACGCATTCGTCCAGCGTGCTCGTGAATATATCGGGACGCGTTATATCGAGCCTTGGTCTTCTTGGCCGGGGGATGCGGTTGATTGTTCGGGCTTAGTGCTGCAATGTCTGTATGCGACTGGCATGGATATGGGTTGGTATAACCCGTATAACCATCGTTGGTTGCCCGAGCAAACCTACAACTCCATGAATTGGTATCGCAACAACACGTTTATGCCGGTTAGCACTTCTGCTATGCAGAGGGGAGATGTGGTCTACTACCAGGGCCATATTGGAATCTATATCGGAAACGGTCGAATCATTGATTCGTGGCCTGGGATCGGTGTGACCGAGCGCTCGGTCAATGCTCCAGGTCGTGTAATCGGTGCCGCTAGGCCTTTCGCATAGAGTCTGTTGAGGCGCTCCGTTGCAGGAGCGCCTCTTTTTGACTGTGTGCTAACTGGTGCTTTCCTAAGCTTTAAATGCCTGTATGGAAGTGCGGTAATATAGCTAGTATTCGTTTCTTTATCTGTGGTTACTGTTTCGGGGGATATGCATGAAACGTCTTAAAGCGTCTGCTGCTTTGGTTTGTACGCTATTGATGGGCTGGTCGCAAATCATTCAGCCTTACAGCGCGTATGCGCTGTCGGTCCAGGCCGCCGCTGCTTCGCAGTCGGTCTCGCAAACATCGAACGAGTACGAATCTCAAGGTGCAAGCTCTCAGGGAGCGCAGGACGATGCCTCGGGTTCTCAGGGTGTAACCGAATGGTATGGTGACGATGCAAATGCTGCTCGTCCTGATGGGGGTGTAGACTCTGATTCAGGCGAACAGCCTGGAATTGGCATCGAAGAGTCTCGTGTTGACGAGTCAAACGGTGAAGCCCCAACCGATGATTCCACTGAAATGAATTCCTGCGAAGCCGACTCTTTGGAACCGAACTCTTGGCGTTTCGAAAACGGCGTGCTTATCGATTCTGACAATGGCGACATCGATGCGCAGTCTTTAACTGACGATCCTTTGCCCAATGGCGCTGTTGCGCGCGGCATCGATGTCAGCAATCATCAAGGAACTGTTGATTGGAATAAGGTTAAGGCCGCGGGGATTGATTTTGCCATTCTCAAGGTCGGTCCGGTTTACGGAAAACCTGACGATTCTTTTGAAAAGAACGCTGCTGAATGTGAACGCCTCGGCATTCCTTATGGCGTGTATTACTACTCCTACGCCCGTTCTGTAGAGGATGCCAATAAAGAGGCCGACAGGACACTTGCTTGGCTCGGCGGCCATCATCCGTCGCTTCCCGTTTATTATGATCTTGAGGATAGCTATATCTTGCAAGATCCGGATTTCAGCAAGGATAAGCTTACCCAGATTGCGCAGGCTTTTTGCAACCGTATGGAGGCCGTTGGCTTTAAGTCGGGTATCTATGCGAACCTTAACTGGCTTAACAACTACCTGAATTCTCCGTCGTTGAGCGGTTATGACCATTGGGTCGCTCAATATAATTGGCGTTGCGATTATGCTGGCAGCTACAGTTTCTGGCAGTATTCAAGCAGTGGCAATGTCCCGGGCGTCAACGGACGCTGTGACATGAACTACTGCTTCAACGGTTCTCTTCTCAACGTAGATGACAGCAAGATGCATATTCAGTATGAGGCGCATGTCTCGAATATTGGCTGGATGAGCAGCAAGCGCGACGGATCTACGGCTGGCACAACGGGGCAGTCTAAATCAGTGGAGGATCTTAAGGTCAGCATCTTGAATCCCGTTGAAGATGGCTCTGTGCAAATTAACGCCAATGTAAGTGGCGTCGGCTGGCAGGGCTGGGACACCCCCTCGGCCTCCGAGGGCGGCACCACCGGCCAGGGCCGCGCCGTCGAGGCCGTGCGCCTGAGGCTCACGGGCTCCCTCGCCAAGGACTACGACGTCTACTACCGCGTGCACGCCTCCAACATCGGCTGGATGGCCTGGGCCAAGGACGGCGAGGAGGCCGGCACCACCGGCTTCGGCAGGAGCGTCGAGGCCGTCCAGATCAGGCTCGTCAAGAAGGGCGACGCCGCCCCCTCGTCCGACGGGGCCAACGTCGACTACGCCTTCAAGAAGAAGCCCATGTCCCTGACCTACCGCGCCCACGTCTCCAACGTTGGCTGGCAGGGCGCCGTGTCCGACGGGGCGACCGCCGGCACCACAGGCCGCGGCCTCGCCCTCGAGGACCTCAAGCTCTCGCTCGACAGTTCCGACTACTCAGACGGCTCGTGCGTCCAGATCGACGCCCACGTCTCGGGCGTCGGCTGGCAGGGCTGGGACACACCCTCGGCCTCCGAGGGCGGCACCACCGGCCAGGGCCGCGCCGTCGAGGCCGTGCGCCTGAGGCTCACGGGCTCCCTCGCCAAGGACTACGACGTCTACTACCGCGTGCACGCCTCCAACATCGGCTGGATGGCCTGGGCCAAGGACGGCGAGGAGGCCGGCACCACCGGTATGTCATGCTCTCTCGAGGCTGTTCAGATTAAGCTCATTAAGAAGGGTACCTCCCATCCTGATACATCGGGCTATCCCCATCTTGAAATACCTACGGTGACGTATTCCGCTCAGGTGAAAGGTGCTTGGCAGAATTATGTCCCTGCCGGAGAGGTGTCCGGTACGACCGGTCAGGGAATTCCCATCACCGGGTTTTCGGCTAAAACTACTTCATCTGTTGCCGGCGGGATTGCTTATCAACTGCATCTTTCGAATGTAGGCTGGACTTCTGGCAAGACAAACGGGGAGCAGCTTTCGTCTACCGCTGAATCTAATTCGGTTGAGGCTATTAAAATTTCTCTTTCTGGTGACTTAGCAACCTATTTTGATGTTTGGTATAGGGTCCATGTCGATAATGTCGGCTGGCTTGGTTGGACTAAAAATGGTGCCGTTGCCGGTAGCACTGGCTATGGGACGCATGTCCAAGCTGTTCAAGTTCGACTTACAAGGAAGGGCGCCAATGCCCCCGGGAGCACCGTTTCGCCATGTTTGCTTGGGCAGCCTTCTGCGTTTGCAAATCCTATGCAGAAGAAGATTGTTGATCTTGCCCGACAGGTACCGTCTCCTGGCCCGGGATTGTGCTCCGAGTGGATTGCAGATATCTACGAGCGTGCCGGATTTAGGAACGTCCATACAGATGCCTGCGATTACTACTGGGATTATTGTAAATTCACCGATTATTCTCAGCTGAAAGTTGGAATGGTCATTGCCGTTCCTTCGCATACGCATACCCGCATGGGCAGCATTTACGGTCACGTTTGTCTCTATATTGGCAATAACCAGGTTATGGATAATGTCGGTCAGATCAGGACGCTCGATATGGCGTACTGGTTGGATTATTATTCCACCTCATATAAGCCAAAGTGGGGTTGGTATGACAACGTGCCGCTTGCATAGCTGATCGAAAGTCATGCCTTCGCACAGGTTCTAGCAGTTACTCTGGTTAAAAACGAACGGGTCGTTTTGCAACGGTCCGTTCGTTTCTATTTAAGTGCCATTCACGTTTTCGGTATTTAAGCAATTGCCGAAACGATAAATAATGATGCTAAAGATGGTCGATTGATGGGGAAGTCGAATGAAAAAGACGCAACGACTGCTAGCAACGGCAATGACGCCATTACTGATTCTTCATTGTCTTCTGACGCCCCTTTCTGTCTGGGCTGATTCTTTACCGGTGCAGCCGGAGTCTACTGATTATTCCAATAGCGCCGCCAGCAGCTCGGAAGACGAGAGTTTCGTCCTAAATGATGAACAGCAGGGGGTTGAAGTCGAGCAGCCGACTGTGTCAGACAATGATTCTCCCTCATCCGTTTCTAGCGAGTCTGCTTCCAATGCGACTGATTCGCCGAAACCCGAAAATGATGTATCCGCTGTCTTTGGTTCTGTTTCATACCAGACTCATGTACAGGATATTGGCTGGCAGGCTCCCGTTTCAAATGGAATGACGGCTGGCACAACAGGTCGTGCTAAGCGCGTTGAAGCCCTCAAGATCAATCTGCTTTCACAAGATGGCACCCCTTTGGGGAATGACAGCATTTCGGTCCAATCACACATTTCCGGGATCGGCTGGGAGCCTCAGCCGGTGGGTAACGGGCAGACATCTGGAACAGTTGGACAGTCGCGAGCCATCGAAGCGATCAAGCTATCTTTGTCGGGCGGTCTTTCTGACTCGTATGACATTTGGTATCGCGTTCATTCTGCAAATGTTGGTTGGCTTGGCTGGGCCTCAAATGGTGAGCCTGCTGGAACACAGGGCTATGCTTATCAGATCGAAGCTATTCAGATAAAGGTGCTTCCAAAAAATGCTCAAGATGCGCCAGCGCGAGGCGATGCCTTTAGGGACCATTCCCAGGAACCGCCTACTGTTTCCTATCGATCTCATATCTCCAATGTTGGATGGATGGGTGTTGTCGCGGACGGAAAGACATCGGGGGTCATTGACTCAAGAAATGCAATCGAGGCACTGTCGCTTAGTGTTAATTGGTATGGCCACGGAGGCTCTATTTCCTCTCGCGCGCACGTCTCTGGCATTGGTTGGCAAAGCTGGTCTTCAGGTACTGTTGGCACGACCGGGCAGTCTCGGTCAGTTGAGTCCGTTCAGTTTAAGCTCAATGACGAGATATCTGCAACTTACGACATTTGGTACCGTGTGTATGCTTCCAAATTGGGCGGATGGTTGGGCTGGACGTCCAACGGGTCTCCTGCGGGCTCGGTGGGGAAGGGTGCCGCCATTCAGGGTATTCAGGTTATGTTGGTCGAAAAGGGCTGCTCTGCTCCTGGAGATACAGCGAATCATTTTATTGGAGCTACGGATGTTCTGAGTGGCAGTTCGTATGGCCTTAATGGCAATAGCTTGGGCACTGTGCAGGGTAAAACGATTTTAATGGGTTCCGAGAGCGGCTCTGAGCCTTTAACATCGCTTTCTATTTCGTTTGATAATCAAGAGACTTCAGGTTCAATCGGTTATTCAGGCTGCTATGAATTTAGTGGATGGAGCGGAGTTGTTTCTGACGGTGCCGCGCTCAATTCTAAAAATGATGGCCGTACTTTGAAGGCCGTGAGATTGACTCTTACTGGTGATTTGTCTAATGCCTATGACGTTTGGTACCGGTGTTTTGACTCCAAAAAAGGATGGCTTGGCTGGGCGTGTAATGGCGCGGATGCGGGGGCAACGATACCGGGTTCATTCCTTAAGGCTGTCGAAGTAAGGATTATCAGTAAAGGCAGTGGCGCTCCCGGAGTAACGGACGGAGCATTTGTTTCCGATACTTCCGCCGATTGCGCTCATGTTGTTTATCAGGCCCATTCCGCTAGCCGTGGGTGGTTTCCATCTGTTTTAGATGGGCAGGATGCCGGCACAACGGGAAAATCGCTTTCGCTTCAAGCTCTGAATGTGGTGCTGGCCGGTGTGGATGATGATTCTCTGGTTGAGGCACGAGCTCATGTTGCCAATATTGGTTGGCAGGAATGGCGGTCTGCCGGTTATGTTGGGACCGTTGGACAAGGATTGGCCATTCAGGCTCTTGAGCTGCGCATTAATGGTCCCCTCGCGAATCAGTATGACATCTACTATCGAGTTCATTCGGCTGGTTATGGTTGGTTGGGTTGGGCCAAAAACGGCGATTCCGCTGGAACTACCGGGTTAAATATCCAGATAGAAGCTGTCCAAATTAAGCTTGTCGCGAAGGGCGGGAATCCTGGCTCATCGTCTGCGCCCGCATTTATCTCTGCTCCAGCTCTAACGCTCCAGGCGCATGTCGCCACGCTTGGTTGGATGAATCCCGTTGGCAACGGTGGTGTTGCGGGCACAACCGGCAGATCGCTTGCTATTGAGGCGCTGAAGTTGAATGTCTCCAGTAGCGTATCAGGCGGTATTGAGTACTCCGCCCATGTACAGGATGTGGGCTGGCAAGGTTGGACTTCCAATGGGAATGTCGCTGGCACAGTAGGCTGCGCAAAGCGTATCGAGGCTCTTAAGATTAAGTTGACCGGTGATTTATCGAACTACTTTGATGTTTGGTATCGAGCATATTGCCAAGACTTTGGGTGGCTCGACTGGACCTCAAATGGGCAGCCTGCGGGTACGTCTAGGATAGGCTGCAGAGTCGAGTCTGTTCAAGTGAAGATTGTTCCCAAGGGCGCTGGTGCTCCCGGTTCTACTGCGCGTCCGTTTACTGACCAGCCCTTGTTGCCGGCAGATATGATGACTATGCTTAATCGAGCTTAATAGATATTCGAGCAGCACAAGCTGGCTCATTATGGTTGACAGGCAAGCATGCCGCCTTGGAGTTTTTCGTGGACAGCGCGGGTCGTGGAGTTACGCTCAATACTGGACTTGCTCTACCGGCGCCCCTAGTACTCCAACGCCTACGGGTGAGTATACCGTCACCGGCAAGGGCTACTCGTTTGGACATGGGTATACCTGCTACTACTACACGCAGTTTTACGGTGACTATCTGTTCCATTCAATACCGTACTACCAGGGAACTTTTAATCCCATGGACAGCCGAATGGGAATGCATGTTTCACAAGGCTGCGTGCGTTTGCCCATTGATCGCGCTAAATGGATTTGGGATAACGTGCCCCTTGCTACCAAGGTGGTAATCTACTAACTATTCCCGTAAGCGGTGAGAGCTTGTTAGAGGGCCCTTTCCTGTTGCCGTAGTCTTGGCAACAGGAAAGGGCCCTTGCCGTTGGATTAGGCTCCTTTTTCTTCGTTCACCTAATTGGTGACATTAATGAAGCTAACTCCCGATAGTATGGTTATTGACGACCGTCTATCTAGGAGGCGATTCTTTTGAAAAGGCAATTTAGAGCATTTATTGTTCTGATTTCCTGCTTCATGACGATGCTGCTTTTGAGCCCTTTGGCTTGTTGGGCAGATCAAAATGTTGGTTCCAACGAATATGAATCCGTTCCAGAGACCCAATCCGACCCCTCGGATCAAACTGCTGCTGTAGCCGATGAAACGGCGCCTTCGATTGATGCTACCGTGGAGCCCAAAGAGGCGGCCCCGGACGTCAGCTATAAATCTCACATTTCAGGCATTGGTTGGGAGCCGACGTTTACATCGAATGGCTCGACCTCTGGCACAACAGGCCAGTCCCGTAGGCTTGAAGCACTCAGGGTTTCCCTCCCTAATTCAGAAGACCTTGGTATCGAATACCGCTCTCATGTTCAAAATGAAGGCTGGCAGGATTGGGTTTCTAATGGAGCCGTCTCCGGCACAACGGGAAAGGGCCTTCAGATTGAAGCCGTCGAGCTCAAGCTGACGGGCAACAGGGCGGCTTCTTATGACCTGTATTATCGCGTTCATGCTTCTAATTTCGGCTGGCTTGGATGGACTTCAAATGGGTCGACTGCGGGAACCACCGGTTGGTCTTATGCCGTTGAAGCAATACAGATCGTCATTGTAAAAAAGGGTGACGCGGCGCCCGGCGATACTGCTGGTGCCTATGTCCCATATGTCTTTAATTGCTCTCTTTCTCAGGTTGGGGAGACGACTAAAGTAACCCTGAATATTCCGCAGATCGAGGATATAAAACGACTCGGGATCGCTGATTCGATAAAGGTGGCAGGCTCCATGTCGTATGGAGGGAGGGTCACCCGTTCCGTCTCAAGCACGATTGCACTCGGAGATCTGGGCTCTAGCTCCAGTGAAATTGAATTTAGCGATTATGGTCCGTTTGACGTTACGTTGCAGTATTTGAAGAACGGAAACATCGTTCAAGAGGACCATCAGTCAATTGGCATTTCTGCGAGTGAGTACAACCTTGCCCCTTTGAGTGCTTCTTTCCCCGTTGTTCTCTATTCGCTATCTTTCTGGGATATCAGTACCTCTTCTGCTGGAACGACCGTTCCGTCAATTGTAATGCTCGATCGTCCAAGTGCCTATAACTGGAACTCGCTTCCATCCGGGATGTACGGTCTTCCGTATCTGACTCATGAGGAGAATGCTTCTAGTTCGAGCTATCAGGCGTTCGCGGATTATGTCGCTGCTCTCTACAAGATCAATCCCAAGGCAAAGTTCAATCTGTATATCAATGACATCACCTGTTCGTTGATCCATAGGATGATTTACGCCAACAAGATTCCCGCAGGCCAATACTCCATTCGGCTGTTGTCCGATGGATCCGCCACGTATGTCTTTACCAACGAAGCCTTTGACGTTAAGGATCCAGATTCTAAGCAAGCGGAGCTGATTACTTTATGGAACGCCGCCAAGAATAAGGAATACGAAACCGGTGAGGTCTCAAAGTCGTATAGCGATTATCACGATCACCGGGATTCTATGTATGCCGTGCTGAGTATTGAGCCTGGCACTCAGTGGTGGATGACTCGAACGAATCTGTTTACGAGTGGTGACGATAATGCCTTTGCGAATAAGATCGCGTCCGATCCCGGCGTTAAGAAGGTGAATGTTTCGGGCATGCTTACGAGCCTGCAGAATAGGGGAGAGGATACAGTCCAAGCGTTTAAGGCGCTGTACAACTTTAACGATGGCTATTTTGATGCGGCGACTCAGCAGGGCAAAAAGGTAATGATGCTGCTTGGAACGTACGTTTCTTACGAGCAGAATTTTGACGACTATGCCAACTTGACCGAAGTTATCTATGGCGATGACTATTTGTATTATTACAAGGGGCATCCAAACACACCGACGGGTATGTATCCCCAAAAGCAGGAACAGCTTGACCGTCTTGGCATTACCGATGTCGATTCTTCCGTCGCTGCAGAGCTGATCCTCTTCTTTAATCCGGAGATCGGTCTGTCTGGTTATGGGTCTAGTACGTATAACTCGGCCAGTGCCGATGCTGCTGGTGGACTTTGGAATTCCACAAAGGCCGAGGCCTTGAAGCCGGGTGCCGTCATCGATTATTCCATTATGGATTGGTTTGCTTCTCCGATTACCGAAGACACGGATGCTGCTATCAGATCCCTTTGCAAACAGGGAGACTCTTGCTATCTCGTAGAGTTTTCGGATTCCATACTTGCTTCGGCAAATTACGACTTTGCTATCTATTCGCACAATAGCGGTGCTCTGACTTATTTCAAGAAGGGCGAGTCGGGCTATGATGTTGTTAAGGTGTCACGAGGCCCTCTTGACGTCTTGGCAACTTCGCATGTTTCAAATGACGGCTGGCAATCGGCCTCTAAGGGTGGAAATGCTTCCGGTACCGTTGGGCAGTCAAAAGCCGTCGAGGCTATTACTCTCAATCTGCAGAATGCTCCCTATGATGGTGCATTGGAGTACAGGACACATGTTTCCGATTATGGCTGGCAGGGCTATGTGAAGGAGGGGAAAGTTTCTGGTACTACGGGCCAGAGCAAGTCTGTCCAGGCTATTCAGATTCGCCTGACTGGTGAGATGGCCAATCACTATGACGTTTATTATCGAGCTCACGTTCAGGATAAGGGATGGCTCGGTTGGGCCTGCAATGATCAAGTTGCCGGAACGACCGGTTTCGTTTTGAGGCTAGAGGCATTTCAGGTCGTTTTGGTCGAAAAGGGTTCGCCCGCTCCTGGGGATACGAGTCAGCCCTCTATTCAGAGAGCGTTTTCAATCAAGGCACATGTTTCAAACCTTGGTTGGCAGTCGCCTGTTTACGAAGGCATGACCGTTGGCACAACTGGCCGAAATCTTGCTGTTGAGGCGTTGACGATTAGCAAGCCTGACCTAGGGTATTCCGGCGGCATCGAGTATCGAGCTCACGTTCAAAATATCGGCTGGCAAAAGTGGGTCAAAAATGGAAAGGTTGCCGGTACTACGGGGAAGTCTCTTGCTGTTGAGGCTGTTGAAATAAAACTGACGGGAGATCTTGCCAAGCATTATGACGTTGTCTATAGGGCACACGTTCAAAGCAAAGGTTGGCTAGACTGGGTTAAATCGGGCGAGTGTGCCGGTACAACTGGTGAGGCTCTGCATCTAGAAGCGCTTGAGGTTAGGCTGGTTGAGAAAAGCTAAATATAGATCCAATTTGCCTATATACCAACGCTAATGAAGTGGGGGTGAATTGATGGGGTTGTAGTCCCCTCAATTCACCCTCCTTAGTTGCAAGTTATTTGAAAGAGACAAACCGTGCTAGACTTTATCCTTTGTGTAAGGATTTCGTTTCGGCCTCTTTCATTAAGTCGTCATCATTAATTTCTATTGGGTGAATTAAGGTGAAGTTTGGTAATCATGAATTTGCTTTATACGGTTGATAACAATTTTGTCCCACAGTTGGCCGCCAATATTTGCTCGGTTGTTTCAAATCATTCCGGTATTCAAGACATTACTTTTCATGTCTTCTCTAATGGCATTACAGAGGATAACCAGCGTTTGCTCCAGGAGATGGTGACCGAATACAACCAAAACCTTGTATTTTATGATATTTCGAACTTCAAAGATGCTCTCGGGTTTGATTTTGATACATCGGGATGGAATGAAATAGTTCTTGCTAGGCTTTTGATGGCACATTTTCTACCTAATGAGATCGAAAGAGTTATTTACCTCGATGGCGATACGATTGTTCTTGGGGATATTGCTCTTCTTTGGAATCAAGATCTTAAGGGTTGCGTGGTTGGAATGGTTCCCGAGCCAACGGTCGGCCCATCTCGACTTAATGATTTAGACTTAAATGGCTGTCTGTACCACAATGCTGGCGTGTTGCTCGTTGATTTAAAGCAATGGAGATCAACTTGTTGCGAAGATCAATTATTGGATTATTGCGAGCGCCGCTCAGGACGCTTGTTTGCGAATGATCAAGATGCTCTAAATGCAGTACTTAAAGATAAGATTTGCAGTTTATCCCCTGCGTTCAATTATTCCAATATCTTTGACTACTATCCGTTTATATTCTTAAACTCGTTAATGCCGGGCTTTTCGGATGAAAACAGTTTTAATACCGCAAGATCGAAGCCCATCGTTGTCCATTATCTCGGCGAAGAGAGGCCATGGCGGCGGGGGAATACTCATCGCTTCAATAATGAGTATCACTTTTATTTATCAGAAACGTTCTGGAAGGACGCGAAAGATGAAGATGGTTGGGGCGCTTATTTTCTTGCTTGGCGGACTTTTAATTTCCTAACCAGGCCTTTTCCTCAGCTTCGTTATAAAGTGATCAGCGGGTTGATTCCCGCATTTCTTAAATATCGTGCCTCGCAAAGAAATAAATAGGATTATGGATAAAATCAAAGACAAGTCTGTTTGCATTGTTTTACCCACATATAACGGCGGAAAGTATTTGGCCAAACAGCTTGATAGTATCTTGGAGCAAACTTGGCCTAATTGCTCCGTCTATATTCGTGATGATGGTTCAACGGATGAAACTGTTGAAATTGCACAATGGTACTGTCGGTCAAACTCCAGCATTCATTTAATTCAAGATTCAATCGGTAATCTTGGGTGCCCAAATAGTTTTTATGAAATTATCAAACGGGTTCCCGAATATGACTACTATGCATTTGCCGATCAGGATGATATTTGGAAGACCGATAAAATTGAACGGGCAGTCAGGGCAATTGAAAATAGTGGAGACAAGGTGCCGACTGTCTACTTTTCTTCCTTTTCATATGTAAACGAAGATGGCGAGACGATACGCGAGTCGGCTCCGCAGGACAAGTACCTCTCTTTTCATAACACCTTGTTTTATACTCCCGGACTAGGCTTCACGATAGTATTTAATCGCCTTGCCTGCAGGGCCTTTATTCTTGAGGTAGATCCAGGGAATGAAATGCATGATCGCTGGCTGATTCGGTGTGCTTCGGCATTTGGAAAGGTATTGTTTGATTCCGTCTGTACGGCTTCACATGTTCGTCATTCCTCTGCGGTCACGTCTGGAGATAATCGTTATTTTGATCTTTTAAAGACCTATTTTAAGGACGAGCTATTTGGTGATAGATCGAAAGATGAGAGTAAAAAGTTAAGCCATTTTTCTGCGGTGTTTTATGATGAGCTTAGTTTTGAGCAGAAACATGAGCTTGATATTTTCACCAATGATGATGGGATTATTTCAAGACTTAGGAAAGCATTTTTCCCAAAGCGTCTGCGACCTACTTTGATTTCTGATTTACTTCTTCGCGTTTTGTTTTTATTCAACAAGGCCTGATGATCCACTGCTGGAGTGATTGTGTCTAATAGAAAAACGAAAGAACTCTCTGTTGAGCAGAGTCTTGTTTGGAACAGCGTCGGCTCGATGGCGTATTTGATTTGCAACTGGCTGATTACTGTTCTTGTGGTGACACTTGGTTCCGACATTAGCATGTCTGGTAGCCTTGCTGTGGCTATGTCTGTTGGTAATATTTTTGCGACCATTGTTTTGCTTAGAGCGCGCCCCGTTCAGGTTTCTGAGAGCTATTCTGATTTTACGACTGGGAATTTTATCGCTCATAGAATCGTTGCAACAATACTTGCCTGTGTAATTTGCTTCTTCTATTGTTTAGTCTCTGTTGCATTCAACGATTGGGCAGTTGTTGCTGTTTATTGCCTATTTAAAGCTGGTGATTCATTTGTCGATGTTCTTCACGGTGTGGATCAGGTAAACAACAGATTGGACATTGCGGCTATCTCTCAAATAGTTCGTGGCGTAGGAGTTCTAGTCTCCTTTTCGTTGTGCTTGTTGCTATTTGATAACTTGGTAATAGCCGTTGCTTCAATGGCTTTTGTTACCATAGCTGTTGTGCTTACATATGATTTTAGAATGACAAAACGGTTTTGTGCCGTTATACCTGATTTTGATTTTACTTCCCTTATCAAATTGTCGCGTATCTGCTTTCCCGGTTTTGTTGCATCTCTTGCGTGCACGGCTGTTGTTAGCGTAACAAGACAGTTCTATGGCCTTTCCTATGGAAATGAGGCGTTGGGTTTTTATGCCGCCGTTGCCACTCCGACTGCCGTAATTCAGGCTCTCGTATCTTATCTATATGCCCCCCTGCTTGGACCTATTTCGGCAATGTGGCGAGAAAACGAAACTCACCGATTACGCTTAGTATTCATTAAGATGCTCGTTTCCGTATTCGTTTTGACGGCGATGTGTGCCATGGCTAGTGCTTTCATAGGCGAACCTGTGCTTACTGCTATTTATGGCAAAGAAGTTGGCCTTCACTCAGATTATCTTCCGTTGGCACTCGTTGCTACCGCATTCACTGGTTTGAACTTTTTCACTATTGATGTCTTTATTGCATTTGGGAAACCGATTATTGGCACGATTTCTGGTGCCGCTTCGTTAGCGTTGGCCGTGTTTCTTTCTCGTTATTGTTTTGTGAATCCGGTATTTGCTTCTGATGCAAATGTCATCAATATCATTATCTTGGTGGCATACGGTTTTGGATTATTATTTTCCTTCCTTTGTATAATTAACCTATTAAATCGGAAGGCGAAGCAATCTGTCACATCCGAACTGTAAATTCGCTCTCCTTGTTTCGATAGGGTTTTTCAGTTCGACTTGGGCTGTTTGATTGATATTCTGTACTGAGGATTCAGATGATGCATGAATTAAGAGCGCTGGTTATCATCCCAGCTTTTAATGAAGAGGCGAACATTTTAGATACGGTTTCTTCTGTGGAGGAAGCTGGATACGATTATGTAGTTATTAACGATGGCTCCACTGATGACACTTTGCGTGTTTGTCGCGATGCGGGGGTTAATGTCCTGGATTTACCGCAGAATCTTGGCATTGGAGGCGCGGTTCAAGCCGGACACAAATATGCCAAACGCTTTGGCTATGATGTAGACATCCAAGTTGATGGTGATGGGCAGCATGACGCCCATTACATATCGCGCTTGCTTGATGAAATAAATAATGGGTCTGATTTAGTTATCGGATCGCGATTTCTTGAGGAATCTGAAGGCTTCAAGTCAACCTTCTTGAGGCGTCTTGGAATTAGATGGCTCTCTGCGGTAATTCATCTTACAACTCACGTTCGTGTTAGCGACCCCACTTCTGGTTTTCGCGCATGTGGATCTAAGGCCATAGATCTGTTCTGTAAAAAATATCCCGTAGACTATCCGGAGCCGGATTCTGCTGTTGCGGCTATGGTTAAGGGCCTTCGCGTTACAGAAGTGCCTGTCGTAATGAAAGAACGACAGGGGGGAAAGTCGTCAATTTCTGGTTTTAGTAGCATTTATTACATGATAAAGGTTACTTTGGCGATTATCATCTCTTCATTCTCGAATTAGGACGGGTTGTTATGCATATTTCCTTACAGTTTGGTGTCATTACTGCTTGTTTAGTTTTGCTTTGTTTTGTGCTGCGTCTTGTATTAAAGGATAGCCTTCAGCTCAAGTATTCACTTCTTTGGATTGTTCTTGCATTGGTTTTGTTGGTATGCGGCCTCTTTCCGCAACCTCTTTACTTCATTTCAAGTTTATTTGGTTTTCAGACTCCAGCCAATTTTGTTTTTGTCTTAGGGTTTTTATTTTTGATATGCATTGTTCTTTCTATGGCATGTCTGTCAAGTAAACAATCTTCTGCAATTGCTAACTTAACTCAACGAATTGCATTGCTTGAAAAAGAGCTTGAATCAAAAAATAGGGAGTAATGCCATGTGCTTGGCAAAAGATCATACATTTGTATTGTGCGCATACGGCGAGTCTCCGTACTTGTCTGACTGTTTAGATTCTTTAGTGAACCAAAGCACCCGAAGTAATATCCTTATATCGACGTCAACTCCTAATTCCTATATTGATCGTATAGCGTCTAATTATTCGATTCCGGTAATTGTTAACGAGGGGTCGCCTAGCATATCTCATGACTGGAATTGTGCTATTGCGAATTCAAATACAAAGCTTGTGACTATAGCTCATCAGGATGATATCTATAGCTCTAGTTATACGGAAACTATGCTGCGGGCTATGAAAGAAGCGGATCGACCTTTAATCTTCTTTTCTAATTATGGTGAGATAAGAAATGGCGTATATGAAGAAAACCTCCTTATTCTGAAAATTAAGAGAATTTTACTTCGTAAGTTTGCTCGCCACGGCGCTCTTTCATCGGTTAAGGATAAAAGGGATATCCTGAGGTTCGGCTCCGCCATCTGCTGTCCTTCTGTGACATTTAATCTAAGCATCTTACAGACACCGTTATTTATGACAGACATGAAATGTGACTTGGACTGGGAGGCATGGGAAAGATTCTCGAAAATCGACGGATCTTTCGTTTATTCTCCCGAGGTTTTAATGTTTCATCGAATTCATGAAGGCTCTGAGACCACGGCGTTGATTAAAGATGATACAAGGAGGTCGGAGGATGAAACTATGCTTCAAAAATTCTGGCCCAAGTGGTTTGCTCCAATAGTCTGTAGCCTGTATTCGCTTAGCATGAGAAGCAATTCTTTATGACGCTGCAACAATGCCGGCGTAAGTTGAACATTTATCGAGACGGAGTTGTAGAGTTATGAATCTAGATACCTTTACTGGTCATCTGAAACTATCTGATAGTTATCGAAAAGCTCTGACGTTTATCGTTTATCCACTTATAGCTGCACTCTCTCTTTGCTTGGGATTTTTCTACTATTGCGCCTTTAAAGCCAGCGCTATCGGATTGCCTGGGCTATGGCTCTCGGCTCTGCCCTTAATCGCCTGCTTGTTCGTTGGTGTCCTATTATTAATTAAAGAGCAGCACAATCCCGCAATTTGCTTTGTGGTGATTGGTGTGCCCGCTGTAACTGCTTTTGGCCTTTTCATGCTGCCCGCTAATGTTCCAGACGAGGCTTCTCATATTTGGCAGGCGGCCGCCTTATTGTCTCGTAACGGCAATGGCTTTGATGTTGTCTCTTGCTTCCAATTGGGTCAGTTTCCTTCATCGTACGCAGATTATTTTAATGCAATGACTCAGCCTACCGATTGGTCTAGCGTCTTTGTGTGCCATACGTATTTGGGGAGCTATTACCCTCATCTTTATTTAATTCCGGGAGTAATTCTAGGATTTGCGCAGCAAACGGGTTTCAATGCCTTTGTGGCCCTTTCAGTTTCGCGCGTGTGCGCTGGATTAATATATTGCTTCGCGGCTTATTGGATAATCAAACTGATGCCAGTTGGTAAAAATGCTGTTTTGATTTTTTTACTAAATCCCATTTTATTGCAGCAGGAAGCGTCTGTTTCGGCTGATTCTGTCGCAAACATTGTTGCCATTTTGTACGTTGCTGTAGTTGTTAAGATTTATGCGGACTCGTTGTACTCATATCGATCTCTGCTGGCGTTAATACTGCTATCCGTTTTACTGCTTCTTTCAAAGATAATGTTTTTCCCGTTGGTACTCTTGAATCTTATTCACTGGAAAAAACTTAAAGGAACAGACAGCTATATAAAGTTCATCTTTTCCTTCTTTGCGATAGCTTTTGTTGCGAGCTGTGCGTTCGTGTCTCTTTATCATGGTAGTTTCATGCCAGATTCTTTTGATTTGATGCGAGCGCCGCTGCATTGCGCAAAGGTCTTTATTAAGTCTATTTGGGAGATGGGGCCATTCTGGTTTCAATCCTATGCAGGTTACAATCTTGGCGCTCTTTCGATTAATGTTTGGCCATTTTGTTTTTGGCTTTACATCATTCTTCAGTCCGTTGTTCTGTTTTATAACGATGAGAATAATAAAAAATTATTCTGCAGTACGGATCGCTTTGTAATGATTGCTGTTGTATTCGTCAATTTCTTCCTGATTGTTATGACGATGAGGAACTGGACTCTTACTGTTGATAAGCGTGAAGATATTATCATGGGGGTCCAAGGACGATATTTATTCCCACTGGTCCTTCCGGTTCTGTTGAATATCTTGCGACCGATAAAATCAAGTTCTGAAGGACATGTCTTGCTTGGTTCTTCATTGATAATGAGTACTATTCTATTTGTTGACTTTATTTCAATTCTTTCTGCGTTTTAGGAGTTAGTGTTTCATGTTGAACCTTCTTGAGGGCATTGGTTACACCGTTAAAGAAGAGGGCTTTTATAACGTCCCCAAGAAGGTCTCCCATGTACTCTCAATGCATAGGCCTCGATTTGATTTTGGCTCTCGCCAAGACAATTCTTTTTTTGATGTTATTTTTATTAATGGATGTGATTATTCCGTTCCGCATCCTATTAGGTACCGTGTCGATCATCAGATTGAGGAACTTGAGGCTGCCGGCTTAACGGTCCAAAAGGTTAATGCCTGGGAGATGGAAAAGGATATTCTTAGGCATGCGCGTACTTTTATTATTTTCCGTTGTCCCCTAAGTGATGAAGTTGAATCTTTAATTAGGCAGGCAAAAAAACTCAATAAGCGTGTTATTTATGACATTGATGATTTGGTTATCGACACTGCTTATACCGATTCTATTCCGTTCGTTAATGCAATGACTGCTCATGATAAGTCTTGCTATGACGATGGAGTCAGGCGAATGGGTGAAACACTGAAGCTTTGCGATTGCGCTATCACTACTACTGAGGGTATGGCGGAAGAACTAAAAAAATATGTTCCCAGGGTCTATATAAATAGAAATGTAGCATCTGAATCGATGATTGATTATTCGAATATTGCTATCTATCGTCGAGATGTACTCCCCAGCTTGCAAAGCTCAAGCGTCTTGCCCGAGGATAGGGTTCCCTATAAGCGAGCGGTTGAGCGAAGGGATGAAAAACAGAAAACTCAGGAAATCAGAATCGGCTATTTTAGCGGAAGCATTACCCATAATGCAGATTTCAATTCAGTGCTCCCAGCATTATCTAAGGTAATGGAGACTCATCACAACGTCACCCTGATGGTGGGCGGGGAACTCGATGTTCCTGATGACTTGATGCCATTTTCTGAACGTATTGTCACGTTCCCATTTTGCGATTGGCGTCGGCTTCCAAATTATATAGCTTCCTGTGATATCAATATCGCTCCTTTGGAGAATACTCTATTCAATCGAGCTAAATCCGAGAATAAATGGATTGAATCATCGCTTGTTAAGGTTCCTACGGTTGCTAGCAATGTTGGCGCCTTTAAGAAGATGATTCAGGATGGCGTTACTGGATTTCTCTGCGATTGTGTTGAGGACTGGTGTGCTGCCCTCAATCGTCTGATATTAGATTCTGATCTTAGGAAGAGCGTCGGCGAATCTGCATATTTATACTGCCATGAGCACTGCACTACTGTTTCGGTTGCTAAAGCAATCCGAGATATTATTGTAAAAGAACAATCTCCCAATCTCGCAATGGTCATGCCGAGCGTGAATACTAGCGGTGGTGTCTTAGTCGCCCTTAGGCATCTGTGCATTCTTCAAGACGCTGGCGTTGATGTATTGTTGCTTAATACTGATGATTCAACAAAGTGGCTTGAAGTTTTCGGACATCGTATTCCTGTTCTTAATCGTGTCGTTCCTAGCGGTAAGCTCGATAAATGTCCTTTGTCGGGTGCAATTGATACCGCAGTTGCAACCCTTTGGGACACTCTTGATTTTGTTAGGCGCTATCCACGTATTGGTAAGAAAAAGTACTTGGTCCAGAATCTGGAGACCGATTTTTATCTTCCAGGAGATAGACTGCGCCTTCAAGCAAATGCCACGTATTTGAATAATGATATTGACTATTTGACAATTTCGCCTTGGTGTGAGGAATGGCTTCAGGACAGGTTCGGTCAGGATTGTAAGTCTGTGCCAAACGGACTTGACCTTGCTGAGTTCCCTCATTCTGTGCGCGATTTTTCTTTGCCCAAAATTAGGATTCTAATTGAGGGGGATTGCGGTTCTGATTATAAAAATGTTGATGAAGCTTTCAGGGTAGTGGAAAGGCTTGACTCTGAAAGATATGAGATTTGGTACATGAACTACACTGGTAAAAAGAAGCCTTGGTACCGTATTGATAATTTCCTCGGTAGAGTACCGCATGATCAAATATCAGACATCTATAACCAGTGTCATATTTTATTGAAGACAAGCATTCTCGAAAGTTTTTCATATCCCCCGCTGGAGATGATGGCGACCGGCGGCTTTGTTGTTGCTGTTCCCAATGGAGGTAATGCAGAGTTCCTTCGCGACGGATTGAATTGCTTGCTTTATGACCGGGGAGATATTGATGCTGCGGTGAGCTGCATTAATCGCATCGTTAATGATCACGGTCTTCGTAAGACGCTGTATGACGGGGGATTGAAGACTGCGGAGGAGAGGGACTGGTCAAAACTGACGGATAGAGTCGTTCGCCTATATGACTGATACTATAGTTTTAATGTGATGGATGCATACTTGCGGCAACGTAGACCTTTAAGTTAACGTTGCCGCAAGCATGCAATGTCTGGCTGCTTTATTTTTTAAGGAGTTATGTTATGAAAGGCATCATCCTCGCCGGCGGGTCCGGCACGCGCCTGTACCCGCTCACG
>OIBN01000400.1_pt1 | contig 21960 bp, 9 predicted proteins | sample 1581031 | NCBI WGS metagenome assembly OIBN01 (sample SAMEA3882531, study PRJEB24775) | human gut metagenome | biome: human-associated habitat; feature: intestine environment; material: feces | place: Netherlands | collected 2009/2010
GCCGCACCTCGCTCGCCGTATCGGCACTTAGAATTATGCGGTATTGCCTTAATAGTCAACCACTGCAGCGGCACTGCTTTTATGTGTTTGGCCGCTAAATCTGTTTTGGAGTGTTTTAGATGATGTTTTTATCGCGTGCAGAGTCCTCTTATCTGCACCAGCACCTAAGCGTTGTGCGCCATGTCACCCTGGACCCGGAGGGCCCCGGTGTGCTGCGCATTCACCTGCTCCCTTGCAAAAAAGCACGGCGCAATGTGCCGTTTGTTGCACTTTTGAACGGGCAGGATATTTTGCCGCTCAGCGTTTCCTGGGCCATTCTGCTGGCAGGGCTGATGGACGCCCTGCAGCCTTTTGAGGGCAAGGAGATCACCGAGGACCAGTGGGCCGGCATTGCCGCCCAGGCTGTGGAAACCGCCGCTGCTGTTTACCCGAAAACGGCTCCCGACCAGATCCGCGCGGATTTGAATGCCATGCTGACCTCCTTCCGCGCGCTGACCGCCGGGCAGGAACCGCCCGTGCATGTGCAGCCGATGGACCTGGGCGCTTACGCCCGCTATATGGCAGCCCCCCACCGTATGGACCTGATGGTAAGCTCCATGGAAAAGGACGGTGCCTGGCACTGCAACCAGAAATGCCTGCACTGTTACGCCGCCAACCAGCCCCTTGGCGCGGTGAAAGAGCTGGATACCGACCAATGGCTGGCTGTTATCCAAAAATGCCGCGCGGCGGGCATTCCGCAGCTGACCTTTACCGGCGGCGAACCCACCATGCGCAATGACCTGGTCAGCCTGGTGCATGCCGCACAGTGGTTTGTTACCCGGCTGAACACCAACGGCCGCATGCTGACCAGCGCCCTTTGCCGGGAACTGGCGGACGCCAGCCTGGACAGCGTACAGGTCACCCTATATTCGGCGGATGAAGCTATCCATAACACACTGGTGGGTGCCCCCGGCTATGCGGACACCATCAGCGGCATCCGCAATGCGGTGGAGGCGGGGCTGAATGTCAGCATCAACACCCCGCTGTGCAGCCTGAACCAGGATTACACCGCAACGCTGGCGCTGGCCAACTCTCTTGGCGTGCGCTATGCCACCTGCAGCGGGCTAATTCCCACCGGCGGGGCCGAAACCGACCCCAGCAAGGCCACCCGCTTAACGCCGGAAGCACTGACCGCCGTGCTGCGCCCCGCGATGGCCTATGCTGAACAAAACCACATGGAGATCAACTTTACCAGCCCCGGCTGGCTGCCGGATGCGGTACTGTTGGACCTTGGCTTTACCCAGGTGCCCAGCTGCGGGGCCTGCCTTTCCAACATGGCCGTTGCGCCGGACGGCACCGTTCTGCCCTGCCAGAGCTGGCTGCGGGAGGGCGCTGGCCTGGGCAACATCCTGCATGACCCCTGGCACAAGATCTGGAATGCCCCCGCCTGCCGCCGTGTGCGGGAAGAAAGTGCGAAAATGGAACACATCTGCCAGCTTGGCACAACCGTTCCCGCACAGGGAGGTTTGTGATGAAACAATCCGTTTTACGCTTTGCCGCGCAGCTGTGGGCTATGCTGGCCGTTCTGCTGCTGTTTGTTGCCGCCGCCCTGCCCGCCCATGCGGATGACGGCGACATGGATGAGATCACCCACTATACCGTAACAGTGGACACCCGCGCCGATGGCTCCGCCGATATCACCTATGAGCTGGACTGGAACGTGATCGGCGGCAGCCTGGATGAACCGCTGACCTGGGTGCGCATCGGCCTGCCCAACAGCCACAACGACAGCCTGGTCAACCTGACGCCGGATACAGTTCTTAACGTAAGTTCCGTGGATGACGGCGGTTCCTTTGCCAAGGTTGATTTTATCAACGCCTACTTCCCGCCGGATATTGCCGCCACCATCGGCGCACAGAGCAGCGTACACTTTGCGTTCCAGGTACACCAGTCCCATCTGTTTTTGCTGAACGAGGACGGCAACGCCGACTACAGCTTTACCCCCGGCTGGTTCGATGATTTGTGTGTGGATGAGCTGACCATCCGCTGGGTGGCGCTGGACGGTATCCAGGCCGATAACGACAGCCAGGACGGCAACTATCTTGTGTGGAACTTTGGCCCGCTGGACCATGGCGAAAGCGCCACGGTGCATGTCAGCGTTCCCGCCCATACAGCACAAAACTACTCCCCCGATGCTGCCGCAACGGACAGCGAAATGTATTATGACGACAGTGACCAGGTACTGGTTTTCTTCTTCGTGCTCCTTCTGGTCATTATCGTGATTGCTCTGATCACGGTTTCCGTTTCCCGCACAAACGGGATCTGGAACGGTGGTTTTGGCGAGGATGACCCCGACGACTGGTACTGGTATTCCAACGGGCACACCCATATCCATGTTGCCCGTAATCTGCCCCCGCCAGAAGGCTACCATCGCGTTCCCCCACCCGCAAACTTCAAGGCCGGGGGCGGAAAGACCCGCGGCGGTGGTGCCGGGCGGCGCAGCAGCGGTTCGGATCACTCCAACCATTCCAGCTGCGCGTGTGCGTGTGCCTGTGTTTCCAGCTGTGCATGCGCCTGCGCGTGTGCGGGCGGCGGCCGCGCCGGGTGCAGTACCAAAAACTTTTATAAAATTACCGTGAAAAAAGCCGACTGATATAACGGAGGGCAAAGCCATGAGCCTGGAAGATCAATACGATGCCTGGGTGCGAAGTGTGACCGGTACAGGCCGCCACAGCGCTACCAAACAGGACCGCGATGCCGCGCAAAACAGCCTGAACGCCATGCAGGCCCAGCTGGACGCTTTGGCCGAAAGCCAAAAACGCCAGAAATCTGCCGCGGACGCCCTGAACGCCGTGCAGCGCGCCGGCGCCGCCACCGCGGACAGTGTGCGCCGCATGAGCAGCGAGCTGACCCAAAGCCTGCGCCAAGACGGCCTGCTGGGCGGCAAAACCGCACAGCCTGCCCCCGCAGCAGAACCGGTAAAAGCCGGCCCGGAAAACTTTAATGGCCTGGCCGACCGGGTGCGCCAGCAGGTGCTGGGGCAGGATGCCTTTGTGGGGCAGGTGGTCAAGGCGTTCCGCCGCCCCTTTGTGATGGGCACCGCCGATACCGCCCATGCCCGCGGCAGCATGCTGCTGTGCGGCCCCACCGGTACCGGGCGGCACTATGCCCTGACCTGCATTGTGGACGAGATGGCAGGCCGCGGACTTTTGCACAGCGCCCTGATTGAAACGATGGATCTGGCCCTGTACCCCGGCCCCGCACAGGAAAAGCTGTTTTTGCAGGACCTGTATGCCGCCTTGCAGTCTGACGCCGAGGTTCTGGCCTTTGACCATTACGAAAGCTGTGCATCCAATTACCTGAACATGCTGGCAACGCTGGCCATTGACGGCACTCTGCCGCTGACCAGCCGCTATGTATTGCAGCGCGGCATTCTGGTGGATGTGGGCACCGCCCTGGCCCCCGGCGCGATCGGCGAATTGCAGGCTGCCGGCAAGTATTTTGTATTTTTCTCCAACCGGGACGAAACCGCCCTAGCGGACAAGTTCGGCGCGCGGTTCGTGGACGCGCTGGAGGGGGACATCTGCCGCACCCAGGCGTTCACCCCCGAAAGCCTGGCCGCCATTGCCGCGCGGGAGCTGAACCACCTGGCCCAGCGGGTCAAGGCGCAGTGCGGCCTTGTGCTTGCCATGGGCAGCGATGTGCGGGACCTGGTTGCCGCGCAGTACGGCAAAACCAGCGGCATGACCGCCATGCGCGATTATGTCGACAGCATCTACCGCGCCTTTGCAGAGTACGTTCTGGATGCGGACGACATTCCTATCGCCGGAACGCCCGCCAAATTGACGGTGGACGGCAGCCGCCTGATGGCTGCCATTGGCAGCGGTGAACCGTTTGACCTGCTGGCCCTGCTGCCCCGCCAGTACCGCGGCGATGTGGATGCCGTGGAAGCAGAGCTAGATGCCATTGTGGGCCTTGACGAAGTAAAGGATTTTGTGCGCGGCATTGCCCAGAACGTGCAGGCCCAGCAAAAGCGCAAGGCCCAGGGCCTGAAAGTTGCCGATGTGAACATGCACATGATTTTTACCGGCAACCCCGGCACCGGCAAAACCACGATTGCCCGCATTCTGGCCAAGTATCTGAAAGCCATCGGCGCACTGCGCGGCGGCCAGCTGGTGGAAGTGACCCGTGCCGACCTGGTGGGCCGCTATGTCGGCCACACGGCCCCGCTGACCAACCAGGTGATCCAGAGCGCTTTGGGCGGCGTGCTGTTCATTGATGAAGCATACAGCCTGTACCGCGGCGGCGAGGACAGCTTTGGGCTGGAAGCCATTGACACCCTGGTAAAGGGTATTGAGGACCACCGCGATGACCTGGTGGTGATCCTGGCCGGGTACAGCAAGGAGATGACGCTGTTCCTGACGGCGAACTCCGGCCTGGCCAGCCGCTTCCCGAACCAGATTGAATTCCCGGATTACACAGGCGCTGAGCTTTTGGCGATCACCCAGAGCATTGCCAAAAGCAAGGGGTACCGCCTGGACGATGCCTGTGCGATGCCGTTGGTGGCATTCTTCGACCGCCGCCAGTCAGAGAACGCCGCCGAAAATGGCAACGGACGCATGGCCCGTAACACGCTGGAAAAAGCCATCCTGAACCAGTCCAAGCGCCTGGTCGCGGATGCTGATGCCGCGCTGGACCTGCTGCTGCCGGGGGATTTCGAACTGGAGTGATTCCTTACGGGAGTTTTCCGGCCTTTTTGAAAAAGGCCTTGGCGAAAGACTTTAATGGGTATCGCATAAATCACATAAGCTAAGGTGTATCTGAAAACAAAGAAAATAACGGATATTTCGCAAAATCCCGCTGTGTTTGTAGAAATAGACTAAATTTTCGACTTTTCAGATACACCTTAGTCCTATCTGAAACGTCAAAAAGCTCGTCTGTTTCAGCAAACGCAGCCGGATTTTGTGCTTGCGAAAGATCCGCTATTTTCGTCGCTCTCAGAGGCACCTCAGGAGCTGGCGCAAATAGAAATCGGCAAGGGGGAACCGGGAATCAGGGGCGGGGCAGGGGGGACAAAAAAGCGAATGGCATATCTGCAGCAAACCCGCACCCCGCTGTAAAGGGAGAACGGCGTCCCGTTGGCGGGCGTGCAATCCACCAAACACACACCCGCCGCCGCAAACACTGCAAACCGTTTGCAGGGGCGCGGTGTACCCATCGCGCCGCAAAAAAACGGGAACCGTGCGCCGCAAACCTGCCATCCCTCCCACAAGGCGCCCACCCAGCCGCCAGGCCCCGCCACAAACAGGCGCATGCGAAACAAATAATTGCGCAAAAACAGGGAAATGTAGCAAAAAAGGCGAATTTTGCTGCAAAGTTGCGCTCTGTGTGCGCAGAGGATCATAAACGCGCGGTCAAAGTATATAAAAGGGAACGCTGCCAAAAAGAAAATCAGGAATAAATTATACAAAGGCTTTGAATACATTGTATAATTGGAGGAAAACGCAATCAGTAAAAGTGCTGAAAAACAGGAATTTGCGTGGATTGTATTGTCTTTCTGGTGTAAAGGTGCTATATTAAGAAAATAAAAAGTAAATGCGCAATGAGAAGACTCGATGCGTTTTTTTTTGAAAACAACATGGCAACGGTTGCGCAAGTAAAAGAAGCTGGCTTCTTTTATTGTTCCACAGGGATCCCCTGTGGAACAATGTGCTTCCATCAAGCCAGCGCGAAAGACGGGTGAGCAGATTGAATAGAACAGGGAAAAACACAACAGGTTGGGCGCGCCGGCTGACAGCGCTGCTTGTCACCGCTTGCCTGGTTATGGCAATGGCCCTGCCTGTATACGCCGAGGTGGATCTTCTGCCCGACGCACCTGACGAAGTAGAGCTGCTGGAGGATGAGCCGGGAACGGCCTCCGGGGAGGATACCGTTCCGCCGGAGCAGAACGCCGCCACCCCGGAACCGGAACAAAGCGCCGAGCCGGAGCAGCCCGCCCCGACCGAAACGCCGGAGCCCACGGCAGAACCCACCCCGACCCCGGAACCGGCAGCCACCGCAACGGCCACCCCTGTGCCGACCGTGACCCCCACCGCCACCCCGGAACCGACCGAACAGCCGCAGAAGATGTACGCCGCAAGAAGCGTGGATAACGTGCAGGCAGTTAGTGAGGGGGGAAATACGGAAACTCACACGCTCTATTTTGCAGTGCCTAACAGTTGGGAAAATTATACAAAGGTAAAAATACATGCCATTATTGGACAAAGTCCACAAGATCGAAAGTATTATCTTGATATGCAGGAAGCTGACGAAACGGAGGACGGAAGAAAAATTTATTCTGCGGTCCTGAATAAGGCCGATCACTATCCAAATAACGGGTTGGGTGGACTTGAATTTTGCGGATATGCGGAAGATTCACTTACAGACGATAACCCTACAGACAAAGTAACAATTGTTCAAGTAGATAATAATAATAGTCTACCGTGGATGTCGTTCAATCCAACAGATCAGAAGTATATCGGCGGCGACTACTATGACGGAAAGAACGAAGATGGCTGGGATCCAAAGAAATGGGAGATCTATACGGTTAGCCATAAGCATTTCGCTGGCAAAGAGATGGCCTTTGAAAATAAAACCAGTGCAACACTAACGAACGTCAAAGCCTGGTTTTATGAACCAGATACTAATAAAACCCTTACACCAGTCAGTGAGCAGCCAATATCCTTAAATGATATCCAACCTGGTTTCACAGCAACCTTTGCCATTCCTAAAGTTCTTTGCTCTTTTGTTCGCTTTACCGCGGGCGATAGTGATACAGAAATAAGTGAATACTACAATTTTTATAATGAGGAAGTAACAGGAGAAAAACAGAAACGCTTCCAGTATTCCGAAGGTCAATGCTATTGCTACATGTACAATGGCAATGATGATGCAACATGGGGGCGTCCCGGTGCCACCCGTATCTATTACGATGCTACTTTTTCCAAGATGGCATTGAATGGAGATACCGACGACTTTTCAATCCCCAAAGCCAATAATAATAAAGAGACCATTTATTATCGGATAAAAGGAGACGGCGTAGAATCCGAAAGCGGCACGCTGGTAAAAGATGGCACAAACGAAAACCTTTATTATGTTGACATTCCCCAAGGATATAATTTAATCATCTTTTCCGGTGAAAAAATTAACGGTGACGAGGAGACAAAAGGACATGGACTAAGTACAGCGTGGCTGCCGATTCCCAAAGATGACAAAAATTGCTTCTATGCGGATACGAATGACGATGCAGTATATAAAGATACCACTCGTGGCGGCTACTGGGCTCCAAAAGGTACCCTGCGTGATGCCGAAACGTGGAAGAAAACTGGCACTACTGGCACTAAAGTAGTAGATATTAAATCCGTTCCTTTTACGGAAAAACCAAACACAAAGTATGTTACCAGTACGCTGTATGACTATTATACAGATTACGAACTGAACGGCAAGAACCGTAAGAACTACGATAATGATAATGCGGTTAATCAGCGCCACTGGGTACCCTTCCGCCAGTTCGATCAGGCAATCAGCGACTACTATCAGAGTTATGTAGATAAAAATACCGAAAAGCCCATTATATATCCCATTTATACAGGCCATTTCCAGCCAAGCGATTGGGATAAAAGATTTGCGGATATTGCAAGTACATTGAATTTGTACGGATGGAGTTCTTACAATATCTTTATCGCAGCCAATAACTCGAACTTTGATATAGGAGACACAAAAGAGAAAAAAAATTCCTACGCTTTCCAGGGCATTGTGGCAGACAAAAGGGACAGCGATGGCGACATCGTGATGAATGGAACGACCCTGAAAGAACCGCATTTCAATGAAAAGTTCCTGACCGGCCAAAACAGCAAAAATGCAAAACTTGGCGAAGTTTACCACAATGTTGAGTTCCCGTTTACCCAAGAAGAAGTTTTTATAGAACCAGCGCAAACGCCAAATGGCCCGCAAAAAGGCGAGGGCGTTAAATACTGGTGGTTTGACAGTAAAGAAACTTCTCTATATCTGCGCAAAGATACAAATAGCGATCAGTTGTACCTTGGTAATGATAGCCCAGGAGTGACAACCGCTGGATATAAGAGCGAGGCGTCCCACAACGTGGACAGTGCAAGTAGTCCAGATAATGTTTCAACGCCATACGGCTTTTTCCCGTTCAATGAAACCACAACCAGTAAGAGCGCAGTCAGGTACAATTACGGTTACGGTGCAAAACTTGAAATCCCGTTTACCCTAACCAGTACCGGAACAGTTAAGGACGACTACAATAATGAAATTCCAATTCGTTTTTACTTCTCTGGTGATGATGATGTGTGGGTTTTCATTGACGATCAGCTTGTCCTGGATATTGGCGGTGCTCATGCCAGAGTTTCTGGTGTGTTGGAATTTGACCAGCGCGATAATAAGAAAAACACCGTAACTTCCTATGTTAGCCGGGTCAAGAACAGCAAGACAGGTAATTATGGCGCTGAAAATTGTGATGAGCACAACCATACAACGGCGACAAGCATTACTTACTTAGGAACAACCGAAACGTATTATAAAAACGCAAGTGTTTCCATCCCTAATCTTTCCACCGGCAAGCACACCCTTACCATGTACTATATGGAACGCGGTATGTGGGAGTCCAACATGGCGGTGGCGTTCAACTTCCCGGATAATAACGAGCTGCAGGTTCAAAAAGAGGTTGATCTGAACAAGGTTGATCCGGACTTCAAAAATTGCTTTAAAGACCAGAAAATCTTCAACTTCACCATCCAGAACCAGGCAACCCATTATGGAGAAAAAGTGGCCGCTGGCTCGGATACAAGCGGTACCAAAGAGGTGAATTTTGCGGATTGTGACGAGATTAAACCCGCAACCGATTCAACCGAAGGTGAGTACATTTTCAAGTTGGATACAAACCCCGAGCAAGGTTCCGGGCCTGAAGGCGAAAAGGTCCTTCACTGGTACGCACGCTATACGGATACGGAACCCGTCAGTGCAGCGCGTAAGAAACGTTATGGCATCCTGACGCTGAAAAACCCCATCGATATCAAAGACGAGCGCTTCCTTACGTTCCAGGTTTACGTTGATCCAGGGGATAGTGGAGGTGACCTTTCCCTCAACAACCTGTATCTGGAACTGCTGGATGAAAATGACGTCCAAAAAGGCAGCCTTGGCACATCAGGCATTAACGGCGCAACGTATGGCTCGGTCGAAGTGAAGACAGGCGCATGGGTCACCGTAAAGCTGGACCTGAACAAGATGAAAGCGCAGGACGGTTTTAACGGCAAGGTCAAAACCATCCGCGTGGGCGATAACTATAGCCGCCACATCTATTTCAGGAACTTTACCTTCATTCCCAAAGCGGTGCCAAAAACGATGACCGGCTTTACAACCGATCAGAAGGAAATCCCGGATTACGGCTCCGCCACAAGCGGTCAGTTGCAAAACGCCATAAACGCACAGTACACCTCCACCAAGGACAGCGACACCCAGTTAGTGGACGATGACGGACGCTTTGTTCTGGAAGATGGAGAAACCGTTACCTTCAGTGACCAGTTCCGCCGCGGCAGCTACATTTCGCTCAAAGAGGAACTGAACCGAAACCTGTACGACACCACATGGACGGTGTGCGAGAACGGGCAGGCGGTTACTTCGATGAAGGGCGATAGCGAATCCGTGACAGTTACCGACACGAACAAGTCGCTGGACAAGCAGGAGGGAAGCAGCCCCAATGATGGCCGAACGGAAAAAATAAGACCGAATGATGATCAAACGGGTAATAACTATACCGGAACCAAACCCTCCGCCGACACCATCGTCTTCCGCTCCTATAAGGACCCGGACGAAAATAGCTCCACGCTGACAAAGCTAAAGGTAAAATACGTCAACACCGTCAAAACCGGCGGGCTGAAAATCAAAAAGCAGGCCGCAGACGGTGAGAAAGATACCATTAAAGGCACCTACACCTTCAAAGTTACCTTTAATGATGTTGGCGGTGAGGGTCTGGAAAAAGAGCCCATCATAAAGTATGTTGAGATCAACATGAGCGATGAGAACAACTCAGAACACACCGGAACCATCACCGGCATCCCCGTTGGCACCCGCTATACCATCGAGGAAGTCAAAACCGATGATTCCAGACTGCAAAGCGTAACTGTTCCGAAAGGTCAATCCGCCCAAGTGATCTACAACACCATGGTGGAAGGCGAGATTGTGGCGAGCAAAAATCCGGACAATCCGAACGATCCGAAAGATCTGGAAGTTACCGCAATCTTTACCAACACTAAGCGCAAACTGATCAACATTGAGTTCGATAAGCTCTGGAAAGATGCAAATGATACGGTCCTTGGTACAACGAGCCAGCCGAACGAGATTTACATCCAGCTCCAGCGCAAAAACAGTGCTGCGGATGCCAAATGGGAGGTTGTTGACTACCCGACCTCGGGCAGCAAATATGTTACGGTTCGCCATACAGATAACGGCTGGCTGTATCCCTTTAACAACCTGGATCAGTACCCGGTTGGCGGCAGTGCGGATAATAACTATATTTACCGCATTGTGGAAGGTACGGTAGAGAATGGCGAATTTAAACAGGCAGCGGAAGATGGAACCATTACGATTGACGGCAAAACGTATGTTGTAACGGCTGAAGCAACAGCAAAAAGCGAAACGAACAGCGAAACCGGCGCAACTACAACGCCAGCCACAGCCACCGATGGAACCATCACCGGCGGCAGCGGCAAGATTGTGCTGACCAACACGCTGCAGAACCCGAAGTTTGTACTGGATATCATCAAGAAGGACGCGGAAAAAGACGAAAATAAAAATGACGTGCCCTTGGGTGGTGTTGAGTTCAAACTGGAAAAGCTGGTCGAACCAATAACCGGAGGAGAACCGCAGGTAGAGACTACCTATAAATTCAATAGCGCAAACACAGGTTCCATTACCGCCACAACGGACGAAAACGGCAAAATCACCAAGGTGTTCGCAAATCTGGAACCCGGTACATACCGCCTGACGGAAACCAAGGCACATCCGGGGTACAACCTGTTGGCACAGCCAATTGAGATCAAATTTACCCAAGGCGGCGAGTGTTTTATTGATGGGGAGAAAATTACGGACACAAAAACGTTTGTGCAGTCCGACAACACCTACACCATGAACCTTACCGTTCTGAACCGTAAAACGCCTGAGCTGCCCCACACGGGTGCAGACGCGCCAAGCCTGTGGCTGCTGATCGGCATGCCGCTGGCGGTGGCAGGGCTGTTGATATTCACATTCCGCTACAACAGGAAAGGGGGCCGGCGACATTAACCATCCCCCGGAAACCCAGCAACCCCCAGGATGCAGGGCCTGCCCGCCCGTGCGCGCCCGTTTACGGCAGGGCGCAGCCTTAAGCCAAGTGGGCAAGCGGCCCAGTTTTTCCTCCTTTTTTCTTCACGGCACAGTGCGGGCGGCGCGGCAGCGTTTCCCCGCTGCAGCGCCCCGCACTGCACGCCGTGCTGATGCAGAACCCTTAAGCCGGGCGGCCCCGCCGCCCATCCGATGATGATTTTTTTAAGAGAAGAGGTACTGAAATGAAAAAAGCAAAACGTTTTCTCACAGGCCTGTTGAGCGCCGCCTTGGCCCTCAGCCTGTGCGCCATGCCAGCAATGGCGGAGAACAGTGGAACATCGACGACACCACAACCGAGTACAGCTGTATGGACGCGGGATACCGGTTCCATTACGATTCATAAGTATGAGTACAATGGCGAGGTAAAGCCGGACAGCACTGGTGAAGAGGAAGATGCAACGAAACTCCCCGCGGATGCTAACCCATTGAAAGATGCAACTTTCACTGCATATCAGGTATGGAATGAAAATACCTTAAGAGAGTATTATAGTGCATCCAGTGATAAGGCGCAGCCGAATGTTGACGATCTTATTGAAAAGATAAACGGCAACTATGTAGTTAAGGACGAAACGAAAACACCGAAAGTTGCAGAAGGAACGACAGATGTTGATGGCATTGCTACACTGAAAAATGATGAGAACAGTACAGACCTTCCGCTTGGTTTGTACTTGGTAGTTGAAACTCAGTCGCCGGCATCGGTTACTACCCGTTGCAAGCCTTTCTTGGTTTCTGTTCCCATGACTCGTATCGGCGCAACGAAACCGGGCGAAGAGTGGCTGTATGATGTCCATGTTTATCCGAAAAATAAAACAGATTATGGCAATATTACATTGATCAAAAAAGGTCAAGTTGGCAACGGCGAAGCTAACGAGACGCTTTCTGGTGTAACTTTCAAGCTGTATAAATTTGTGGGCACTAAAACCGAAGGCAAAATCTCTCCTTTTACGACTACGAATTACACGGACGACCTAAATGATACAACGATGATGTGGAAGCAAATCAAGAAGTCTTCTACAGCTTCCGGTGATAACACGGGTACTGAGTTTGGTGCAAATGGGCTGCTCACAACAGGTAGTGAAGGAAGCGATTTAGGCAAAATTACTGTCAGTGGCCTTTCGGCAGGTTATTACTGCTTTGTTGAACAGGGTGTCGGCAGCAATAAAGCATTCATCACGGATCAGACCCCGCATTACTTTGAAGTAAAAAATGGTTCTAGCCAGGAAATTACCGTTGCAAATAATGGTGAAGTGACTACTAAAGGCAATGATGAGAAAAACCTTGAATTGACTGTTACTGACCCGCGCCCCGATGTTGAGAAGAAAGTTAAGGATCGTGCTCCTGCAAAAGATGGCGATGAATACGTTGAAGCATCCGACTACAGCGTTGGCGATAATGTTCCTTATAAGGTAACAGTGAAAGTGCCTGAGGTACTGTTGACTGCGACTCCTAAAGAAAATGAGGCAGACAATTTTGTATTTGAAGTAACGGATACGCCGGAAAATCTGAAGAATAATCAGGACGTTAAGGTATACACTTCTGCTAATGAAGAATATAAGGGCGCTGGTGTAAATATTTCTTATGATGCCCCTGAGAACGGGTTCACTGCAAAGTTTACGCAGGCAGCACTTCAGGAACTTGTTGGTACAAAGGCAGATGGTTCCTACAACGATACATTTACCATTACATATACCGCAACACTGCTTAAGGGTGCGGATATGACCGTCAATGGCAACAAGAACACGATCAATCTGAAGTATTCTAACAAGATTGATGCAGACGGCAAAATTAACCCGGATACCAGCGAAATTGAAGACGGTGCCGTTGTTTACACTTTCAGCATTCATGTTGATAAGCGCGGTGAAAAGAATGACGGTGATCCGCTCCCGGGTGTTAAATTCAACGTTTATAAAAAAGTTGCAGAAGGTACGCCGGATGCGGTCAAGGGTTCTACCATCGGTATTACTGGTGAAGATAAAGATAACTGGTTCGTCAAAGTTGTAATTGATGATAAGAAAAATGATGATACCAAATACGATTTGGTAACTGGTCCTGATGGTAAGGCACAAGTAGATGGCCTGGCCAATGGTACTTATTATCTGGTTGAAACTGCAACCGTAAATGGCTATAATCTGCTGAGCGGCCCTGTTAAAGTTACGATTCAGGTATCGTACAAAAAGAGTTGGACTGTAAAAAATGACTATGTTGATGGCAAGCTGGTTCATCAGAAAGAGACCGAGGATGAAGAGTACTTTGGTGGAAAGCCAGGTGCCCCTGGAAATGGCTATATTCTGACTACCATCATCAACCGCAAGGGCTTCAACCTGCCCACCACCGGTGGTTTCGGCACCCTGCTGTTCAGCGGCATTGGCGTGCTGCTGGTTGTGGCCGGTGTTGGCGTGCTGCTGAGCCTGAAAAAGAAGAACCGCACCTGATGCGCCCGCCGCAAGGCAAAACAATGTTACAATTCACCAATAGGGTATAGAGGGATAATCCATCATACACAGGGGGAGGGCCGGATTTGGCCCTCCCCCTATGGTGGGTTATTGGGGAATAAATTTTTTTGGGTGTATATGGCCGTTGTTCGGTTGATTTTTAGGCCCTGCGTGGGGAACCACCCCATGGGCGTTAGGTTTGTGGCGAGGAACCACCCCTCAGGCCGCTCCGCGTCCAGCTCCCCTCCAGGGGAGCCACCGCAAACATAAGGTAAGATATTGGCGCCCCTTGAGGGGTGACTCCCCGCGGGGCGGGGAGATGTCGCGGAGCGACAGAGGGGACGGGGCGCTGTTTGCGCTGGACGCGGAGCGGCCTGAGGGGTGGTTCCCCGTGCAGAACCTAAAAATAAATAGGGCAAGGCCCGTCAACGGGCCGATGGCGAGCATCGGCCCCTACAAATGATTTGCAATGTTTGCGGCGCGGGGTGGATGGGCGGCAATTATTAGGCCCGTCAAACGGGGCGTCGGGGACGCCGCCCCCTACATGCAGGGCGAGGTTTATTACAATTTTGTGGTGTGCAACGCCGTAAGGCCCTACAGATTATTTTATTGTTATTCACTACCCTAAAAACCACCCCCAACCCAATATCTCCTGAGCGGCGCAATGCGCCGCGGTCCACCACAATTATTCATTATTCTTTATTATTTATTCTTTTGCCTACTTCCAATTCCTAATTTCTAATTTCTAATTGCATCAGCTCCCAACTTCAACCCTCTCACGGAAAGGTTCGCGGTGACGCTATGGATACCACAACAAAACTAAAAGTCGGCTTTGCGGCCTTGATGATCCTGTCCGGCATTGGGGTGGCATCGTACCCGGTTATCAGCAACGCGGTGGCGCAGCGCCACGCCAGCGAAGCGATCCAAAATTACGATGATACCGTAAAAAGCATGGATACCGAAAAACTGGACGCCGCCAAGGAGGCCGCCCGCCGCTATAACCAGCAGCTGGACAGCGCCGTGGAGCGCGATGCCGCAGGCGAAGCGGAGGATACCGGCACCAGCTATGTGGACCTTGTGGATGTGGGCGAAAGCCTGGGGTATATCACCATCCCGAAAATTGACGTCAACCTGCCCATTTACGAAGGCACCAGCGATGATGTGCTGCAAAGGGGCGTTGGCCATCTGGAAGGCTCCAGCTACCCCCTTGGCGGCGAAAGCACCCACAGCGTGCTGACCGGCCACCGCGGCCTGCCCGAAGCCGTGCTGTTCACCGACCTGGACAAGCTGGAAGAGGGCGACTGTTTCTACCTGCATATTCTGGATGAAACGCTGGCGTACCAGGTGGATCAAATCAAAGTGGTGGAACCGGAGCACACCGAGGATCTGGAAATCACCGCGGGGCAGGATTACTGCACCCTTGTTACCTGCACGCCGTATGCCATCAACACCCACCGCATGCTTGTGCGCGGCACCCGCATCCCTTATAATGGAGAGGAAGAAGCCAACACCCCGCAGGCCGTGCAGTATCAGGCGCTGCGCACCGGAACGGTGGTCAAGCGCGTGGTGGATGCCTGGCCGTGGATCGCGGTAACGGGCAGCATTGTGATCGGCGGCGAAGCGCTGCTGCTGCTTTTGCTGCTGCACCGCTGCAAAAAGCGCGAGGAGGATGACTAAATGGGACGGCTGATTGCTAAAATTCTGGCCTGGCTGGCCATTTTGCTGGGGCTGGCGCTGTTGATACAGCCCACCGCTGCCCAGTGGTGGACCAGCACCCGCAACGCCAAAACCGCTGCGCAGTTTGCGGCCCGCGCCGAAGCCCAGCCCACCGCCCCCGCGGCGGAGGAAACCACAGCCGAACCCCCGGAGCCGGAACGCGCCTACCCTGAACTGTACGCCGCGATGCAGGACTATAACGCGGAAATTTACGCCGGGGGCCAAAGCGGCCTGACCGACCCGTTCGCCTACGAGGAAGCCCCGCTGGACCTTGCTGCCTATGGCTATGACGATGATGTGCTGGCTGTGCTGTGGATCCCGCGCCTGAACCTGGAGCTGCCCGTTTACCTGGGCGCCAGCCGCGAAAACCTGGCCAAAGGCGCGGCGCTGCTGGGCCAGACCTCGATGCCGCTGGGCGGCGAAAACACCAACACCGTGATTGCCGCCCACCGCGGCTATTATGGCGCGGAAATGCTGCGCAACGTGCAGCAGATCCAGGTGGGGGACAAGATCCAGCTGACCACCCCGTGGGAAACGCTGATTTACCGCGTGAGCGAGCTGAAAATTATTGACCCCAGCGATATCAACGCTGTGCTGATCCAGCCGGGGCGGGACCTGCTGACCCTTTCCACCTGCCACCCCTACACCCGCAACAGCCAGCGCTACCTGGTAATTGCGGAGCACGACACCGCCGCTGCGGACACCACCAAAGAGGAGGATTTGCAGGAAAGCGCCGCTACCTGGGACGAAACACCGCGCCAGGTGACCGTGGAGGATGCCGGCGGCAGCTCCATTGCCGAAGTGGCTCCCCAGGCCCTGACCCCATTGCCGGGGGAGGGCAGCGCGGAATCCGAGGGGAGCGCGATCTCCAATACCATGATCTGGCTGGAAAACAACGCACTGTGGGCCGGGCTGGTGGTTATTGCCGCCGCCGTTGGCATTATGGTGATATGGAAAAAACACCGGGAGGATTAACCATGCAGTACACACAGCAGGCCGCCGCCGTTACGGCCGAAGTAAACAAGGCCGTGCAGGGCAAACAGCAAACGGTAAACACCATCTGGATGGCCATGCTGGCGGGCGGCCATGTGCTGATTGAGGATATTCCCGGCGTGGGCAAAACCACGCTGGCGCTGGCCTTTGCCCGCGCGCTGGACCTGAAAGAAAGCCGCGTGCAGTTTACGCCGGATGTTCTGCCGTCCGATTTGGTGGGATTTTCCGTTTACCAGAAAGAGACCGGCAAGTTTGTGTACCACGCCGGTGCGGTGATGTGCAACCTGTTTTTGGGCGATGAGATCAACCGTACCTCCTCCCGCACGCAGTCGGCTTTGTTGGAAGTGATGGAAGAAGGCACGGTGACGGTGGACGGCGTTACCCGCCCGGTGCCCGCACCTTTTACCGTAATTGCAACCCAAAACCCCATCGGCGCCGCCGGCACGCAGATGCTGCCGCAGTCTCAGCTGGACCGTTTCATGGTCTGCGCCGTAATGGGCTACCCCGATGAGGAAGCGGAGCTGGCAATTTTGGCCGGGCAGAGCAAAGGCCGCCTGCTGGACCGTGTGCGCCCCGTTGCCGGTCAGGCGGATCTGCTTGCCATGCAGCAGGAGGTCAGCACGGTATTTGTGCATGAGCTGATGTACCGCTACATTGTGGCGCTGGCCCAGGCCAGCCGCAAGGACCCGCGCCTGGCCGTGGGGTTAAGCCCCCGTGCCACCCTGGCGCTGACCAGCATGACGCGCGCGGCGGCGTACCTGGCGGGGCGGGATTTTGTTGCCCCGCAGGATGTGACCGCTGTGTTTGATGCGGTTGCCCGCCACCGCCTGGTGCTGAACGACCAGGCCCGCGCAGGCGGCGAAACGGTGGACAGCGTAATGCAGGACCTGCTGCGCACCGTGCCGCGCCCCCGCCCCGAAAAGGCTGACCGCCATGGCAGGTAAGCTGGGCCGGGCGCTGGTGCTTTTGGTGCTGCTGGCCGCGGCGCTCATCACCCAGGCACCGCTGGCGGTGTTCCTGTTAGCGTTTGCGCTGGTGCTTCTGGTGCTGCTGCGGCTGGACGCCGCCTGTCTGCGCAGGCAGGTAACGGCAGAGCTGCTGGTGCCGGACAAACCCGTGATACAGGGCGAAGATTTTACCCTGACGGTTCGGCTGCGCAACCGCAGCCGGTTGCCCATCCCTGCGCTTGTGGTGCTGCTGAACGCCGCCGATGAATGGGGCGGCGGGCAGATCACCCTGCGCTGCGCCGCCATGTTGGGCGGCAAGGAGAGCACCGAACAGCGCATTACCCTAAACGCAGGCAAAAGCGGCGTGTGGAGCATTGCGGTGCGGGGCATCACCCTGCGGGATCACCTGGGGGTGTTCACCGCGGCATGCCCGGCTGCCGCGCAAAGCCAGAGCATCTGTGTGCTGCCCGCTGCCGCGGCTGGCAAAGCCAAAGCGGAAAACGCCCCCGATGAGGACGGCGACGAAGCCGACACCCGCGCCGCCCTGGGCGGCAGCTATGAGCTGCGGGAGTACCGGGACGGGGATACCATCAAGCAGGTACACTGGAAGCTGAGCGCCAAGCTGGACCGCCTGATGGTGCGCGAACCGCTGACCGCCCTGCGCGCTGCCCTGACCCCCGGTGGGGACCTGGACGGAGCGGAGGAATGGGGGGATTTTCCCCAACAGGCGGCGAAGCACCGCAAAAACCCGCCCAAGCGCAAAAAAGAACGTACTGCCCTGAGCCGGCGCGGCGCTGCCGACCCCGGCAGTGGGCTGAAGTTTGTGGACCGTGTGCTGGTGAGCACCCAGCGCCCCGCAGCGCACCCCGCGTTGTGGCTGGCGGCAGATGCCGCGCTGCTGCTGGCGCTCACCTTTGGTTTGCTGCTGGTGCTTTCCACCGGGTTCGGCATTGCGGTGCCGTTGTGGGTGTGGCCCGCGGCAGCCGCTTTCTGCGCCGGGTGGGCGCTGTTCCTGCGTGCGCCGCAAGCCCTGCGCCGCTGGGGGCTGCTGGCGGGGGTGATTGTGTATCTTGTGGTGTTGTTCATCTGCCAGCGGAACTTTTTGGCCGGGGCGCAGCAGTGCGCCGGGAACATTGCCCAAAGCCTGAACGCCCGCCTTGGCAGTGCGCTGCCGGTGGCCCAGGGCGGCAGTGCGGCGCAGCTGGGGCTGTTTTTGCTGCTGGCCGCCCTGCCCGTTACCGGGGCGCTGGCCGCTGCGGCCCTGCGCCGTGCGGATGCCCTGCTGCTGGATCTAATGCTGCTGCCCGTTGTTGTGCTGCTGGCGCTGGCCGGGGCCGCGCCTGCTGTGCCCGCCTGCCTGCTGCTGTTGGTCGGTTGGATGGGGGCGTGGGCGGCTTCCTGCTCGGTGCAGCGGCGGGCCCTGTGGGGCAGGCGCGATACCGAAAACTACCGCCAGAACCTTTGCCGCCATTATAACATCCAAAAGTCTGCCGCGCTGGCGGCGGGCGGGCTTTGCCTTGCGCTGGCGCTGCCCTGTTGGTGGCTGCTGCGCCCGGCGCTGGGGGTTCCCCTTGGCTGGCTGCAGCCCGCGGCCCAGCGGGTGGAATCCGCCGCGCTGAGCACCGCCATTACCTGGCTGCCGCGGGTCAGCGGCGGCAGGCTGAACATTCAGGTAGAAGCCGCCGCCGGTGGTGTGGCGGATGGCGCCTTGAGCCAGGGCGGGGGTATCCAGGTCAGCGGAGTGACGGATCTGGCCCTGACCGCCAGCGACAAACCCGAAGAAACCGTATACCTGCGGGGATTTATCGGCGGCAGTTATGACGGCACCACCTGGCAGGCCCCTGATGCCGATGCCTTTGACAGCGCCGCTATGAACTGGAAAACCGAGGATAACGCCCGGCTGACCATTGCAAGCCTGCCGTTTTTGCGCACCGCCTATGACGGCACCGCCCAGCCCCAGACGCTGACGGTGGAGCGCATCCACGCCGATACCCAGTACACCTATGCACCGTACAACGCCTATTGGGGCGATTATTACACCATCCAGGGCGATGGCGCCGCCGCGGGCCAGACCGCGCAGGACGATGTGTTTCTGTATTACCCGCGGGATGCCGCCCAAACCCAGCTGGAAGCCCGCGCCGATGCCGACCCCAGCGTGCTGGACCGAATGGAAGCATCCTATGCCGCTTACGCCGCCAGCCGCTACACCGCCGTGCCGGACGGCTATGACGAGCTGCAAACCCTGTGCGATGAAGCCAAAAAGGACCAGAAGCTGACCGAAGCTGCGGACATTGGCGATTACATCCGCGCCTACCTAAACACCAACTACCAGTATAACGCCAGCGCTCCCCAGCCGCCGGAGGGGGCCGACCCCATCCGTTACTTTTTAACGGAATCCAAACAGGGGTACAGTGTGCAGTTTGCTTCGGCGGCGGTGGTTATGTTCCGCATGTTCGGGCTGCCTGCGCGCTATGTGGTGGGCTATGCCGCGCCGCAAAGCCTGTTTACCCAACAGGAGGACGGCAGCTGGCACGCCATTTTGCAGGACGATAACGCCCACGCCTGGGCGGAGGTGTATATTTCCGGCCAGGGCTGGACCCCCATGGAGATGACCCCCGGCGTGCTGGTCAGTGCCCAACAGGCCGACCTGCGCACCGACCCGCTGCCCGAAACTCAAGGTCAAGACACCGCCCCCGCAGCAGGGGAGAGCAGCGCAAACGAACCCACAGCCACCATCGTGCCCCGCAGCAGGCTGGTTTTGGCGGCGTTGCTGGGGGGGTGCCTGTTGGCTGCTGCGGTGCTGCTGGGGCTGGCCCGCCGCCATGCCATGGGGAATGGCCGGGGCAGCTGCAACGCGCGGGTGCTGGCCGTGTTTGGCAGCATCTACCGCCTTTTGGTGCGTCGCGGCCTGCCGCCGGATACACCATCCGATGCGCCGGAGTTTGCCGCATTTTTGCAAAGTTGTGTCCCCGCCCTTGAACCCCAGGATGCCGAAGCTCTGCTGGCATTGGCCCAAGCCGCCCAATTTGGCGCAGGTACGATGACTGAGCAGGATACGGACAAAATGAGAAAACTTTACCAGGTTATAAAACACACTGGAAAACGGAAACAGAGCCAGAAATCGGTTGAAAAACAGAGCCAGGAATGATATAATGACCCCGTACTGGGGTAGCGTGTTCTTTGCTTTCTTTGCACAGGGGGCTACCATGATCCAGGAAAATGTGGTATAATATGTTAAGTCCATTAACCAAGTAGGGAATAGCCGGGGTGGGGGACTGGTTTCTGGAACAGTACCCTGGGAACTGCCCGTGGGGCGGAAAACCGGCAAGGACAGAAAGAAGATCTTATAGAAGCAAACGTTAACAGGAGTAAACCCATGCCGCGCCGTAAACAGACAGAAGGAGAAAAAAAAATTGACATCAGCCAGATGGCTGAAGACCTTGGCGTGTCCAAGACCACGGTATCCCGTGCCCTTTCGGGCAATGGCCGTGTCAGCGAAGCGACCCGCGCCCGCGTGGTCCAGTACGCCAAAGAGAAAAACTATGTGCCCAATATGCTGGCACGCGGGTTGGTAACCCAGCAGTCTTATAATATCTCACTGGTGTTCTCGCGCCAGTTCGGAAACCTTGCCGCACCATTTTTGCGCAAAACCGTCAGCGCCGTGTACGATGTTGCCACCCGCAATGATTATGATGTGCTGATGACGATGGTGGGCGAGCAGGAAACAAGCCCGATGCAGCGTCTGCTGGTCAACCGCAAGATTGATGGCGTGATTCTGGCCCGCACGCTGGAGCGTGATCCGCTGATCCCCATGCTGCAAAAAAGCGGCATCCCCTTTGTTGCCATTGGCCGCCCGGCTGACCAGGATGTCATCTCGGTGGACCATGATCAGGTGGGCGGCTGCCGCGAGCTGGTCAGCCTGCTGCTGATGAAGGGCCTGCGCCGCATTGCTTTGCTGGGCGGATCCATGCTGTACACCGTCAACCAGTCCCGCCTGGAAGGCTATAAGCAGGCGCATGACCGCGCCTGCTGCAAGATTGATGAGAGCCTGCTGTTTTTGGAGCTGGAAAGCGACGATCTACGCACCAGCGCTGTGGAGCTCGCGGTACAGCGTGGGGCGGACTGCATCCTGTGCATGGATGACCAGGTTGCCCTGCTGGCTTTGAGCACCCTGAGACAGCTGAACCTGCGCGTGCCGCAGGATATCCGCCTTGCCTCCCTGTATGACGACGAAGCGCTGCAGGAGTGTACGACACAGATCACGGCGGTCTCTTTTGATGCCGAACAGCTGGGCCGCCGTACCGCACAGCAGCTGCTTTCCCTCATCCGCCATCAGCCGGTGGAAACCCGCACCCTGCTGGGGTACCAGGTGGGGTTGCGTTTATCGACCCAGACCTGAGAGAAAAGTAGATAATTATAAGGCAACACCGCACAATTCCCGCCTGACGGCTTAAGCACCGCTCCGGCGGCTG
>OIBN01000427.1_pt1 | contig 20688 bp, 17 predicted proteins | sample 1581031 | NCBI WGS metagenome assembly OIBN01 (sample SAMEA3882531, study PRJEB24775) | human gut metagenome | biome: human-associated habitat; feature: intestine environment; material: feces | place: Netherlands | collected 2009/2010
CCGTCCACTGGCTGGCATAAGCCTGCTGCGCCGGACGCTGCTGGGCGGGGCGCTGCTGCGCCGGACGCTGCTGGGCCGGACGCTGCTGCGCCGGACGCTGCTGGGCCGGACGCTGCTGGGCCGGACGCTGCTGCGCCGGGCGCTGCCGGGCCGGGCGCTGCTGGGCCGGGCGCTGCTGTGTCGGGCGCTGCTGGGCCGGGCGCTGCTGTGTCGGGCGCTGCTGTGTCGGGCGCTGCTGGGCGGTATCGGAAGCGGGCCGCTGCGTGCCCGTGGGGCGCGGCGGCGAGGAAAACAGCTTCAAGAGGCGACTCCTCCTTTATGTACGGGAGATTACGAAGGGCTTGACGGCCGGGCGCGGAAAATGTTCCGCACGCCGCGGGAAAAACGGGAAGGCCCGCCGAGCGAGCCTTCCCGGAAACGTGCAGGGGTGCGGCCGCTCAGCAAAGCTGCGCGCCGGCGGGCACGCTGTCATCGAGCATGAGCAGGTTGAGCTTGCCGTCCTTCTCGGCCGAGAGGAGCATGCCGTTGGAGGCCATGCCCATCATCTTGCGCGGCGGCAGGTTCAGGATCGCCACGACGGTCTTGCCGACGAGCTCCTCGGGGCGGTAGTACTTGGCGATGCCGGAGAGGATCTGCCGGTCGGTGCCGCTGCCGTCGTCGAGCGTGAAGCACAGGAGCTTATCGGACTTTTTCACCGGCTCGCACTTGAGGACCTTGCACACGCGCATGTCGCACTTGGAAAAGTCGTCAATCGTCACATCCGGCAGCACGGGCGCAGACTTCGGCGCGGCGGCCGCTTCCTTCGCGGCCTTGAGTGCCTCGAGCTCGGCGAGTTCCTTGGCCATGTCGATGCGCGGGAAGAGCGTCTCGCCCTTGTGCACCGTGACGTCCGCGGGCAGCACGCCCCAGACGGCGGCATTGTCCCACGTGGTCTGCTCTGCCGCGGCGCCGATCTGCGTGAAGGCTTTCGCGCAGCTGTCGGGCATGAAGGGCAGCAGCAGCGTGACGGTGATACGCAGCGTCTCGAGCAGGTTATACAGCACCGTGGCCAGGCGCGCGCGCTTGCTCTCGTCCTTGGCGAGGACCCAGGGCGCCGTCTCGTCGATATACTTATTGGCGCGGGAAATGACCTTGAACACCTCGATGAGCGCCTGCTGCGTGTCGAAATTGTCCATATAGCCGGCATACGTCCCGCGCAGGGAGGATGCCATGGCGATGAGCTCATCGTCGAGCGCATCGTGCTCGCGCTCGGCCGGGAGCGTGCCGCCGAAGTACTTGATGACCATGGCGACGGTGCGGCTCAGGAGGTTGCCGAGGTCGTTGGCGAGGTCGGTATTGATGCGGGAGATGAGCAGATCGTTGGAGAAGTTGCCGTCACTGCCGAGCGGGAACTCGCGCAGGAGGTAATAGCGCAGCGCGTCCACACCGTAGCGCTCGGCGAGCAAGACGGGGTCGACGACGTTGCCCTTCGACTTCGACATCTTGCCGCCGCCGAGCAGCAGCCAGCCGTGGCCAAAGACCTTCTTCGGCAGGGGCATGCCCATGCTCATGAGCATAGCCGGCCAGATGATGGAGTGGAAGCGCACGATCTCCTTGCCGACCATGTGCACGTCGGCGGGCCAGAACTTCTCGTAATCGTCGTACTTGTCGTTCAGGAAGCCGAGGGCCGTGCAGTAGTTGAACAGCGCGTCGACCCAGACGTAGACGACGTGGCCGGGGTCAAAATCGACCGGGATGCCCCACGTGAAGCTCGTGCGCGACACGCACAGATCTTCCAGGCCGGGGTCGATGAAGTTTTTGATCATCTCGTTGACGCGGCTGGCAGGCTCGAGGAACGTGCCGCTGAGCAGCAGCTCGCGCACGGGCTCGGCATACTTCGACAGGCGGAAGAAGTACGCCTCCTCCTCGGCATAGTGCACCTCGCGGCCGCAGTCCGGGCACTTGCCGTCGACGAGCTGGCTCTCGGTCCAGAAGCTCTCACACGGCGTGCAGTACATGCCGGAATACTTGCCCTTATAGATATCGCCCTTTTCGTACATCTTCTTGAAGATGCGCTGCACGGCCTCGACATGATAATCGTCCGTCGTGCGGATGAAGCGGTCGTTGGAGATGTTCATCAGCTTCCACAGCGCGCGCACGCCGCCGGGGCCTTCGACGATGTTGTCCACGAACTGCTTGGGCGTGACGCCGGCAGCCTCGGCCTTCTCCTCGATCTTCTGGCCGTGCTCGTCCGTGCCGGTCAGGAACATAACGTCATAGCCGCACATGCGCTTGTAGCGCGCGATCGCATCGGTCGCAACCGTGCAGTAGGTGTGGCCGATGTGCAGTTTGTCCGAAGGGTAATAGATCGGGGTCGTGATATAAAACTTTCCTTTGCTCATACTGCATTCTCCTCTGTATTAGTCTTCACCGGCGTCACCGGGGTCGTAGACGGACGGATAGGGCGTCGGCTGCGGCTGCGGCGTGGGGGTGGGCTTCGGCGCGGTGCTGGGGGTGGGCGTCGGCTTCGGCGTGGTGTCGTGCGAATGGTAGGTGCTGTTGGCCTCGAGCGTGTGGCTGATCTGCTTGCCGTCCTTATCATAGACCGTGCGGTAGGTCGTGGCGCGCAGGCCGTTGGCGGTGTAGCTCATCTTGACGTAGCTGCCGTCCACATCCGTGCCCCAGATCTCGACCGTGACGCTGCCGTTTTGGACATACGCCTTGATCTCGATCGGATAGTCGCGGTTGTTCGTAAATTTGAACTCCGGCCCGCCCCAGCTGACCGTGGCGTCCATACCGGGTTCGATATAGCTCACGGGGAAGTAGTGGCTGGTGCGGGTGTTGATCTTCAGGTTCGAGACCATGGCGCAGTAGTACAGCGTGGACGACACCTGGCAGATGCCGCCGCCGACCTCCTGCACGACCTGGCCGTTGGAATAAGCGCCGGCCTCCTTGAAGCCGTTGGCCTTCGTGCGCTGACCGACGACGTCGTTATACGAAAACGTCTGGCCGGGCTGGAGAATGACGCCGTTGATCTTCTCGGCGGCGAGCTTCACGTTCGTGATGCGGTTGCTGCTGCTGCCGGAGAGCGAGGTGGTCTTCGTGGCGAGCTTGTCGGCCAGGAGGTGCTGCTGCAGGCGCTCCTGCGTCATCTCGGGCTGCGTGAGCGTGGCCGGGATGGTGACGGTATCGCCGTTGGCGGCCGCGTCCCACAGGGGCTGGGCGGCGGCCACGTCAAACTGGATACCGACCTTGCTCTCGGTGGCGGACTGGGTCTCGGGGTCGTAGCCTGCGTTGACCGGGTCGCCGCAGACGGCGTCGTGCAGCTCCTGCAGCGTCATCTTGTCATCGCCGCTCATGTCGACCGGGTAGGCCGACGTGCCGAACTTGCCGGCGCAGATGTCGCTGAGCATGCGGTCGGCGACGGCGGCGGGGTCGAGCGTGATCATGCTCGCGCCCTTGACGACGAGGATGGCGCTGTGCGCCTCGTCGATCTCGATGCTGCCGGCGGAGAGGCTGACGTTGATCTCGGCGGCCTCGCGCTCGATGCGCGTGCGCAGGGCGTCGGCGTCCATGTCGGCAAGGTTGTCCGAGGCGACGTCATGCCCCTTGAAGGCGCAGCGCAGCCACGTGAAGAAGTTGGTGAACACATTGCCGCTGCGGCCGTAGGCATAGGCCGTCTCGGCGGCGGCATCGGGCGTGGCGTCAAAGCCGATCTCCGTCGCGGTGACGGTGATGGACCGGTTGCCGGGGAAGGTCATGGTGAGCACCGGGGCGCTCATATCGTCCCAGCCGGCGGCGCGGATGGCGTCCGCCGCGGCGGACTGCGTCATGCCGCCAACGTCCGTGCCACAAACAGAGACGTTCGGGAAAATGGCGCTCTTTTTCGCCACGAGCACCATGCCGACGGCACCCGCCGCCACGAGGACGGCCAGCACGATGAGCACGACGCGCACGGCGATCCGGCCGCCGCGGCCGCGCGGTTTTTTCTCTTTGGGCGCCGGCTGCTGCCGGGCGTCGGGCGCGCCGCGGCGCGCCGGCTGCTCCTGCCGGGGCACGGGCGGGCGCTGGGCCGCCGCCTGCTTCGGCGCGGCGGCGCGGCGGGCAGCCGCCTCGCTCTGCGTGGAACGGTTGGCGGTGCTGCGGTGTGCCGAGCGCTCCTGCGCTGCGAAATCCGCCGCCTCGCGGCGGGCGGCCGCGCTGCGCTTGGAAGTGTTGCCGTTGAGTTTCATTTACTCGAATCCCTGTCTTTCCATGTCAAAATCGGATTATTCAGATATGTATTGCGGAACGCTTCCGCCTCGCTGGGCGGGAGCTTGGCGCGGGGCTGCCGTTCGATCTGCGGCTTCATCCACGGGTTGTGCTCGGCCTTGCGCTCGGTCTGCGCCTCGAGGAGTTTGCCGATGAGCACGTTCGAGATGAGAAAGCCCGCCGGCGTGAAGTGCCAGCGCTCCCCGTCCGCGACGGCCCAGCCGGAACGGACGAACGTTTCCAACTGCTGCGCGATGCCGGAAAAATCACTGCGGTACAGCCGCGCATACTCCGCGCGCGACACGCCGTGCACGGTGCGCATGCCGAGCATGAGATACTCCGCCGCGCGCTCGAAATCGCCGATGGTCTCGTACTCGTCGATCATGTCCTCGCCGTGGAGGACGCCCGCGATGTAGCGGTCGAGGTCGCGCACATAGCTGTAGCGCGTGCGGCCGATGCACGAGTGCGCGCCCGGGCCGAAGCCCATATAGTCGTCGAGCTGCCAGTACTTCAGATTATGCCTGGATTCATAGCCCGGTATGCTGAAATTCGAGATCTCATACTGTTCATAGCCGTAGCGCCGCAGCTCATCGACCATGCACAGGTACATGTCCGCCTGCTCGTCGTCCGACGGGATGAGGGGCGAATCCTTCAGCTCGTACATGGGCGTGCCCTCCTCGAGCTTGAGCCCGTAGCCGGAGATGTGCTCCGGGCGCAGGGCGATCGCCTTGGCGAGCGTGTCCGCCCAGTCGCTGCGGGTCTGGCTGGGCAGGCCGTAGATGAGATCGAGGCTGACGTTGTCAAACCCGGCAATGCGGGCATTTTTCACGGCCATCTCCACCTGGTGGAAGCTGTGGCGGCGGCCGATCATTTTCAGGATATCATTGTTGGCCGACTGCATGCCGATGCTCAGGCGGTTGAAGCCCGCCTTGTGCAGGGCGCGCAGGTCGTGCAGGCGGACGCTGTCCGGATTGACCTCGACCGTCACCTCCGCGCGCTTGAGCAGGCGGCCGGTGGCCTTGACGGCGTCGAGCAGCTCGATGAGGCGCGCCGCGCCGTAAAAGCTCGGCGTGCCGCCGCCAAAATACACCGTGTCGATGTACGCCGGGGCGATGCGCCCGGCGCTCTCTTCGATGTGCTCGAGCAGGGCGTGCTGATAGTCCGCCATGCGGTCGGCCGCGCCGGCGCAGGAATAAAAATCGCAGTAGCCGCACTTGCTCGCGCAAAACGGGATGTGGATATAGATACCGAGACGCGGTTCCATAGACAGCTCCTTACATGGGGATGCCCCGGCCGCCGGAGTGCGGCGGCCAGGGGGATAGATCGGATCAGATGAGCGTGCAGACGAGCTCGGAATACGCGGCCGGATCCTCAAGCGGCTCGCCCGCGATGAGCAGCGCCTGCGCGTGCAGGATCTTGGCGATGCGGGCGGCTTTGTCCTTGTCGCCGGCGTCGAACGCTTCCTTCATGGCCTGATAGGCGTGGTGGTTGGCGTTGAGCTCGAGCACGCGGATGGCGCGGATATCGGTCGGCGCGCCGGGCATGCTCTTGAAATAACGCTCCATCTCGAGCGTGACGCCGCCCTCCGTGCTCAGGCACACGGCGCTGGACACGAGCTTATTCGACAGGCGCACGGACGCGACCTGGTCGCCGAGCGTCTCCTTGACGAAGTCGAGCAGATCCTTGTCCTCGGCCTGCTTGGCCTCGGTCTCCTTCTTCTCTTCCTCGGTCTCGAGGCCGAGGTCGTCGGTCGCAATGTTGCAAAACGGCTTGTCGGCGTAGGTCTTCATGGTGTCGACGAAGTACTCGTCGATCTGCGAGGTCATGCACAGGACATCGTAGCCCTTTTCATGCAGCTGCTCTGCCTGCGGCAGGCTGAGCAGACGCTTGACGTTCTCGCCGCAGGCGAAGTAGATCTTCGTCTGCTCGGCGGGCATGGCGTCGACATATTCCTTGAGAGAGACGAGCTTCGTCTCGCTCGTGTGGTAGAGCAGCAGGTCCTTGATCTCATCGACCTTGTCGCCCGTCTCGGTGACGGCGCCGGCACGCAGCATCATGCCGAAGGCGGCGTGGAACTGCTCGTACTTCTCGCGGTCGTTGGTCATGAGCTTCGTCAGCTCGGACTTGATCTTCTTGCCGAGGTTCGTGGCGATGAGCTTGAGCTGGCGGTCGTGCTGGAGCATCTCACGCGAGATGTTCAGCGACAGGTCGGGCGAATCGACCACGCCGCGGGCAAACGCATAGCACGGCGGCAGGAGGTCGGTGCACTTGTCCATGATCATGACGCCGGAGCTGTAGAGCTCGAGACCGGGGTCGGATTCGCGGGTGAACATATTCGCCGGAGCCTTGGCCGGGATGAACAGCAGCGCGCGGTAGGAGATCAGGCCCTCGGCGTTGACGCGGATGACGGCCAGCGGGTCGTCCTTGTCGTGGAACTTGTCCTTATAAAACGCGATGCACTCCTCATCCGTCGCTTCCTTGCGGCTGCGCTGCCAGATGGGGACCATGCTGTTGATGGTCTGCTCCTCGGTCTTCGTGACCATCTCCATCTTCGGCTCGCCCTTTTCGTCCTTCTCGCCGGTGTCGACCCAGTCGCTCTGCTCGACGTCCATGACGATCGGCCAGCGGACATAGTCGGAATACTTGCGGATGAGCATCATGAGCTTCCAGTTTTCGAGATAGGTGGAGTACTTCTCGCCGGACTCGTCTTCTTTGATGTGCATGATGACGTCCGTGCCGACGGTGTCCTTCTCGGTCTCGGTGATGGTGTAGCCGTCCGCGCCGGTGCTGACCCACTGGTAGGCCGTGTCGCTGCCGTAGGCGCGGGTGACGACCGTGACCTTGTCGGCGACCATGAACGCGGAATAGAAGCCGACGCCGAACTGACCGATAATGTCGATGGCGGCGTCCTCCTGCGCGTTCTCGCCGAGGCCGTCCTTGAACTTCAGCGAGCCGCTGCGCGCGATGACGCCGAGGTTGCTGTCGAGCTCCTCCTTCGTCATGCCGATGCCGTTATCCGACACCGTGATCGTGCGCGCGTCCTTATCCGGGGTGACGCGGATCTTGAAATCGCTGCGCGCCATGCCCACGTTTTCATCCGTGAGCGACTGGTAGCAGAGCTTGTCGATCGCGTCCGAGGCGTTCGAGATGATCTCGCGCAGGAAAATCTCCTTGTGCGTGTAGATCGAGTTGATCATCATGTCGAGCAGTTTTTTCGACTCGGCCTTGAATTGTTTCTTTGCCATATCTATGCCTCCAAAAATTTTATTACACCTTCAGATCCGCACCGGCCTGCATGCAACAGCGGCCCACGGTACAGATTTTAATATTATAGCACATCGGCCGTTTTTTTCAACACCTGCCGCCAGAATAATTGGGATTGTGCGGCCCGTTTTTCATGGTATAATAGGGTGTTAAGAAAAAAATAAGATTCTGTGAGGTGGCTCCCATGAACGATCTGAAAGACCTGCTCGATGCGCGCCTGTTCCTGCTGGACATGGACGGCACGCTCTACCTCGGGGACGATGTGTTCCCCGGCGCGGTCGACTTCATCCACACGCTGGCCAATACCGGACGGCAGTACATTTACCTGACCAACAACTCCTCGCGCGCGGGCACGGACTACATCACGCGCCTGCGGCGTCTGGGCTTCCCGTGCGAGGCTGAGAACGTGTTCACCTCCGGCATGGCGACGGCGCTGTACCTCAACCAGCACTATGCGGGCAAACCCGTGTACCTCGTCGGCACGCAGGCGTTCCGCCGCGAGCTGCTCAGCTACGGCATCCCGCTCGTGGACGACGGCGCGGAGATCGTCGTGGCCGGGTTCGACACCGAGCTCGTGTACGAAAAGCTCGACAAGGCTGTGCACTTCCTGCGCCGCGGTGCGACCTTCATCGCCGCCAACCCCGACTGGGTCTGCCCCATGCCGGCCGGCGAGGTGCTGCCCGACTGCGGGAGCATCTGCGCGCTGCTGACCGCTGCCTCCGGCGTGCAGCCGACCTACATCGGCAAGCCGAACCGCAACATGGTCGACGTCATCTCGGCGCAGACCGGCGTGCCGAACGCGCAGATCTGCTGCGTGGGCGACCGGATCTACACCGACATCGCCGTGGCCGTGAATGCGGGCGCGCAGAGCGTGCTCGTCATGTCCGGCGAGACGGACGAGGCGATCCTCAAAGCGTCCGACGTGCAGCCGAAATACGTCCTGCGCGACGTAGCAGAGCTGGCGCAGATCCTGCGCGGCGGCGCAACGGCGTAAAAAAATTCAAAAACGTTTGAAAATCGCTTGACATATCCGAACACAAATGTTAGGATATGTTCAGTAAACATCGTTTTTGCAAATGATGTTGCGAATCCCTCGTTTGTGTTCTCTCTTCCACTTTGCAGCGTCCGGGTCTGCATCCGCCGCGGACGTGCAAGCACAAGCAAGCAACAGCAGCCACGCCGGCGAACGCCGGTGTGGCTGCTGTTGCTTTTTCATCGTGTGTAAACGTGATACATGAGGTACTGGCAGAAACCAAAACGCTTCCACCTCATCCGCCTGACGGCGATGCAAAGATCTCATCCGAGGCGGGCCTTGCCCCCTCGGGCTCCCCCACGGCTCAGATATCGGCGCGGAACCATGCGCCGGGGCGATAGTGCTCGAAGATGACGATGTCATAATCGCGCTCGTGCGTCCAGGCGCGGCTCGTCCAGCCGGCGCGCGCGGCGCCCATGGCCTCACACAGGCGCACGCTCAGCGGCTTCGGCCCGATCTTGTAGGCGATGAACTGCGGGCGGGCGATCACGTTCGTGAGCACGTTTCCGACGATGGCGGCCGCGGGCTTATTGAGCGCCTTGCCGTAGTCCTTCGGCGGCTGGCTGAGCTGGCCGCGCAGGATATCGGGCGCGTTGCGCCGGAACCACGCGACGATCGTGGGGTCAAAGCTCTCGACGCAGTACGGCCCGCCGTAAGTACGCAGGGCGGCGAGCGTCAGCGCGCACAGGCGGCGGTTATTGTGCCCGCGCTTGACCTCGAGCAGCAGCGGCACGCGGCCGCCGAGGGCGGTGAGCGCCTCGGCAAAGGTCGGGATGACGCAGTCGGTATCGCCGAGGCGCAGCGCGCGCAGCTCGGCGAGCGTGAAATCATCAATGACGCCCGGCACGCCGCACATGCGCTCGAGCGTATCGTCGTGGAACACGACGAGCTGGTCGTCCGCCGTCAGGTGCACGTCCATCTCGACGGCGTAGCCCGCCTCGGCCGCGGCGCGGAAGGCCGGGAGCGAGTTTTCCGGCACGGTGCCGTCCTCGGTGTGCAGGCCGCGGTGCGCATAATTGCGGTACAAAAACGGGGCTTTCTGCGCGCGCGTGGCGCGGCCCGGCGCGACGAGAAACGCAAACGCACCCGCGCAGGCGGCGGCCGGTGCGGCGATCTTGCAGGCAGTTTTCCAATTCATAACGAGTCCTCCTTTCGGCGGTGCGGACCGCCGGTTTGCTTTGTCCTTATTAAACAACAATTTCTGCTTTTCGTCAAATGCCTGTTGAATTGCCGGGCAAGGTATTGTAGAATGAGACAAATCCGATAGAGACTGATGGAGGTAACCCTGTGAAGCTCAACTACAAGCGCACCATCTGCGTTGGCTTTGCCTTTTTCCTGATCTGCGCCTTCTGGCAGGCGTATGACAACACCATCCCGCTGATCCTGACGAACAAGTTCGGCATGTCGCAGGCGTGGTCCGGCGTCATCATGGCGCTCGACAACATTCTGGCGCTGTTTCTGCTGCCGCTGTTCGGCGCGATCTCCGACAAGCACACCGGCAGGCGCGGCCGCCGCACGCCGTTCATCGTCTTCGGCACGATCGTCGCGGCCATCGCGTTCATCAGCCTGTCGCTCGTCGACGATGCGCAGCTGAAAAGCATCGACGCGGCCGCCGCCATCGACGATCCCGCTGCGCTACGCGTCGTGTACCAGCAGGAGGCTGACCGCACGCTCAAGACCCCCGACGGCGAGACGTTCGTGCTCGAGGACACGTTCACCGAGGACGAATTTGCCGCCATCACGAGTCAGGTCACAAACGCCGAGGGCAAGACCGTGACGAACCACGACTACACGAACTATGTCGTGCCCGCGCGCCAGGCCTATGCCCACCAGACGACCGTGCAGCACCCCGGCGCGCTCATCGGCTTTATCGTGCTGCTGCTCGTCGTGCTCGTGGCCATGGCCACGTTCCGCTCCCCCGCCGTCGCGCTCATGCCCGATGTTACCATCAAACCGCTGCGCAGCAAGGCGAATGCCGTCATCAACCTCATGGGCACTGCCGGCGGTATCCTCGTGCTGGCCATCGGCATGGCCTTCGCCACGAGCTCCGTGCGCAACTCGCTCATGAGCTACACGGCGTACTTCGCCGTGATCGCGGGCATCATGCTGGTGGCGCTGCTGATCTTCCGCCTGACGGTCAATGAGCCGAAGTTCGTGACCGAGATGCAGGCCGACAGCAAGCGCTTCGGCATCGATAACGGCGATGACGACGCGCCCGCAGGGTCTGGCAAGCTCGGCAAGGCCGAGCGCCGGTCGCTCATCTTCCTGCTGCTGTCGATCGTGCTGTGGTTCTTCGGCTACAACGCCGTGACGTCGAAATACTCCGTCTACGCGAGCAACATCCTGCACAAGGACTACAACCTCACGCTCATGCTCGCGCAGGCCGCCGCCATCGTGGCGTACCTGCCCGTCGGCATCGTCGCGTCCAAGATCGGCCGCAAGAAGACCATCCTCGGCGGCGTCGTGATGCTGGCCGTCGCGTTCGGCGTGGCCGCCTTTCTCAACGCCGAGAGCCCCACGATGCTCATGAACGCCATGTTCTGCCTCGCCGGCATCGGCTGGGCCACCATCAACGTCAACTCGTTCCCGATGGTCGTGGAGATGTGCTCCGGCAGCGACGTCGGCCGCTACACCGGCTTTTACTACACGGCCAGCATGGCCGCGCAGGTCGTCACGCCGATGTTCTCCGGCTTCCTGATGGACAAGCTCGGCATGACCGTGCTCTTCCCCTACGCCGCTATCTTCGTGGCCGGCGCGTTCGTGACGATGCTCTTTGTGCGCCACGGCGACAGCCGCCCCATCCCCGCCAAGGGCCTTGAGGCGCTCGACGTGGACGATTGACCGAAATTCACATTTGGAGGATGCAAATACTATGGAACGTCTGACCCGTAAACTCAAAAAGGGCGGCTACTCCGCCAACCGTCACTCCGAGGCCCAGCTCACCGAGCGCCTTGACCAGCTCAAGGGCGTGCACAAACAGTGGCTGCAGGACGTATCGGATATGATGACCGGCATGAAGCAGAGCGAGGCCGCCGGACAGGCCGGCGCGCTCACGCTCATGATGCTGCAGGCGGGCTACGCCGCGATCGTGCGCATCGGCCGCCGGTTCGAGAGCGTGTGCCCCGTCGAGGGCAGCGGCGACAACACCGCCACGGCGCTCGGCAAGCTCGAGGATCTGTACGAGCAGTGCGTGTCCGAGCTTGAGGACGTGGAGGAAGGACTCGAGGAGTGCCGCGAGAACGGCTTCACGGACGAGCTGGCCTATGACGAGCTGATGGTGACGAAGCTCGGCATCTCGCAGCTCATCAAACAGTTCGACATCGCCACCGGCTACGCCGAGCCCAGCCCGGAACCGTACCAGTACCAGCCGAAAACGGACACACCGGCCGAATGAGCCGCTGTCATATTTCAAGAGAAAGAAAAGGAGACCCACCAACATGAAACGTACCTTTACCGCCATTGTCTGCACGCTGCTGCTCGTGGCCGTGCTCGCCGGCTGCGGCAGCACCAACCCGTTTGACGCCGCGGCCAAGACCTTCTCCGACGAGGGCATGACGATCACGCTCACGAGCGACTTCAGCAAGCAGTCCATGGACGGCTACACCGTGTGCTACGCCGCCAAAACGGCCGCCGTGTTCGCCCTGCACGAGACGAACGATCAGTTCGCCGCCGCCGGACTCAACGACGTGACGCTCGAGCAGTACGCCGCGCTCGTCATGCAGAACAACAGCAGCCGCAACCCCGTCGCGGGCGACGACATCAACGGCTGCCCGACGATCCTCTATGACTTCTACAACGAGGATAAGGACGTCGAGTACCGCTACCTCGCCGTGATGTATCAGGCGGACGACGGCTTCTGGCTCGTGCAGTTTGCGAGCGCGAAGGACGATTTTGACACCTACGAGCCGAGCTTCGTGGAGGCTGCCAAGAGCGTCAGCTTCGGCGCATAAGCGCAGCGGATCAGGCACAAACCGGCCGGCAGCGTGTTTGCTGCCGGCCGGTCCGGTTTTTTGGGCGGATGCCCATATGGAAAGGAGGCTGCGCGATGGCAGCGGCGACGGACGAACGGCTGATCTATGAGATCCTCTCCGCCGTGGGCGAGATCCCGGAGGGAAACGTTGCGACCTACGGGCAGATCGCGCGGCTGATCGGCCGGCCGAAAAACACACGGCTGGTCGGCCGCGTGCTCAGCCAGGCCGAGCGCTACGGCGACTATCCGTGCCACCGCGTGGTGGATCACAGCGGGCGGCTCGTGCCCGGCTGGGACGCGCAGGCGGCGCTGCTCGCGCACGAGGGCGTGACCCTGCGCGACGCGCAGCACGTGGATCTGCGGCGATACCAGTGGCAGTGCGAATGAAAGCGCAAGGCCCTCCGCACCGGGTGGAACGGAGGCGTTTCAGCGAGTCAAAAAAGCCTCGCAGAGGTGGCCTTCCGCAGGCGGCAAAAAAGTGCAATCATTTTCTCTCACGACATGTGCGTGAGAGAAAATACTTTTCAGGCTGCAAGTGTGGACTTTGTGCGCCATCGGCGTACAAAGTCTGTGCGCAGCAGACTGCAAGCCTTTTGGCGGAAAACCTTTATGGGTTTCCGCCATACGCAAAAAACCTCCGCGCCGAATGGCACGGAGGTTTTTGTCTGTGTAAGGGTCGATTACTTGAGTTCGACAGAAGCGCCGACTTCCTCGAGCTTCTTCTTGAGCTCCTCGGCCTCGTCCTTGGAGACCTGCTCCTTGATGGCGCAGGGGACACCCTCGACCTTCGCCTTGGCTTCCGCCAGGCCCAGGTTGGTGATCTCACGGACGGCCTTGATGACCTTGATCTTCTGATCGCCGAAGCCGGTCAGAACGACGTCAAACTCGGTCTTCTCCTCGGCGGCAGCAGCAGCGCCGGCCACCGGAGCGGCGGCAACAGCGGCAGCGGCGGAAACGCCGAACACATCTTCGATCTCGTGCACGAGCTCGGACAGCTCGAGGACGGACATAGCCTTGATCTCTTCGATCATAGCAGTGACTTTTTCGCTAGCCATGGTAATTTTCCTCCTAAATAGTTAAGTGAAGTGGTCGCCTTATTCGGCGGCGGGAGCTTCGGCCTCGGCAGGTGCGGCGGCGCCGCCCATCTGCTCGACGACCTGGTTCAGGCAGACGGCCAGACCCGTGATGGGGGCCAGCATCGTGCCCAGGACCTTGGAGTACAGCGCATCCTTGTTCTGGAGCTGCGCGATCTCCGCGATCTCAGCGTCACTGAGGACCTTGCCCTCGAGGAACGCGCCCTTGACGATGAACTTCTCGTCCTTCGCCATCTTTTCGCTCATGTCGTGGATCATGCGGATCGGGACGATCGGATCGGCCGTGCTGGTTGCGAGCGAAGTCGTACCATTGAGCAGATCACTCATTGCCTCGAGACCGACGTCCTTGAGCGCAAAGCGGGTCAGGGTGTTTTTGACGACGGAATACTCCACGTCATTCTGACGCAGCTCGGTACGCAGCTTGGTGTCTTCATCGACGGTGATGCCCTTGTAATCGACGAACACGCCGGCGCTGGCGTCCTTGAGCCGCTCGGTCAGAGCGGCGACGATCGCCTGCTTCTCGCTGAGAACTTTTGCGTTCGGCATAGTGTGATTTCACCTCCGTGTGAAAGATACACGCCCAAAAAAATTTCCGCGGCCAAAGCCCCGGAAACAGAAAAAGAAACATCATAATGGATGCATCCTCGGCAGGATTTCCGCGGTCAAGCCACCTGCTGTCTTTGGAGCGCTACAATAGAATACCAGATGCGCCCGCGCGTGTCAAGCATTTTTCTCGCGGCGGCGCGGTTTTTTTAAAAGGAGATGGCCCCCGGAGGAGTACCGGAGGCCATCGCAAAAAAATCCCACAAAAAACTTTTACCCTAAACTGCTGTAATCAGTCTAGCATAATTTTACACGTGTGTCAAGCCTTTTTGCGGCGATCCGCGCCCCGGCGGAGGCGGCCGTCGCGCCGCTCACCAGTCCATGCTCCCGAGCCCCTCGCCGAGCGACATGCCGCAGCGGCCGTGGCCGGGATAGAGCGTGAGCTCCGGCGGCAGCGCGCGCAGAAACGGCACGGTCCTGTCCATGAGCACGGCGGCGTCGCCCCCGCGCAGGCGCGTAATGACGGCAAAGCCCGGCACGAGCGAGTCGCCGCTGAAAAAGGCGTCCGGCCCGATGCGGTAGCACGCGCTGCCGCGCGAATGGCCGGGCGTGGCGTAGCCCTCGAGGTGCAGCGCGCCCCAGTCGAGCGCGATGTGATCGCCGAAGGTCATGTCCGGGGCATACGTCTCGGTCTTGAGGTGCAGGCCGCGCAGAAAGTCACGTGCCTCCGCCCCGCGCGACACGCTCAGCGCCGCGAGCAGCACAGGCGTCGTGTTGCCGGGGTTGCGCAGCCAGGGGGTGCAGTTTTCCTGCCAGAGGGTGCGCGCCGAGAGCGCGCGCTGCATCCGGCCGAGGCCGGAGATGTGGTCGATGTGCTCATGCGTGAGCACGATCAGCGCGTGATACCCCTGCAGGCGCTGCATGGTCGCCTCGTCCGGCCAGGGGTCGAGGACGATCGCGTCGCGCCCCTGCGTGACGACGTACATATTGGAACCGATGGGCGGAAAGGGAATGCGTTCGATCTGCATAGGCCGTCAGTCCTCCCGGGGCAGGGCGAGCAGCCGGCGGCTGAGCGGCAGCTCGGACGGAAGGCTGTTTTCCAGCGTGACGGCGCCGTGGCTGCCGCCGCGGACCCAGCCGCGGCGCACGAGCTGGCGCAGCGTTTCGCGGGCGGTGCCGTCGCTGCCGTCGTAGAGCGTAACATTGCCGCCGAGGGCGGCGCGGATGGCCCGGCGGGCGAACGGGAAGTGCGTGCAGCCGAGCACGGCCGCATCCACGCGGCCGGCATACGGGCCGAGCTGCCGCGCGAGGTAGGCCGTGAGCGCGGGGGAATCGAGCTCGCCCCGCTCGACGAACTCCACCAGCTCCGGGCACGGCAGCGGCACGATCTCGGCGCAGCCGGCGCACTGGTGCATGAGCGCGACGAACTTCTCCTCCCGCAGCGTCAGCGGCGTGGCCAGCACGAGCACGCGCCGGTGGTGCGCCACGGCGGGCTTGAGCGCCGGCTCGATGCCGATGACGGGGATGTCCGGAAAGGCGGCGCGCAGCGGGCCGATGGCCGCGCTCGTGGCCGTGTTGCAGGCGATGACGGCGGCCTTGATGCCGCGGTCATACAGCCGGCCGATGACATCCTGCGTCAGGCGGCGGACCTCCGCGACCGGGCGCACGCCGTAGGGGGCGTTGGCCGAATCGCCGAAATAGAGAAAGTCCTCCCCCGGCAGGCGCTGCACGAGCGCGCGCAGGACACTGATGCCGCCGAGGCCGGAATCAAACACCGCGATCGGAAGCTCCGTCCGCTCCATGCTACGCCCTCCTTCCCGAATTTCGTACAGAATGCATCTATTGTACCACATTCGGCGCAGTTTTCAAGTCAGGCGATGGCGCGCCGCCGGGCACGTCCGCGCACAGTTGGTGCGTGAGCAGGATGGAAAGCGTCTGGTTGCAGGCGATCATGGACGCGGCGACGCCCGTGCAGAGCATGGCGCCGAAGGGGGTGATGCGCCGGCTCATGCGCGCGATGCCCGCCCTGGCCGTGTCGAGCAGGCCGGTGGCCTGAAAGATGCCGGAATAGGCCGCCGAAAGCATGAAAACATCCCCCGGAGCGATGCTCCGGGGGATGTTTTTCGGCGACAGGCTCGCAGTCTGCTGCGCGCCTGTCTGTGCTTACTTGTTCCAGGGGTTGGCCGGGTCGGGGTCCGTCGGGTCCCAGCCGCGGTTCGGGCTGGAGATGTCCAGCCACGGAGCGGACGGCTTCGGCACGGGGAGAGACGAGGCGTTGTAGATCGACACCGTCGTACCGAGCGGGCAGTTGTCATAGATCCACTTCGCGTCCGCCACCGTCAGGCGCACGCAGCCGTGCGAGCAGACTGTGCCGAGCTGGTTATACAGCCGGTAGGACAGGTCGTTTTTATTCGGGCTGTTGTACGGTGAGGAGTGGAAGAGATAGTTTCCGGTGATCTGCGTGCAGTACTGCCCCCAGCAGCCCTGCAGCGGATGCCAGGCTGCCTTGAACGGCGTGCGGAACGTGCCGATCGGCGTGGTCCGGCCGGGGCCGCAGACGAAGGCGTGGTGGAGGATGGAGTAATCGCCGCTCATGTCCAGACCGTACACGAGCACCGTGCACTGGTTGCGCACGACCTCGAGCTTGTACGGATACTGCGCGCGCTGGAGCTGCGCATACTCCGCGTCCGTATAGTTGTTGACCGGGACGATGAACGTGGTGCGGATCACGTCCGTGCCGCACATAAGCAGGATCTCCACGGTGTGCTGCGCGGGCATATTGCGCTTCCAGACGGACTCTTCCACGTGGAAACCCGGCGTGATGGACTTGCCGTCGAGCGTGTAGTGGCGCGTGCGCTGCTGCACGCCGTCCACATACCAGATGAGGGTCGCCCCGCCCGGTGTGGTCTGATATTCCGACGGGAAATAACGGTAGGTCACGTACAGGTCGACGGCTCGGCACTCCGGAGAGAGCGCAGGCACGGGGTCGGTCGTGAGTATGTCAACGCCACGGAGCATGGGGTCATACTCCGCGCTGGTGCGGTCGGCCGCAAGCGTGACGGTGCAGCCGCGCGCAAGCAGGCGCACGAGCGCAGCGCGGCCCGCGCCCGCGACGGTCGTATCCTCAGCCGCGACGGCGAGCGTGTCGACCGTGCCGCCGACGGTAACGGTGCCGTTCGGGTCGGTGCGCACGACGAGCGTGCCGGTGATGTTCATGCCGCCGAGGTCACGCCCGGCAGAGCCGCCGAGATAGAGCGTGCCGGTGAAGGCGTCCGCCGTCAGGGGCGCGGCGCCGGTATAAATGACGCGGCCGGAGGCCGGGAGCGCAGCGGCATCGGAGCAAAACTGCAAGCCGAGATTATAGAGCATCTGCGCGATCTCGGCACGGGTGATGCTGGCCGTGGGGTGCAGGCTGCCGTTATCGCCGTTGACGATGCCGGCCTTGACCAGGCCGCCCACCTTGGCGACCGCCCAGCTGCCGACGGATGAAGCGTCCCGAAACGCCTGAATGTCGGCGGCCGTACCGTCGGGCACGGCGAAGGCGCGGGCGATGACGATCATCGCCTCCTGGCGCGTGATGCTGCGGTTCGGCCCCATCGTGCCGTCACCGTAGCCGTTGAAGATGTTCATCTGCGCGGCGGTGCTCAGCTCCGAATAGTACCAGGCGGTGGTGCTGACATCGGTAAGATGTGCAATGTCCTTGCCCGCCGTGCAGCCAAAGACGCGCACGAGCATGGCGGCCATCTGGGCGCGCGTGGCGTTGTCATTCGGCATCATGTTGCCGCTGGGATCGCCGAACAGGATACGGTGATCGCGGGCAAAATCCAGCGCCGCCTGATACCACGGGCCGGACGGCGTCGGTACGGGCGAAGGCTCGGGCGAAGGCGCGGACGTCGGCTCGGGCAAAGGCTCAGAGCTGGGTTCCGGGCTGGGTTCGGGATCGGTCGTGGGCGTCGGCTCCGTTACGGAGGCGGTGGGCTGCACGGGGTCAGGCTCTGCGGCGACGACCGGCACGACGGCCAGCGTCAGCACGCACGCAAGCACGAGCAGCAGAGACAAAAGGCGTTTGCGCATGGTTTTCTCCTCCCTGTTTTCCTGTTGGGTGTGCGATAATCTCATTATACCGGACGGCGGTGATTTTTCAACATATTTCCCGGCGATTTCAACTTTTTTAAGTTTTTATGACATACAAAAAGCAGCGCGCCGGGCGGCACGCTGCAAGTTGACATAATTCGGTTTACATAATTACAAGTTTAGCAGTTCCGCCACGTCGTCCTCCCCGTAGACGCGGATGCCGTGCGCGGACAAAAGCGCCGCGGTGACGCCGTCGCCGGGCACACGTGTGCCGGTGAACGTGCCGTCGTAGATCTCCCCTTTGCCGCACGAGGGGCTGCGCTGCTTGAGCAGGGCGGCCGTGCAGCCGAAGCGCTGCGCGAGGGCGAGCGTCTGCTGCGCGCCGCGGGTGTAGGCGTCCGTGACGTCGACACCGGTGCGCGCAACGACGCGGCTGCCCAGCCGCTCGGACGGGGCGCGCGGCGTCGGCAGGCCGCCGAGCTGCTCCGGGCAGGCGGGCACGAGAACGTGCCGGGCCATCAGTTCGCGCAAAACGCTGTCAGGAAGGCCCTTGGACGCGCCGTCATACCGGCAGGCGACGCCGAGCAGGCAGGCGCTGACGAGAACGGTCATCGCGCGCCCCGCTTTCCGCGGCTCCACGTGAAGCCGAAGATCATGCCGAGCACGCCGCCGGCGATGTGCGTGAGCTGCGCGAGACCGGCAGAACCGGTGACGGCCAGAAAGATCTCGCCGCCGAGGTAGAAGATGAGCACGAGGATGAGCGTGAGCGGGATCGTGCCGGTGCGCATCCCGGCAAAGGACGCGAGCACGATGAGCATGAACACGACGCCGGACGCGCCCATGAGCGCGCTGTTCGGGAAGAAGAACCACAGCACCAGCCCCGTGACGAGCGCCGTGAGCGCGATGGCGAGCAGGATGCGCTTGCCGCCGAAGCGCTCCTCCGCCGTCGGGCCGACGACGAGCAGCATGACGATGTTGCTGCAGTAGGCGGCAAAATCCGGGTGGCCGAGCACGTGCAGGAAAAAGCGCGGATAGGTCAGCCAGTCCGTCAGCGGCGAGCGGTAGACGCAAAAGAGGTTCTGCGTCGTCCAGCCGTCGGTGAGCTTGCCGAGGCCGAGCGCGAGCAGGCTCAGCAGCGCGAACGTGAGGATGACGGGCGAATTATACAGGATCGTGATGGAGCGTTTCTTCATAAGTACCTCTCAAAACCAAACACGCGCAGGTCGTCCGGGACCGGCGCGGTGATGTGCAGGAGCTGCCCGGTGACGGGCTGCGTGAGATCGGCCGCGGCCGAATGCAGCGCGGGGCGCGCGAGCAGCGACGCATCGCCGCCGTAGCGCGCATCGCCGAGCAGCGGATGGCCGAGCGCGGCGAAGTGGACGCGGATCTGGTGCGTGCGGCCGGTGCGCGGCGTGACACGCAGGAGCGTGTACCCGTCCCGCTCGGCGAGCACGGTGTAGTCCGTGACGGACGGCTGGCCGTCCGGTGATATGGTGCGGCGGGTCGTGCCGTCGTCCGCGCGGGCGATGGGCAGGTCGATCGTGCCGCTTACCGGCAGGCCAACACCGCAGGCGACGGCGAGATACGTGCGCTGGAAGCCGTCGGTGTGCAGCACGCGGCGCAGCCGGTCGTGCACATAGCCGCTGCGGGCGACGAGCATGACGCCGGACGTGCCGCGGTCGAGCCGGTTGACGGGGTGAAAAACGGCGTCCGGGCCGAGATAGGCGGCCAGCGCGTTGGCGACCGTGGGGTCGCCGCGGTCGTACCCGCCGTGCACGGCCATGCCGGCGGGCTTATTGAGCGCGAGCAGGTCGGCGTCTTCATACAAAATGTCCAGCGGCACGGCCACGGGCGTGAAGCGGCCGCCGGAGCGCTTGTCGTCGATGCGCACGGTGAGGGTGTCCCCCGCCGCGACGCGGTCGACGGTGCGGGCGTGCGCGCCGTTGAGGCAGATGCCGTCCGGCACGGTCTTGACGCGGGCGATCGCCCCGTCGGCCATGCGCAGTTCACGCCGGAGCAGGCTTTTGACCGTGCGGCCTGCCTGCTCCGGCGTGACGGTGAGCGTCAGCCGTCGCATTCCTGCGCGGCCAGCGCGGCGGCGTATGCGGCGCGGGTGCGGCTGTCAAAGCAGACCATGCGCACACGCGTGATCTCGGGATGGTCGGCAAGGTAGGCCGTGATCTCGCGCACGGCGATCTGCGCCGCCTGATCCAGCGGGAAATGGTAGATACCCGTGCTGATGGACGGGAAATCGACCGTATGGCAGCCGTTCTCGCTCGCAAGGCGCAGGCAGTTGCGGTAGCAGCTGGCCAGCAGCTCGGGCTCGCCGTGCTGCCCGTCGCGCCAGCGCGGGCCGGGCGTGTGGATAACGTGGCGCGCCGGCAGGCGGTAGCCGCGGGTGATCTTCGCCTCGCCGGTGCGGCAGCCGTTGAGGCCGCGGCACTCGTTGAGCAGGCCGGTGCCGGCGGCCATGTGGATGG
>OIBN01000428.1_pt1 | contig 20674 bp, 17 predicted proteins | sample 1581031 | NCBI WGS metagenome assembly OIBN01 (sample SAMEA3882531, study PRJEB24775) | human gut metagenome | biome: human-associated habitat; feature: intestine environment; material: feces | place: Netherlands | collected 2009/2010
TGCTTTCCGTCAACTGGCTTATATTGTTTCTTGTTTGAGTCAGTTTCTTTCAAGCATTGTATATTTTTATTGTCCGCAGATACTAAAATCGTAATGATTGCTATGGAAAAAGAAATTAGAATTGCTACAATATTTATTTGTGTATCTATAAATTCAGAAAAGGTTAATAGAATTTTTTCTGAATTGCCAATATTGGAAAATATAGAAAATAGTAATGATACTATTGCAATTATAAGCGGAATAATAAACTTGTTATAGAGCTTCTTTCTTGATGCGAAGTAGTCTTTAATTGGAACAAATATTATATTTTTCATTTTTTGTTCCTCATTTCCTCTATAAACTCCTGTGCTTTTACAAAAAAATCAACACTATTTACTTCATTCGTTACAATTTCCGAACAAACTGATAAGTAATGTTTCATTTTCATAAGGTCTGTATCGACTTCAAACTGCCCGGACGTCTTTGTTCCTTTAACCGAAATCTTCTTTATCCTATTGTTACTTTGCAAATCATCATAATATGCTTTAATAAGGTTATCTGGGAATTTTTTAACTCCTTTAGGTCGTTTAATCCAAATTTCAACTTCATCATCTATTTCATCTCGATTAGCAAATTGCATAAAATCATCTTTTATAACATCTTTGCTGACCGTTAATTTAAGTGCGGATGTCGTTTTGGCGTCTTTTAGTGATGCTATAAAATCATCTCCTGGCATAATTTCGTATGACAGCTCATAATGGTATTTATCATCACTATCCTCATTATAATTTTCAAATTGAGTGTTTAGATAGTCAATAATACAATTTATTGATATTCCATAGTGATTGCTTTCGTGAACGGCAAGAAAGCGATGCTGCCCTTTTGTAAGACGTACACATAAATGTGTTTTTTCTTCATCTCCGTCTTTTTGACGTTTGCGTGTGCCGAGTTCTGTCATTGTTTCGGTATCAATTTCGTTTCTAACGTGATTATATTTTGCTGACTTAAAAATCACATTATAATTTCCGTTTTTCAAATCTTCAAACGAATCAAGCCACACAACTTTTTCAGAACTTGTAATATCTTTTTTTCTGTCGTTTAGACTTTTTTGAGTAATATAAGACAGTAAAGCTGAAAATGCAGCGACTATTTGTTGTATATCATAAACAGAAGAGTCGTTGCTATCTTTTTGCTTTGATATAGCAAGATAATAAAAGTAAATTGGAACATTTTTCTTTTGTTCTTGGCTATTCATTTTTAATCCCCCCCTCATAACACATCAGACAACAACTTCCAACTATCGCTTTTAATATCATCGGAATATGTTTCCGTACAAATACAAAGTTCACCACTTTGTTTATCTTGTCTGACTATGCCACCAAATAGATTATACTTATCGGTATAATTTTTTAATACGCCAAATTTTTTAGCTGTATATTTATCAATATCTTCACTATCACCAGATTTCGTAAATCCGCCTTTTGTTTCGATTATCCATACCTTGCCATCGGTTGTTCCAATAATATAATCGGGATAAAACGATTTTTGTTTTCCGAAGTTATCCGTATAAACAATAGAAAAATATTCAATTCCTTTGTCTCCGTTTTTATAAAACCATTGAATATTTTTACTGCTTTCACAATATCGTTCAAAAAGTTTTTCCGGCAAAGAGCGATTTTCCGCAGAAGAAAGATATCCTTTATACACATTTTTTGTAAATTCTGTTTGCGATTTTGATGTCCCATCATAGGTGAAAATCATTTCCAACGGAAATCCAATTGGTTTTTCTGTTGTTTTTGGAATTGACAAGGTTAGTTGCAGTGTTTCATCTGCCATAGCGTCACGAACATCTTCAACCAGTAAGCGTTCATTATTGATTATAAATGAATATAATTCCCTTGTTTCAACTTTTAGAATTTTAGAATCGCAGCGCAATCCGTTAAGGAATAATTTGCGCATAATTGTGTTGGTACTATTGTAATCCAAATTCACTTTATATCCTATTTCCGCAACACAATGATGATATTCTTTGCCGTGCTTATGTGTATTTAACGGCTCGTGTATAGAAATATCATTTAATCCGGTTATATTTTCTTTTGATAGAGTGTTCACTGAACCTGACTTTGTAAAATCGATAATATCCTCAGAGAAAGAATAACCGTGTGCCTCTAACAATGTTCTGTTTTTGACCGTATCATTTGTAATATGATATTTCTTTTCAAAATACTGGTGTATTACTTTTAGTGATAGTTTTGCATCACGTGGATATGGTATATCTGTCTTGTATTCACTGATGATTGTAAATGAACGATGCTCCGGCTTTAAAAACACCTTGTATGCGTCAAGAGCACCTTTTCCCAAACTCAGTTTTACACTCTCTGTAAATTTTTCATCTAATGTGTACAAATAGCAACTATCAAGCAAGTCATTTTCATAATGCTTTGCTTCAGGCATACGGCGAATGCGTCCGATTGTCTGAATCTCAAAAGTCTCACTCATATTATCACGAAGTTTAACAAGGATCTGTGCTCTAGGACAATCCCATCCGGTTGCGACCGCTTGCTTAATAATAACTGCAATAGGCTCTGCGTTGGGTTCTTCTATATCTTCGAGATTTTGCTTCTTGTCAGAAAGCCATACGGCAAGTAAATTGTTTTCGTAAGTAATACCTTTACTCTCAAAATATTCCTCAACTCTATCGAGTAAGGCGTCAGACTTATTCGGAATTTGTACGATGATAGCGGATTGATTTCTGCTTTTTGTTTTGCATATTCAGAGCACAATTCACGTTGTTTGTTTATTGCTTTATCTAGTAAATATGTAATTTGATCATCAACATTTATATGCTGCTCAAAGTTTTCGTTAATAATAAGTAACTTTTTAATTAACCCTTCCGCTATAACATCTTCTTCGGGAATATCAATCAAAATAGCGTTTTTATAGTTTTTAGGCGTAGCAGAGCAGCGAATAATCTTATCTGAACGAAAAAGTTCAATAATATCATCTGCTTTAATTGTGTCGTTTTGATGAGACTCATCGACAATAATTTTAAAGGTTAAACCATCATCAAGTGCATTTCGTATATGTTCTATAAAATTAGTGCGTTCGCTGTCTTTTAATGCATTATTGCCTTTCTTGGTCAATTTTTCCCAGTTAATAAAGCAGGCATCATTTTCTTCAAAGACGGAAGTCATAATATCTGATAGCAATTTTGTTTGGCTTCCGTGGATATATCTATCCATTTTTTCTTTACTTTGTTCCTCAAGGTTGCCCTTGCCGGGAGTAAGCCAAATAAACACAGTTTTATGATTGCTTTTAAAATACTCATCCATAAAACTCGTTAGAATAATAGTTTTTCCGCTGCCCGTACAACTTTTGAGTATAATATCTCTGTTGGATTGTTCCATTGCAGCAGTTAAGTCAGCAATAGCCCTTATCTGAAAATTTGCAAGGGTAATATTCATTTTTTAGCCCTCCAATTCCTTGTAATAGTAATCCGGAATAATATTTATTGAAATCTTTCTGTTTTTCAATATCTGTGCCTGTTGTGAATCCATTAAAATATCGTGACCTAAGTACAACTTTTGATATTTGGTATTGTTTTCAAGCTGCGAAATAAAGTCATCGAGTTCTTCCTCAGTAAGCACAATTCCGATTTTGTCATTGCCTGTAAAATTAACTCCGTTTTCAAGCTCAACAAGTTCACGAATATGTAAAAGTAGTTCATTGGCGTATTCGTAATACATACGGTCTGAAATCGGAATATAATCCACCTTGTAGTATTTCAGACTTGCTGAATAATTTTCCTTATCAATCACACGCTTAATACGTTCGTAGGTAACATCATGACAAATATTGTTTTCATTGTTGGTGCAAAGGATAAATTTGCGGTTGCCACCATCTTCAGCATTTAGTTTCATTACGGCGTGTCCCGTAGTTCCACTGCCGGCGAAGAAGTCGAGAATTATATCGTTAGGATTTGTTCCAATTTGTAAGCATTTTTTTAGTAAAAACAATGGTTTTGGAAACGGAAAACGCTCTGCAAGACCGAGTTCGCCAAGTTCTACAGTACCTTTTTCAGTAATGACATCTGTTTCAACCCATATTGATTTTGCCTTATAAGTTGTTTTACGATATTTTTCGTATATGTTAAATGCGCCATCTCTTTTGGCTCGAGCAACAACATTGCTCATTTGTGTATCAGCATTTACATTTTCGCTAAATAATTTTGTTCCCCAACGCCAACAACTTTCTACTCCTGTTGAGTTATAAGGGAAAACTTCTATGTAATATTCGTCAGTTTGTGTTAATGAAACAGGGCAAAATCCATCTTTGTCAATAGTCAAAGGATTTACATATATCGGGTAAAACAAATTAGGACGGTTGTGTTTACCAAATTTAGGATTACGATTTCTTAACTCTCTTACATTGTATGCACTGATACCATCAAGAAGATTAAGGTCATTATCCTCATCAGCTTTATCAATCTCATTAAATTCTGCTTCTGGAGAACGTGTGTAAATAAGTAAATATTCGTGTGTTTTTGCAATTTGCTTATAGGTTTGCCCCCTCTTGTTTGACTGAACAATAACCTGAGAGAAAAAGTTTTCTTCTTTGAATATTTCGTCACATAACAATTTTAAGTCAGCCTGCTCGTTATCATCTATTGAAATAAAGAGAATCCCATCATTACTTAACAAATTTCGAGCAATTTTGAGTCTTACTCTCATAAAAGATAGCCATTTGCTATGTCTAAATGTATCAGTAGCATCCACTCTTGTATCATCATACGCAAAATCTTTATTTGCTGTATTATACGGAGGATCTATATAAATCATTTTTATTTTTCCCTTATGCGTCTTTTCAAGCAACTTGAGCGAAGCAAGGTTGTCCCCCTCAATAAGAAAATTCATCTGTCCGCCGTTATCAATGAAAAGGCCTTTATCTTCAGTTAACACTGGAGTATGTGTGTTCAAAACCTCGTCAATTTCCTCACGGTGTTCCTCAAAAACAAGTCCGTATTTTTTACCGTTTATATCTTTTTCAAGGTCGGAAAGATAAGAGAGCAGATTGCCTGTGTTTTCGTCCTGCGGTGCAGCAGAAATAAAAGTGCGGATTTCTTTTATTTTGGCAAGTAAATCTTCTCGCTTTTGCTTTGATATGTTAGTGCTCATTTTATTCCTCCGTATTTTTCTGCTCTTTTGGTATAATATTAGCCATTGAATTTAACAAAGTATTATATGCCTGCTGAGATGCTGCTTGCTCTTGCCATTTGTCGACCATACCCTGGGGAATATATGGATTTTGTATCGTTTCCCAGGTGATTTCTTTTTTATACCCGATATTCTTCGCAATTTCTTCCAAAAGTTTATACATCAGATTTTTTCTTTTATTTGCCATTAAATCTGATTGCTCTGTCGAAGAATATGCTTCATAAAGTTCTTTCCAGGCGGCACGTACAGCTTTATCTTTTGCGAAAACGACATCAATAAGATTAAGAACGTGAACGCTATCAACTGTCCAGCCATATATTCGTGAAGTCATAAGCACCTTGAAGATATGCATTTTGTCTTTTCTTATTTCTGCTCTGTTTTGTAAGTGCTGTCCAATCAAGACAGCAGCTATGGGAATTACAACTATTGCGATCAAATTCAATATATCTTTACATTCCATTTTTCTTTCTCCCTTACATCCACTCGCCATCAGCGGCAGACCATTTTTCTTCAAATTCTTTATTTTCAACTGCCACCATAAACGGCTCTATCAAAAACTCTTTTATAGTTTTTAGCACTGTGTTAAAATCATCGGTTTTAGTATCTATCTTTCGACAAAATGCTTTCCATTTCTTTTGCATTGCTTCATTTTCGGCAAAAGCCATAACCTGTTCAAATTGTTCCATCGTAAAGGCATGTCCACGATTTTCAAAAGTCTTTTTAAGTGCTTTTGTCAGCGTTCCACCGTCAAAATCGAACTTATTGGCAAGATAATAAATATCATAATAATCTTTCATTCGGCTTGAAAATTCCATTAAATCAAGAATTGCATCAAGCTTTTCGGCAATTGTCGTTTCCAGCGAATATGTATTTACTGTCGGAGAAGTGAAATCGTCAAGCTGTGTTGGAATTTTTCGTTTTTCTTGCTTTGGGACAATTACATCGCCAACGCCGAAATCAATGCTGAAAGGTGTTCTTGTATTCTTGATATGTGCAACAAGCGATGCACCGATACCGGCATATTTCTTTGCAACAGCAATGGGAGCAACATCTGTTATTTCAAATGTAACAAATTCATTTTCTGTAGGTGCTGTGATAATTTCTTCAAGCACAGCTCGCAGTTGTTCAGGAGTGTTCGGCATTTGTCGAAGCAAAAAATCAACATCGACTGTAACTCTGCTGTCAAATTCGGTAAGCGAATAGATAAACAATCCGCCTTTGAGAACAAAATTTTCTGCGTATTTTGATTTTTCAAGTCTGCGCAAAAATTCTTCCTGACAAAAGAGCTGCAAGCAAAGTTGATAACTTCTTCCACTTGCCTGAGCCTTATTCTTTAATCGAGTAAGCACAGACGCTGCAATATCAGCCATTCAGCAACACCTCCATCAGTTCGGTAACTTTTTTATACACACGCAATTTTTGGGAATAAGCAGAAAGATTGTTCAGATTCTTTTTGTCGTCTTTTACATAAGCGTTAATAGCCTTGTTGAAAATTTCGTTATCTAATCTTGAACGATATTTGAAACAATCACATATTGTTCGCTCACGGTCATATACAGGCAGCTCAATCCCATTGAAGTTGTCGGTGATTTTCCCAAGTTCATACAACTCAGGCTGCATATAATAAGGTTGAATAGCAAGCGAATCGACTTTTAGTTTTGTTCTTGACATTGAACGAGGCACAGCTATTGACCATTTTCGTGGTGCAAAGTCGCTGTAACCATAGTGAAACAACGCAGATTCAACACAAACTATTCCTTTTGGGATGAGTGTTGCAAGCAATTGTTCTTCTGAAGAAACACATTGTTCGGCAAGCTGATAGTATCCGTGTCGTACACGATTAAGAAAGCCTGTATTACACAGGTTTACGACATCGACAGCCCTGATTCCGGCAGCAACAAAGTCGGCAGATTTTGCAATGCCATTATTATCTACAACCACTTCTTTTGCTCGCTCTTGAAGATTCACTTATTCACCCTCTTCCTTAAATAAAATTCACACACAGCGAATACGTAATTGTGTGCTGATTTTATTATACCTGAGACAACTAAAAAAATCAATTAAATTTTAAGCACATTTTTTAAAATGTGTGCGTAAAATTAAAATACGTCTTGCAAAACAAAAAGAAATCAAGTATAATATAAATGTAAAACCAATTCGGTTGCGATTATTCTACTCTTGCAACCATCGGTTTTATCGCATCTGATAAGAAAATGATAAATTCTCGTCATACAGGTATGATAATATGGATTATCAAAATACTGCGAAGACTACACGATACGCCTTATAAACAAAATGCGTTAAGTTTAGCCTTTCGGCAACGAGTGGGAATGATAACAAATGTTATTGTGCAACAATCATTATCCTGTAATGTGTAAATTTTAATATCCTTGAACGACCTTGAAGAGCAATCTATTAGGTCGTTTTTTCTATGCCCAAAAGTCAGTGTTTATCGGGTTTTTGGCAATAAAACTACGGTTTTATTCGGAGTTTAAACAGTATAGACAGGGGATAACAAAAAATTACCCCAAAGAGAGTAGAGGGGTTTGTACAATAACAACAAAAAATATAAAAACCCCCGAAAAGTCAGTGCTTATCGAGCTTTTCGGGGGTTCTTTTTTATTTCGTTGGACTGTTATGGGACTAAAAATAAAATTATTTAATTTCAGTTCAATGTCAATAGTTGGGGTAACCCGAGAAAACGGAATATATGAGAATTACAAGCGGAAGAGAATTAAACTGTCGCTTGTTTTGCTGAATAATTGATATGTGCGGTATGCGGCTCAATGTTTATATTTAGGATAACCCGAAAAAGTCTGTAATCTTCGGTTTTAGCTGACTGCTTTTTGACTAACATTTGACTAATATTTAAGCAATATTATGCGATATTTCGCAATATTTTACGGTAAAAATAAGCAAACAAAAACCGCACCAAAGAGCCTGAAAACGGCTTTCCGATGCGGTTTTTGTTGTGGAGCTGAAGAAGGGACTTGAACCCTCGACCTACTGATTACGAATCAGTTGCGCTACCAACTGCGCTACTCCAGCATATTATTTTAAATTTTAACAAGGATTACTGAACACGATGTGCAGTGCGGAAAATATAAATATTTTCACATATTATGCTAATATTTATAATGCTTAACTAACGCTAAACGCTAATGTGTTTCGGCAGACTTCGTGCGTAATGAAAACTTCACCTTGGTATTATACACCGATTATCCCGATATTTCAATAGAAAAAAGTAAAAAGCAAGTAAAAAAAGAAAATTTAGTTTAATTTTTCGTCTGTCATCATAATTTAAGGAGAAGAAAACATAACGGTAAATTAAATAAATTTATACTTTTGTTATTATAAATACAAAATTATGCACAAAAAAAGTGGTAATTTTTGTCTGGTGAAGTGTTATCACATTTGTAGAATAATAAAATTAAAAGTACTATAATTGTTACACGATAGATACTACAGCGGAAATGCTTTGTGATAGGATGTGCAGCAGATGCCAAAAAGAAAGTGCAGTAATATTGATGCGTCGGTCGGACTAAGAATGCGTTATTACAGAATCCAGTGCGGACTGACTCAACAGCAGGTTGCTGATGCTCTCAATATAAACCGTACAACATACACTAAATATGAAACAGGTGTTTCCGAACCGAGTCATGAGCTTCTGGGAAAAATTGTAAAGATGTTCGGTATAGATTATAACGCAATTCTTGACAACAGAGATTATTTTGAAAGAAGAGTTGCAGACGCTGATATGACGCTAAATGTCCTTACTCTTGCCGAAAGAGCAATCATTACAAGATTTCGGTCTATGCCAAAAGAAGATCAGAAAAAGATTTGTGAATATATAGATATGCTCTACAACGAAAAAGCAAAGAAGATTTTGTAAAAAACTCTTTACTTTTGACCTCGATTGTGATAATATAAAACAGATGACCGTATCTCGGAACAGGGAGTATGCCGCTTGTCGGATTTTCACAGCCCTGCCCTGAGATGTTGGCGACTATTTTTGAAAGGTGGAATTTTTAATGCTTAAAGAAGAAAAGCAGGCTATCATGGCTGAGTACGCAACTCACGAAGGCGACACAGGTTCTCCGGAGGTTCAGATTGCTCTTCTTACAAAGAGAATCAATGACCTTACCGAGCACCTCAAGGTTCACAAGAAGGATCACCACAGCAGAAGAGGTCTTCTCAAGATGGTTGGTCAGAGAAGAAGCCTTCTCGCTTACCTCACAAAGGTAGACATTGAAAGATATCGTTCTATCATTGCAAGACTCGGTATCCGTAAGTAATTTTTTAAGTACACAAGGGCAAGCGAAAGCTTGCCCTAAATTCGATTTTCTGCGGGATTTTTATTTGCTGTTTTTTAGCGGTAAAACGATTAAATAACATATGCTTTTGTGTGTTTGTCAGTTTTGTTTAATGGTTTTATTGCTAAATCGGCGTAAAATCCCGTTTGAATAAACTTGAACTTTATTTAAAATGTGAAACTTATGTTTCGGAAAGGATTTTACTAAAATGAATCGACTTATGACATTCGACAAATACAGAGTATTTGAAACAGAATTTGCCGGCAGACCTTTAAAGGTCGAAACAGGCAAGATGACACAGCTTGCAAACGGTGCGTGTCTTGTTCACTACGGTGACACAACAGTTCATGTTGCTGTTACAGCATCGGAAAAGCCAAGAGAGGGCGTTGATTTCTTCCCGCTTTCGGTTGACTATGAAGAAAAGATGTACGCAGTAGGCAAAATCCCCGGTTCTTATCTCAAAAGAGAGGGCAGACCTTCGGAAAAAGCTATCCTCACAAGCCGTGTAATCGACCGTCCTATCCGTCCTCTTTTTGATAAGAGTATGAGAAATGATGTTTCAATCGTTTGTACGGTAATGAGCGTTGATCCCGACTGTCAGCCTGAAATTGTTGCCATGATCGGTGCTTCAATCGCAATTTCAATTTCTGATGTTCCGTGGAACGGACCTATCTCGGGTTGTTCCGTAGGTATGGTTGACGGTGAGTACATCATCAACCCGACAGAGGAGCAGAGAAAGGTTTCTAAGATGGCAACAACAGTTGCCTCAACAAGCTCAAGAATCGCTATGATTGAGGCAGGTGCAGATTGCGTATCTGATGACGATATGTACAACGCAATTATGGCAGGTCATGAGGCTAACCAGAAGATTATCAGCTTTATTGAGGAAATTAAGGCTGAAATCGGCAAGCCAAAGTTTGAGTTCGCAAGTCTTGAACCCGACCATGATATGTTTGAGGCAATCAAGGCATTTGCAGAAGAGGATGTTAAGGTTGCTCTTGATACAGATGATAAGAGAATCCGTGACGAAAGACTTAAGCCTATTTATGAGGCAGTTCACGCAAAGTTTGACGAGATTTATCCCGAAAGCGAAGCTCTCATTGACGAGTGCCTTTACAAGACACAGAAGTTCATTGTTCGCCGTTGGTTGCTTGATGAGCAGAAGCGTGTTGACGGCAGAGGAATGGACGATATCCGTCCTCTCGCATCAGAGGTTGGCGTAATTCCGAGAGTTCACGGTTCGGGTATGTTCACAAGAGGACAGACTCAGGTTCTCACAATCGCTACACTCGGTCCTGTTTCTGACAAACAGCTTCTTGACGGCATTGACGGCGAAACAGAAAAGAGATATATCCACCACTACAACTTCCCAAGCTACTCAGTCGGCGAAACAAAGCCAAGCCGTGGTCCGGGCAGAAGAGAAATCGGTCACGGTGCTCTTGCAGAAAGAGCCCTCGTTCCTGTAATTCCTTCTGTAGAAGAATTCCCGTATGCACTTCGCCTTGTTTCGGAAGTTCTTTCTTCAAACGGTTCAACTTCACAGGGTTCAATCTGCGGTTCAACTCTTGCTCTTATGGATGCAGGTGTTCCGATTAAGGCTCCTGTTGCTGGTATCTCATGCGGTCTTATCACAGAGGGCGACCGTTGGATGACAATGGTTGATATTCAGGGTCTTGAGGACTTCTTCGGTGATATGGACTTTAAGGTAGCAGGTACACACGACGGTATCACTGCTATTCAGATGGACCTCAAAATCAGCGGCCTTACTCCCGAAATGGTTAAGGAGGCTCTTGCCAAGACTCACAAGGCTCGTAACTACATCCTTGACGAAGTAATGCTCAAGACTATTGCAGAGCCGAGAGAAGAGCTTTCAAAATATGCTCCCAAGATGTTTACAACAACAATTCCTGCCGACAAAATCAGCGAGGTTATCGGTAAGAGCGGTAAGGTTATCAAGGAAATTCAGGCTGAATGCGGAGTTAAGGTTGACATTGAGGAAGACGGCGAACTTGGACAGGTATTTGTTTCGGGTATTGATTCCGACAAGTGTAAGCGTGCAATCGAAATTATCAACACTATCGCCGTTGATCCTGAGCCGGGTGCAATGTACCTCGGCAAGGTTACTCGTATTATGGACTTCGGTGCTTTTGTTGAAATCGCTCCGGGCAAGGAAGGCCTTGTTCACATTTCTCAGCTTGATGTTAAGCACACAGAGAATGTAACAGATGTTGTTAATGTAGGCGACATTATCCGTGTTAAGGTAATGGAAATTGATGACAAAGGCAGACTCAATCTCTCTCGCCGTCAGGTTCTTATTGATGTTGACGGTCTTGTTCCCGAAAACGACATTGACGCAGAAAGAGCAGCTCGTCCACGCAGACCTCACAATGACCGCAGAGGCGGTTTTAACAGAAACAACAGAAAGTAATTTTTGTAATCTGAAATTTAATATTTTAACAATCAGTCCCTTTCAATTTGCAAATGCATTGAAAGGGACTGATTTGTTAATTGAAAATAATTACCCTCATCACGGAAAAATGTGGATAATTAAAAATAAATATTGAAAAAGAGCATAGGAAGCTCCAAAATTGTAGTTGAAGAGACAAACAATGAAGGAGAGAAACCTATGCTCTATTTAGATGATATCAAAGTTGAATTTGAAAGCCAAGGATTTAAAGGAACACATATAGGAATCAGCCCTAATAAAGATTAAAGCGTACTGTTTCTGGCGAGTGTAAGGTCAACGCAGTCCGTCCGGTGTCCTTATTGCGGCGGTAGCGATGGACAAAATGGTTTCAGGCGGCGAAAGAAAGTGAGATTCCCACATTGGTACGGTTTGCAGTTCAAAAAGAAAAACGTCTCCCCGGATTAGCTGCCCATGCCATCTACTCAATCAGCACCGACAAGCTCGAAGGCTTCAACAACAAGATCAAGGTCGCTAAACGAATCGGCTACGGTTACCGTGACGACGACTTTTTCTTCACCTTGATTTGCTATCTTTCTATTCCTTCTGTCCGTTCACCATCCCACAAAAAATCGTGATGAACCTATTTTTTCGTGTTACAAGAATGACTGATGAGGACGGTAGAATAGAGAGGGTGAGAGATGTTGAGAATATAGTAAAGATCCACCGGCTTAGCCGGTGGATTTTTACTTTGCAAAAATGCATATGAGATTCTTTAAAAATGTTAATTATAAATAAGAGGCAGATTCATTTTTATATTTCTGACTAATCGCCGACTCAAATCACGCCAAATGTGCTATATTAGATTCTTCAAAAGTAGTCAAGTAGTAGTCGGTTAAGAGGGCAGACTACTTTCAAAATCAACCGTATAAAGATAATTTTATCATAGCATACAATCGTTTGATAACGATAATAGTTATAAACTTTTAGGCTTTGCACATGAGTTGCGAACTTTTATTGGACAAGGCAGATAGACACGCATAGGAGAATAATAATCGGTGCTTTTAGGTTTCATCAGATTCAAAATAAATCTAATGCCGTAAATGCCCATTGCATATACAGGTGCGTTTACCGTGGTGAGCGGAGGGTTTGTATATCCCGAAAGCTCCGTGTTATCAAATCCCATAACAGAAATATCCTCAGGAATTTTGTAACCGTTTTCTTGCAGAGCTCTCATTGCACCGATTGCAATATGATCACTTGCCGCAAAAATAGCTGTTGGGAGATTTCCTTTGCTGATCATTTCTGACATCATTTTATAACCGGATGGTGTTGAAAATTTGTCCTGCATAATAAACCCATCATATTTAATGTTTAGTTCATCGCAAATGTCTGTGAAAGTGTTGAGTCGTTTATCAGGGAATATCGTTCCGTCCTCAAGCTGTTCAATGCCTCCGATAAAGCCAACTGTTCTATGACCTAAATCATATAGATATTTAATTGCATCGGACACTGCCTGACGAAAGTCAAGTGATACGGATGTGATTTCAATATTCTCAACGGTCATATCAAGAAAAACAATTTTATTATTCAATGAATGCAGTAATTTTATTTCTTGTTTACTAAACTTCCCGAGGCAGATTATGCCATCAACATCGCAAAGTACATTCTGATAGTCATTGTCTGTTTTAAATGTTCGTACAATACTTATATTATTTTTTGAACAGTAGTCCTCGATACCCTGTCTCATCAAAAAGTAATAATTATCTTCAATTTCCTGTTTGGAAGAGAACCATTGTAGAATTCCAATGCGACATGAAGGTGCTGATGTAACCCTTTTTTTCTTTACATAATTAAGTTCTTTAGCTGCTGCAAATATTTTTTGCTTCGTTTCAAGCGAGGTGCTGAGGGTAGTGTCGTTATTAAGCACTCTTGAAACAGTAGCTACTGATACATTTGCCTTTTTGGCAACATCTCTGATTGTAGCCAATTGAATCACCTCACTACCATTATAGTGAAATATTACTAAAAAATCAAGTTGTGTTTAGTGAAAAACGGAGAAAGCAAAAATGTTTACCAAAAACTATTGACAGTTTACGAAACAAAACATATAATTTACTTAACATAAAAACAAAAGAAACATTATTATTAAATAATAACAAAATCTTTTGTGCAGGTTGTCACGGCGTTTCATTTAAAATTAAAAGGAGGAAAAGTTATGAAACAGACATCATCACAACCAAGACTTGATGGCAAAATCCCAGGTAGAATCAAATACACCTTTGCTTTAGGTGCCCTCGGCAAAGATATGATTTATGGTATGATTGCCACATTTTCAATGATTTATTTCACAGACATCATCAAGGTCAACCCGGTATTTATCGGCGTAATGTTCTTTGTTGCAAAGTTATGGGATGCCTTTAATGATTTGTTTATGGGTATGATTGTTGATAACACACGCAGCAGATGGGGTAAATTTATTCCATGGCTTGTAATAGGTACGCTGGTTAATTCAATTGTATTTGTTGTTTTATTCACAGACTTCCACCTCGATGGCGTTGGACTTTGCGTATTTGCAACAGCAGCTTACATACTTTGGGGTATGACTTACACAATTATGGATATTCCTTATTGGTCAATTATTCCTAACCTCACTTCAAATCCTGAGGAGAGAGAAAAAGTTTCGGTACTTCCGAGAATCTTTGCAAGTATCGGTCAGTCACTTGTTATTGCAGGCTTTGGTGTTCAAATTATTGAGGCTCTCAGCGGCGGCACAACAAATCAGGCAGGTTATCACAGATTTGCAATCATAATTGCAATTGTATTTATTCTTACAATCGGTATTACAGTAATCAATCTTCCGAAAAAGAGAGATGATTCTGTTCCGGAAAAGAAAGTTAAGTTTAAAGATATTTTCTCAATCATCGGCAAGAATGATCAACTTCGTTGGGCGGTAACTCTTATCTTCCTTTACAACATCGGCATTCAGTGCATTATGGGTGTTGCTACATATTATTTCAAATATGTTTGCGGCAACGCAGGAATGATGTCATCATTTATGATCAGCGCATCAATCGCAGAGGTTGTAGGTCTTATTGTATTCCCTAAGGTTACAAAATTTCTTTCAAGAAAAACTTCGTTCCTTCTTGCATGTCTTTTACCTGCATTTGGTCTTGTAATGCTTTTGTTCGTAGGTATTTTTGCTCCGCACAATGTTGTGCTCACATCAATCTCAGGTGTTATTGTAAAACTTGGTACAGGTCTTGAACTTGGTTGTGCAACAGTATTCCTTGCAGATGTTGTTGATTACGGTGAATTTAAGCTTGGAACAAGAAATGAAGGCGTTGTATTCTCACTCCAGACGCTTATCGTAAAATTTACAGCGGCTCTTACAGCACTCGGTATTGGTGCGGCACTTGGAAGCACACAGTATATTCCGGGTCAGGAACAGTCATTTGCAACAGTAGCATCAATCAGTACACTTATGTGCATTGTTCCTGCAGTTTGTATGCTTATTGCTTATGTTGTTTACAGAAAGAAATATAAACTCAATGACGGTATGATGAAGAAGGTTATAAACACAATCGGTGCAAGAAGAGAAGGCAAGATTGATATGACACAACAGCTTGATGAAAGCGGTAACACAGAGCCTTCTATGTTCCTTCCTACAGTTGCGGAAAAGGCAGGTAAATAAAATGATTGATACTAAAACAGCAATTGAAAAAATTACAAACGGCGAATTTGATAATCTTTTCACTGATATATATATAGATTCATCAATGATTGATTATCAGAAAAAAAGATATGTTCATGCAATTGAGCAGTATGAAACAATTTTTTGCCCTGATAAAGTAGCAATATTCAGTGCTCCCGGCAGAAGTGAGGTTTGCGGTAATCATACAGATCACCAGCATGGAATGGTGCTTGCAACATCCATTAATCTTGATACTATTGCTGTGTCGGCCAAGAATAACAATGATGTTGTAAGATTTGTTTCTGACGGTTATGATATGATTACTCTCAATATAAATGACCTCGAAGTTAATAATGATGAGGCAGGCACAACGGTCAGCCTCATCAGAGGTGTTCTTCGTGGACTTAAGGATCATGGATACAAAATTGGTGGATTCAATGCTTATGCAACAAGTGATGTACTTGTTGGTGCAGGACTTTCATCGTCAGCAGCTTTTGAGGTAGTTGTCGGAACTATTATTTCCGGTTTATATAATGATATGAAAATAAATTCAGTTGAGATTGCTCAGATTTCTCAGTATGCTGAAAATGTATTTTTCAAAAAGCCGTGCGGACTTATGGATCAAATGGCTTGTTCAGTCGGAGGAATGGTTAACATTGACTTTAAAGATCCGACAAAGCCAATTGTTAAGAAAGTACCTACCGAATTTGAAAAATACGATTACAGTCTTTGTATTGTTGACACAAAGGGTGATCATGTTGATCTTACAGATGATTATGCTATGATTCCCTCGGAAATGAAAAAGGTTGCAAATTTTCTCGGAGAAGATTATCTGAGAGATTGTGATTCAAACGAATTTTATATTCGCCTTGACGAAATTCGTGAGGCTGTTGGCGACAGACCGGTACTTCGTGCAATTCATTTCTTTAATGAGGAGCATAACGTTAAAAATGCCGTTTCGTCACTTGAAAACGGTAAGTTTGTTGAATTCCTTGATGCAATCAGAAAATCCGGTAATTCATCGTTTAAGTATCTTCAGAATGTATATACAACAAGAGATATTCAACATCAGAACATCTCGGTAGCCCTTGCACTCAGCGAAAGCCTTCTTCGTAATTACGGCGTGTGCCGTGTTCACGGCGGTGGATTTGCAGGTACAATTCAGGCGTTTGTCAAAAATGATTTTGTAAGTAATTACAAAGAATTTATAAATAAAATTTTCGGAGAAAACTCATGCCATGTTCTCAAAGTGAGAAAATACGGCGGAATAAAAGTAATGTAATTATGTAGGTTTTGTTTTTATTAAGGAGGACAAAATGAAAATTCTTGTTTTAGGCGGTGCCGGATATATCGGTTCGCATACAGTTTACAGACTTATTGAAAGCGGTAATGAGGTTGTTGTATTCGATAACCTTGAAACAGGTCATATCGAGGCGGTTCATCCCAAAGCAAAATTTTATAAAGGTGATCTCAGAAACAGAAGTGAAATTGACAGCGTTTTTGATAAAGAAAAAGGTATTGATGCTGTAATTCATTTTGCAGCTAATTCACTTGTCGGTGAAAGTATGACCAACCCTCTCAAATATTATGATAATAACCTCAACGGCACAAAGGTTTTGCTTCAGTCAATGGTTGCTCACGGAATTGATAAGATTGTATTTTCATCAACAGCGGCAACATACGGTGAGCCTGAGAGAACTCCTATTCTTGAAACCGATCCGACAAATCCGACAAACTGCTACGGAGAAACAAAAAAATCCATGGAGAGAATGTTCTATTGGGTTGAAAAAGCACATGGTTTAAGATATGTTTCTCTCAGATATTTCAATGCATGCGGAGCACATATCAGCGGAAAAATCGGTGAGGCACATAATCCTGAAACCCACCTTATTCCGATTATTCTTCAGGCGGCACAGGGTACCCGTGACCACATAAGTATTTTTGGTACTGATTATCCCACATCTGACGGAACTTGTATTCGTGATTATATCCATGTCACTGACCTTGCACAGGCTCATATTCTTGCAGTTGAATATCTTATGAAGGGCGGTAAAAGTGATATATTCAATCTTGGCAACGGTGTAGGTTTTTCTGTTCGTGAGGTAATTGAAAAAGCAAAAGAGGTTACACAGAAAGACATTAAGGTTGTTGAAGAAAGCAGAAGAAGCGGTGATCCTGCTGTATTGATTGCATCAAGCGATAAGGCGAAAACTGTACTTGGCTGGAAACCTGAGTATGATGATCTGGGAACAATTATTAAAACAGCGTGGAAATGGCATTCAACACATCCCAACGGCTATAATAAGTGAGGCGGTATTTATGAAGAACAGCGTTTACGGCTTAATATTAAGACTTGTTTCATACGGAATCAATACAGGACTTATTGAAAAAGAGGATATAATCTACACGCAAAATAGGCTTTTGTCGTTGTTCCATATGGATGAACCCGATGACAGTTGTACTTGCCTTACAGCAGATAACGAGGATACTCTTGAAGAAATTTTGTCGGGACTTCTTGATTATGCATACGAAAAAGGAATCATTCCCGAAAATACAGTAACATATCGCGACTTATTTGATGTGAAACTTATGGCTTCACTTGTTAAGCGACCTTCAGAAGTAATAAGAGAATTTTGGCAGAATTATAGCTGTTCTCCTAAACTTGCAACCGATAGCTACTATAAATTCAGCTGCGATACCGATTATATAAGAAGATATCGTATTAAGAAAGACTTAAAGTGGAAAACAGCAACCGAATACGGTGATATCGATATCACTGTAAATCTTTCAAAGCCTGAAAAAGATCCGAAAGCTATTGCAGCGGCAAAACTTCAAAAACAGTCGGGCTATCCGAAATGTTTGCTTTGTAAGGAAAATGAAGGATATGCCGGAAGAGTAAATCATCCTGCAAGAGATAATCACAGAATTATTCCGCTCACCATTGATGGAGATAACTGGTTTATGCAATATTCTCCGTATGTTTATTACAATGAACATTGTATTGTATTTAACGGTGAGCATACACCAATGGTAATCAATGATTCCACATTCAGAAAACTGTTTGATTTTATTTCACAGTTTCCGCATTATATAATCGGTTCGAATGCTGATTTGCCGATTGTAGGTGGTTCAATACTTACACATGAACATTTTCAGGGTGGCAGATACAGCTTTGCACTTAATAGGGCAGAGGTTGAAAGAAAGTTTACTGTTAACGGCTTTGATGATGTGGAGTGCGGAATTGTAAAGTGGCCTATGTCAGTTGTAAGATTGACAGGTAAAAACAAGGACAGCATTATTTCATTATCTTCTCATATTCTAAAGAGTTGGAGAGCGTACACGGATGCAGATGTTGGCATTTTTGCCGAAACAGACGGTGAAATTCACAACACTATCACTCCGATTGCTTTTACAAAGGATGGAAAATTTGTTATTGACCTCGTTCTCAGAAATAATATTACAAGTGAAGAGCATCCTCTGGGAGTATTTCATCCTCATGCGAATTTGCATCATATTAAAAAAGAAAATATCGGCCTTATTGAAGTTATGGGACTTGCAGTATTGCCCTCAAGGCTTAAAGATGAAATGGCTATTTTAAAGGATGCTATTCTTAATCACAAGGATGTAAGTGAAATTCCGAAAATCAGCAAACATTCCGAATGGGTAAATGAATTTGTTTCGCAGTATGATGAAATCAATGAAAATAATATTGATTCAATAATTCAAAATGAGATAGGAAAGGTATTTCTTAATGTTCTTTTGGATGCAGGTGTATTCAAAAGAACTCCTGAAGGACAAAAGGCTTTTGATAAATTTATAAAGACGCTGTAGTAAAGGAAGTGCTAAAATGTCAAAGGTAAGGGTAGTAAATTTTGAACCTACATCCAAAGGTGAAAACACTCATCTTTATACAATAGAAAATAACAGCGGAGCAAGCGTGACATTATGTGATTTAGGCGCAAGTGTCGTTTCGATAAAAGTTCCCGACAAAAACGGTAGTATTAGAGATGTAGTTCTCGGCTATGAGCACATTGACGGTTATGAATTTGACGGAACATACTTCGGTGCTACTGTCGGAAGATGTTGCGGAAGAATTGCATACGGTAAGTTTACTCTTAACGGAGAAGATTATCAGCTCCCTGTAAACAATGGGAGTAACCATCTACACGGCGGATTTAACAGCTTTAGCCGCAAAGTGTGGCTTGCGGTAGTTGATGATAAAGTTCCAAATACAGTTCTATTTATGCTTGATAGTCCCGACGGTGATGAGGGCTATCCCGGAAATATGAAAGTCTTTGTACGCTACACTTTTGATGATGAAAATGTACTTACGATAAAATGGTCGGCAGTTTCCGACAAAGACACAATATGTAATCTGACCAATCATTCATATTTCAATCTTAACGGACATAAAAGCGGTAAAGTTACAGAAAATCACAAGCTGAAAATAAATGCAAATTTCTTCATACCGATAAATTCAAACCTCAATCCCACAGGAGAGATAACTCCCGTTAAGAATACATCGTTTGATTTTACCGAACCCAAGTTAATTGGAAATGGTATTGACAGAAAAAACGAGCAGATTGGTTTTGCAAACGGTATTGATCATATGTTTGTGCTGAATCATTCTGATGAAGAATTTGTGCTTGCAGCCGAAGCTGAGGGTATTGATAGCGGAATAACATTAAAATGCTATACTTCTCAAAAAGGTGTTCATGTATATACAGCAAATTATGTCGATGTTTCGTCCAATATGGGAAAGGATTCAGCAACATACGGAGAAAATCCAGCGTTTTGTCTTGAAACCCAAGGCTTTCCCGATGCTGTAAATCACAAGACTTTTCCTACGACAATATTAAAAGCAAACGAAAACTATACACAAACTACGAAATATATTTTTGGTATAAACAAATAAAATAAGCTAATTTCTAACTCCTTTTAAAAATAAAATCTCTCTAAAATCAAGGACCACCTATTTTTCTTGGGTGGTCCTTGATTTTTAATCTATGAGGATGTTTCATGTTTTACAGTATTACACCGTCTTAAACATATTCTGTTTAGCGGTTATGTG
>OIBN01000453.1_pt1 | contig 19782 bp, 15 predicted proteins | sample 1581031 | NCBI WGS metagenome assembly OIBN01 (sample SAMEA3882531, study PRJEB24775) | human gut metagenome | biome: human-associated habitat; feature: intestine environment; material: feces | place: Netherlands | collected 2009/2010
AGCTCTCTCCCCCACCGCCTGCGGGCGGAGCCCCCTCCCAGAGGGGGCCAAGGGGTTATCCTCATTTCGCTTATAACCAAAGCCGCCCCGCCAGGCGTTACGTCTGACGGGGCGGCTTTTTATCGTTACAGCACAAAAATTGCAGAGGAATAGTTACAAGGGCAAATTACTTGCGGCGCTTGCCCTTGCCGCCCTTGCGGGTGTTGGTCTTAGCAGCGGCGGTCTTGACGGCCTCGACGGCCTTCTCGGCTGCGGGCTTGGCAGCCTCAACAGCCTTCTCAACGACAGGCTCGGCAGCCTTGACGGCCTTCTCGACGACGGGCTTCGCAGCCTCGACGGTTTTCTCAACGACGGGCTCGGCAGCCTTGACGGCCTTCTCGACGACGGGCTTCGCAGCCTTGACGGCCTTCTCAGCGGCAGGCTTGGCAGCCTTGACGGCCTTCTCGACGACAGGCTCAGCAGCCTTGACGACCTCGGTGGCGGCCTTCTCGGCAGCGGCCTTGGCCTTAACGGTGGTGGCCTTCACGCTGGTCTTGGGCTTGCGGGTGACCTCGTTGATGGTCCAGAACTGGTTGTCACCGTTGACGTCAGCCCAGATCTGCAGCACGGTGCCGTTCTCGGTAGCCATGCCGGGGTCCAGCAGCTTGCCGGCCAGGTTGGACTTGATCTTGACGCGGCCATCGTTGGTAGGCTCCACGACCCACAGCTGGCTGGATGCCTGGGCACCCTCCCACTGGTGGACGCGGGTGCCGTCGCTGACGCCGCCCATGTCCAGATCCATCATCTTGCCGGTGAAGCGGTTCTGGATGCGGTAAACGCCGTCGCCTGCTGCGACGAAGTTCCACTGCTGCCACTCAAAGTTGGCGTTGTCCATCAGCTGGATCTTCGCGCCATTGTCAATGTTATAGTCAGCGACCTCAACGACCTTGCCGTTGGCGGCGCTGATGGTATAGAACTTACCCTCGGTAAGTACGGTCTGTGCAATCTTCTTCGGTGCCATATTTGTTCCTCCTATAGGTATATCATGTATATTATGCGGCAAATCTTGTTTGTAGTTTCCCTCATGCCGCGTGGTCAAACACCGCTTTTTGCGTGTCTACGTATCCTATTATAACCACTTTTTACCTTCCCGTCAACTTTTTGGCGCTGTTGCGGCATTTTGCACAAAAACCGCCGGGACGGCAGATGCTATCCCGGCAGTTTTGATTGATTTTATGCCGTTTTGCGGCTTTTTTCGACCTCTCTGCGTTTAAGAGTTCTCGGCAAAGTTGCCGGTGTACAGGCGGTAATAGCGGCCCTTCTGGGCGATCAGCTCGTCGTGGGTGCCGCGCTCAATGATACGGCCCTGCTCCAGCACCATGATGCAGTCCGAGTTGCGCACGGTGGACAGACGGTGGGCAATGACGAAGGTCGTGCGGCCATACATCAGGCCGTCCATGCCGTCCTGCACAAGCTTCTCGGTGCGGGTGTCGATGGAGGACGTTGCCTCGTCCAGGATCAGCACCGGCGGGTCTGCGACAGCCGCGCGGGCAATCGCCAGCAGCTGGCGCTGGCCCTGGCTCAGGTTCGTGCCGTCGCCGGTCAGCATCGTGTTGTAGCCGTCGGGCAGATGCTTGATGAAGGTATCCGCATTCGCGAGCTTCGCGGCGGCCATGCACTCCTCATCGGTGGCGGTCAGGCGGCCATAACGAATGTTCTCCATGACCGTGCCGGTGAACAGGTGGGTATCCTGCAGGACGATGCCCAGAGAGGAGCGCAGCGCGTCCTTCTCAATGGACTTGATGTCGTGGCCGTCGTACAGGATCCGGCCCTTCTGGATGTCGTAGAAGCGGTTGATAAGGTTCGTGATCGTCGTCTTGCCCGCGCCGGTGGAGCCGACAAAGGCGATCTTCTGCCCCGGACGGCCATACAGGTTGATGTCATGCAGGACGATCTTCTTCTCGTCGTAGCCGAAATCCACATCCTTAAAGACGATGTCGCCCTCCAGCTTGGTGTACCGGGGCTTTCCGTCGGCATCCATGCGTTTCCACGCCCACATGCCGGTGGACTCGTTCGCCTCGGTGACAGTATCGTCCGCTTCGTACTTGGCGTGGACCAGGGTGATGTCGCCCTCGTTGACCTCGGGCTTTTCATCCAGCAGCGCAAAGATACGCGCACCGCCGGCCAGCGCCATAACGACGGAGTTCAGCTGCATGGAGATCTGGCTGATAGGCTGGTTGAACTGGCGGGTCAGCACAAGGAAGCTGGCGAGACCGCCCAGCGTAAAGCCGCCGAAGCCGTTGATAGCCAGCGCACCGCCGAGGATGGCGCAGAACACGTAGGACAGGTTGCCCAGCTGACCGTTGACGGGCATTGCTACCAGCGAATAGGAGTTTGCCTTGTCGGCGCTGTGGAACAGCTCATCGTTGAGCCTGTCGAACTCCTCAATGGCAATTTCCTCATGGCAAAAGACCTTGATGACCTTCTGGCCGTTCATCATTTCCTCAATGTAGCCGTTGACCTTGCCCAGCTCCTGCTGCTGCTTGATGAAGTATTTGCCGGAGTTGCCGGTCAGGTACTTCGTCGCCAGCAGCATGACGCCGACCATCGCGAGGGCCAGCACCGTCAGTGGGATGCTCAGATAGAGCATCGAGGCCAGCACGCCGACGAGGGTCACAACCGTGTTGACGAGCTGCGGCAGGCTCTGGCTGATCATCTGGCGCAGCGTGTCAATGTCGTTCGTGTAGACCGACATAATGTCGCCGTGGGCGTGGGTGTCAAAGTATTTGATGGGCAGCGTCTGCATGTGGGTGAACATCTCGTCACGCAGGTCCTTCAGCGTGCCCTGGGTGATCCTTGCCATCAGGCGGTTCTGCACAAAGACAGCGGCGATGCCGACGCAGTAGATGACTGCCACGCGCAGGATAGCCGCGGCCAGGCCGCTGAAGTCCGTGCTGCCCGCCTTGAGCAGCGGCAGAATGTAGCTGTCGATCAGCGTCTGGGAGAACATGACGCCCTGCAGCTGGGCGAACACAGCCAGCAGAATGCAGCAGAGCACCACAATGACCTGTGCCTTATAGCGGCTCATAACATAGGCGAGGATGCGCTTGAACACCTTGCCGGGGTTTTCGACCTTGGGGCGGGGGCCATTGCTGCGCCCGCCGGGGCCGACCTTTACGACTTTAGGCTGCTGTGCCATTATGCCTCCCCTCCCTTCTCATCAAAGTCGCCGGAGCCTTTGGTCTGGCTGTTGTAGACATCCTGGTAGATGGCATTTGTTTTCAGCAGGTTGGCCGGGGTGTCAAAGCCGCTGACCCTGCCGTTGTCGAGCACGAGGACCTTGTCCGCATTTTCCACGGAGGAAATGCGCTGGGCGATGATGAACACCGTCGTGCCGGGGATTTTTTCCGCAAACGAATGGCGGATCTTTGCGTCCGTCGCGGTATCGACGGCGGAGGTGGAGTCGTCCAGGATCAGGATGCGGGGCTTTTTCAGCAGTGCGCGGGCAATGCAGAGACGCTGCTTCTGGCCGCCGGAGACGTTGTTGCCGCCCTGCTCGATGTGGGTCTGGTACTTGTCGGGGAAGCGCTCGATAAATTCATCGGCGCAGGCCTGCTTGCAGGCGTCCTCGATCTCGGCGTCGGTGGCGTCTGGGTTGCCCCAGCGCAGGTTCTCGGCAATCGTGCCGCTGAACAGCTCGTTCTTCTGCAGCACCATGGCGACGTTGTTGCGCAGGGTGTCGAGGTCATATCTGCGCACATCAACGCCGCCGATGGTCACGCTGCCCTCAGTCACGTCGTACAGACGCGGCAGCAGCTGCACAAGGCTGGACTTAGCCGAACCGGTGCCGCCAATGATGCCGATGGTCTCGCCGGACTTGATGTCGAGGTCAATGTCCTCGAGGGCCTTCTCGCCATCCTTTTTATAGGCAAAGCTGACGTGGTCGAACTTGACGGAGCCGTCTCTGACCTCCATAACGGGATCCTCACCGTTCGTCAGGTCGGACTGCTCGTCCAGCACCTCGGCCACGCGCTTGGCGGAGGCTGCAGACATCGTGATCATGACGAACACCGTGGACAGCATCATCAGGCTCATAAGGATGTTCATGCAGTAGCTCAGCATGCTCATCAGGTCGCCGGTGGTGAAGGTCGTTGCGCCGGAGCTGACGATGAGCTGGGCACCGATCCAGGAGATGAGCAGGATGCAGCTGTAGACGGTCAGCTGCATGAGCGGGGCGTTCCAGGCCAGGATCAGCTCGGCACGCATCAGCAGATTGCGCACATTCTCGCTGGCCTTGCGGAACTTCTCGCCCTCAAACTTCTCGCGCACATAGGCCTTGACAACGCGGATGGCGGAGACATTCTCCTGCACGCTCTCGTTCAGGTCGTCGTACTTGCGGAATGCCTCGCCGAAGTACTTGGTGGCGCGGCTCATAATAAAGGCGAGCGCGCAGCCCAGCAGGATGACGGCGATCAAATAGATGTTTGCCAGCCGACGGTTGATCGTGTAGGACATGATCAGCGCCACGATCATGCTGGCGGGCGCACGCACCGACATGCGCAGAATCATCTGGTAGGCGTTCTGGATGTTGGTGACGTCGGTGGTCATGCGGGTGACCAGGCCCGCGGTGGAGTACTTGTCAATGTTGGCAAAGCTGAAGGTCTGGATGTTGCGGAACATGCCGCGGCGCAGGTTGCGGGCAAAGCCCGTGGCTGCGTGGGAGCCGGCCACCGCGCCCAGAATGCCGAACAGCAGGCCGAACAGCGCCGCGACGACCATCTGTGCGCCGACGGTGTAGATGACCTGCATATTGCCCGGCGTGACGCCGTTGTCAATGATGGAGGCCATCATCTTCGGGATGATCATTTCCATGATGACCTCCGCGATCATAAAGATCGGCGTCAGCACGGAGACCAGGCGGAAGCCCTTGGTTTCACGTCCGAGTGTTTTTAACAATTGGTATTTCCCCTCTCTTGTTTGGTATTTTCCTCTTGCAGGAAGTGCTGTGCGTTGCGCAGGGTCTGCTCCAGCACAGCGCGGGCCGCGGCGACCTGCTGCGGGTCAATGCCGCTTTGCAGGTCATCCTCAAACCGCGCAATGCTTGCCTCGATCTGCTTGTGACAGGCGCGGCCCTTCTCTGTGGCGATAAGGCGCTTTAAGCGGGCGTCTTTCGCCACGGCGCTGCGGGTGATGAAACCATCCTGCTCCATGCCCTGCAGCATGGCGGTCACGCTGGAGCGGCGAATGTTGAACCACTGCTCAATGTCGCGCTGGTAGACGTCGCGGCCCTGGCGCTCGGCACGGACGATGTCGCCCAGCACCATGCCGCGCACGCCCGACAGCTCCGAGCTGACCTCGGCGTTGATGCGGGCATCCAGCGCACGGCGGATGAGCCGCGAGGTCTGGTTCAGCAGTGCGCCGAAGTGGACATCCGCGCAGCAGCCGCAGTCATCATACGATGATTCGTGCATTTCTTCCCTCCTTTACGATTTTTGGGTCCAAGAAGTTAGATTTCGAATTGTTCGTTGTCTAACTGTTCGTTTGCGTACTTTACCAGTATAACACCGGATCGGGGAATGTCAAGAGGGACGGCGCAGAGTTTTTTGTATAGTGCAGCGGCAAACGGCCAGAGGGGCTCTATCCGTTCCCCGTCACCCTGCGCTTTCCCGATTCACCGTAGGGGCGGATTCCATATCCGCCCGTGCCCGGCCGCCTTTATTCGCCGCTTTCCCGCTCCACCCCCAGATACGGCAGCACCTTTCCCAGTACCTCGGCGCACACCGGCCCGGAGAGAGCGCCGCCGCTCGTCGTCCAGCTGTGGGGTTCATCCAGGCAGACCAGCACAGCGACCTTGGGGTCGTCGATGGGCGCAACGGAGACAAAGCTCGCAATGCGCGCTCCCTCGTTGGCGCTGTCCAGCTTTTGGCTCGTGCCGCTCTTGCCGCCGATGCGGTAGCCCGCCAGCGCGGCCTGCTTTCCCGTGCCGCCTGTAACGACACCCTCCATCAGGCGGCACATCGTGGCTGAGGTTTCCGCGCTGATGACGCGGCGCTTCACCGTCGGCTGCACTTTCTTCACAACAGTGCCGTCAGGCGCCGTGATTTTCGCCACAACGTAGGGCTGCATCAGTTCGCCGCCGTTTACCACCGCACAGACCGCCGTGAGCATCTGCAGGTAGCTGACCTTGCTGCTCTGCCCGAACGAGCAGCTCGCCAGCTCCACCGGGCCCATCCGGTCCGCCGTGTAGTATTCGCTGCGCTTGACCTCGCCCGGCAGGTCGATGCCCGTGGCCTCCCGCAGGCCGAAGGCCGCAAAGTAATCGCAGAAGCGTTCTTTTCCAAGTCGCGCACCGATCTGGATAAAGCAGGGGTTGCAGCTGACAGCCAGCCCCCGGGCGAAGGTCTCGGTGCCGTGGATATGCCCGTTTGCGCAGCGGAACCGCGTGCCTGCGACGGTTATTTTACCCGCGCAGGTGAAATAGTCCGTGGCCTTACACGCCCCGGAGTCCAGCGCCGCCGACGCCGTGATGAGCTTGAACACGCTGCCCGGCTCATACAGGTCACTGATGGCCTTGTTGCGCCACTGTGCCTGCTGGGCCTTTTGCAGCGCGGCGCTGCGCTCCTCGCCGGTCAGGGCATTCACAGCGTCACGGACTTCCTTATTTATAAGGGTCCGCGGCGCGTTCGGGTCGTAGTCGGGCTGGCAGGACATCGCCAGCACGGCCCCGGTGTGGACGTCCATCACGATGCCGACGCCGCGCTCGGCCACATGATGCTCCGTCACAGCGGCGGACAGTGCGCTTTCGAGCCAGTGCTGAATGTTCGCGTCGATGGTCAGCGTCAGCGTGCTGCCGGGCACGGCGTCCACCAGCGTCTGGTAGTGCGTCGGCATATCGTAGCCCCAGGCGTTCTTGGCGGTCAGGATGCGCCCGTTCTGCCCGGTCAATTCGTCGTTGTAACGCAGCTCCAGCCCCCACAGGCCCGCGTTGTCCACGTCGGTAAAGCCTAAAATGCCGCCCATAAAATCCCCCTGCGGGTAGACGCGGCGGGTATCCTGCCGAATTTGTATGCCGTCCACACCGTTCGCCCGGCACCAGTCCCGCACAGCGTCGGCCATCGTCTTATCCACGCGGCGGCGCAGCAGGCAGTCGTTGGAGGTTCGCTGGCTGAATTTGGCCAGCGTATCGGCGTAGTCCAGCTCTAAAATTTCGCTCAACGCCCGCGCAGCCGGTTCTACGGCATCGTCGGCCATCTCCCGCGGGGCGGCGCGGATGGTCCAGCAGGTCTCGCTGGCGGCCAGCAGCGTACCGTCGGCGGAATAGATCTCCCCGCGGGCGGCGGGCAGCGTGGCCCCGCGCAGCTGCTGGTCGGCGGCGCGTGCCGCGTAGCCGCCGGGGTCGCGCAGCATCAGCACAAACAGCCGCACCGTCAGCCCGCCCAGACACCCCACCGCCAGCACCGCCGCCAAAAGCCGCATGCGCAGGCGCATTTTTGTATTCTGCTGCGGCGTGATCGGACGCATAGCTCCTGCCCCCTTCCCCATAGAACAGCCTATGAGTGTTCCACTGGCAAAATGCTGAATTATCGCCGGAAAATTCTCTGTATTGTCGATTGACCGTTTAGACACATAAGGTGTATACTGTTAATAACAGATTTTGACATTTAATTATCAAAGTCCGAGAGAGCTATTTTTGAAGGAGGCAAACCCTATGGCTAGATTTACTTTACCCCGTGACCTTTACCACGGCCCCCACGCGCTGGAAGCGTTGAAAACGCTGCCCGGCAAGCGCGCCATGATCTGCGTCGGCGGCGGTTCGATGAAACGCTTCGGCTTCCTGGACCGCGCCGAGGCCTACTTAAAAGAGGCCGGCATGGAGGTAGAGCTGTTTGAAGGCATCGAGCCCGACCCGTCCGTGGAGACGGTCATGAAGGGTGCTGCCGCCATGGAAAAGTTCCAGCCCGACTGGATCGTCGCAATCGGCGGCGGCTCCCCCATCGACGCAGCCAAGGCCATGTGGATCAAGTACGAGTACCCCGACATCACGTTTGAGGATATGTGCAAGGTATTCGGCATCCCGCCGCTGCGCCGCAAGGCCCACTTCTGCGCCATCTCCTCCACCTCCGGTACGGCCACCGAGGTCACGGCCTTCTCGATCATCACCGATTACCAGAAGGGCATCAAGTACCCCATCGCCGACTTTGAGATCACGCCCGATGTCGCCATCGTTGACCCCGAGCTGGCCCACACGATGCCCAAGAAGCTCGTTGCCCATACCGGCATGGACGCCATGACCCACGCCATCGAGGCCTACGTCTCCACCGCGAACTGCGACTTTACCGACCCGCTGGCCCTGCACGCCATCGAGATGATCCAGGCGGATCTGGTCGGCAGCTACAACGGCGATATGGATAAGCGCGACGCGATGCACAATGCCCAGTGCCTGGCCGGTATGGCATTCTCGAACGCGCTGCTCGGCATCGTACACAGCATGGCCCACAAGACCGGCGCGGCGTTTGCCGATTACGGCGCACACATCATCCACGGCGCAGCCAACGCCATGTACCTGCCCAAGGTCATCGCCTACAATGCGAAGGATCCCACCGCCAAGGCACGCTACGGCGTCATTGCCGACAAGATGCACTTGGGCGGCGGGAACGACGACGAGAAGGTCGCACTGCTCATCCAGTATCTGCGCGGCATGAACGACGATCTGAACATTCCGCACTGCATCGGCCACTACGGCCCCGACTCCTACCCCGCCGAGCAGGGCTTTGTCCCCGAGAACGTATTCCTCGAGAGACTGCCCGAGATCGCAAAGAACGCGATTGCCGATGCCTGCACCGGCTCCAACCCGCGCCAGCCGACCCAGGAGGAGATGGAAAAGCTGCTGAAGTGCTGCTACTACGACACCGAGGTCGACTTCTAACCACCGCCCTTCTGCGGCCCCTGCAAGCCGCCGCATGATCTGCCCCGGCCACTAGCTTTTGTGGCCGGGGCTTTTTGCCGCCGCAAAAGTGGGCAAAATCCTTGCGATTTAATTTTTGCGGATTTTTGCTGTATAGGGCGCAGCTACAGCGTCCGCGGTCATTTTTTGTACAAGTGTCAAATCCTTGATTTCGCATAGATTTTGCTGTATACTAATGGTAAAATCCAAGTAAAAGAGGATGGTAGTTTACCATGACAGCCACTGCAAAATCGCAAGGTCCCCTGTTTACCAAACGGGCGCTGTTCACCCTGATCTGGCCCCTGCTGCTGGAGCAGACATTAAGCGTCACGATGGGCATGGCCGACACGCTGATGGTCGCCGGTGTGGGTGAGGCCGCTGTCTCCAGCGTATCGCTGGTGGACAGCCTGAATATTTTGATTATTCAGATTTTGTCCGCGCTGGCTACCGGCGGTGCAGTCATTGCCAGCCAGTATCTGGGCCGCCGGGATGAGGAAAACGCCAGCCGCAGCGCCGCCCAGCTGTACAGCGTGCTGGGCATCTCGACGGTTGCGGTGGGTGTTGTCTGTTTGCTGCTCTCCCGCCCGATCCTTCGGATGGTGTTCGGCAGCATTGATGAGGATGTCATGCGGTTTGCGCAGCAGTACTTCCTTATCAGTGCGGTGTCCTACCCCTTCATCGGCCTGTACAACGGCGGCGCGGCGCTGTTCCGTGCGCAGGGCAACAGCCGCATCAGTATGCTGGCCAGCCTTGTCATGAACGTCATCAACATTGCGGGCAACGCGCTGCTGATCTACGGTTTCGGCATGGGCGTTATCGGCGCGGCGCTGGCCACGCTGATCGGGCGTGTGTTCGCCGCGGTGTTCATCCTGTGGCAGAACCAGGACCTGCACAATCCCCTGCGCGTGCAGCACTTCGCTGACCTGCGGCCCCGGCGCAGGCCCATCATGCAGATTTTGTCCATCGGCATCCCGTCGGGTCTGGAAAACGGCATGTTCCAGATCGGCAAGTTGTGTGTCAGCAGCCTGACGTCTACCTTAGGCACCTCGGCCATCGCGGCCAATGCCGTGGCAAACTCGGTCTCGACGCTGGCGAACATCCCCGGCAACACGATGAGCCTTGCCACGATCCCGGTCATCGGGCAGTGCCTTGGTGCAGGCGAGAAAAAGCAGGCGCAGCGCTATTCCGTCACGCTGCTGGGCATCGCCATCACGGGGCTGGCCGTCACGAACGCGGCGCTGTTTTTCCTGATGCCCGAGGTCGTGACCTGGTTCAACCTCTCGGCGGAGGCATCCGCCATGTGTACCCACGTGGTCCACTGGTTCAACCTGTTCAGCATCTTCTTCTGGGCGACGAGCTTTACCCTGCCCAACGCCCTGCGCGCGGGCGGCGACGCCAAGTTTACGATGTCGGTCAGCATCGTCAGCATGTGGCTGTTCCGCGTGATTCTGAGCTATATCTTCGTTCTGCAGTTCCACTTAGGACTGACCGGCGTCTGGTTCGGTATGTTCATCGACTGGATCTGCCGCAGCCTGTGTTTCCTTGTGCGGTTTGCCCGCGGGAAATGGATGGAGCATAAGGTGATATAAGACGCAAAAAACTCCCTGCCCGGTGCGGACAGGGAGTTTTCTATTGTATGGCGTGGGAAATTACTCCACCATATACTCAAAATCAATACGGCCCAGCGCCACATCGGCGGCGGCGACCCGGATCTTCATGGAAGAACCCAGCATCCAGCTCTTGCCGGTCAGCGGGTCCAGCATGCTGACGCCGTCGATGACCTGCGGTTCACCCTTGCAGAGCTGCGCGGCGGGGACAAAGCCCTCCACCGTGTTGTCCAGCTCGACAAAGACGCCGCGGGGCGTGATGCCGGCCACCGTGCCGGTGTAGACCTCACCGAGATGGTTGTGCATGTACTCGGCCTTGTACAGGTCCTCGACATCGCGCTCAATGCGCACGGCGGCGACCTCCTGCTTGCTGGACTTCTCGCTGGCCTGCTGGGCAAACTCGTTGAAGTCGCGCTGCAGCTGGCTGGCGGAGACGCCGTTCAGCATCTCGGTCAAAATACGATGAATCGCCAAATCGGGGTAGCGGCGGATGGGGCTGGTGAAGTGGGCGTAGTCCGCCAGCACCAGACCGTAGTGGCCCAGAGGCTGCGGGGCGTAGCGGGCCTTCTGCATGCTGCGCAGAATGCCGGTGTGGACGGGGATCTGGATGGGCTGGCCGCGGGTCTCGTCCAGCAGGGCCGCCAGCTCGAGCTGCGTCGGGATGGGGTTCTTGAACTTGGCGTTCAGGCCGCAGGCCAACAGCGTGGCGGACAGCTTCTCCATCTTCTCGGCGTCGGGGGCCTCATGCACGCGGTAGACGAACGGGGCCTTGTTCGTGCGGCCCGCGTTGGCGGCGCACTGGTTCGCCAGCAGCATGAACTCCTCGATCATGCACTCGGACGTGCCGCGGTCACGCTTGACAATGTCGATGCAGCGTCCGTTCTCGTCCATGACGAGCTTAGCCTCGTTGGACTCAATATCCATGGCGCCGCGGGCCTTGCGCAGGACCAGGCGCTTGCGGTACAGCTCGTCCATCGTGGGCAGCTGGTCAAGCACGGCCTCATATTTCGTCTTGAGGTCGGTCAGGTCGGCGTCTGTTTCAGATTCCGGGGGCTCCAGCAGGGCGTTGATCTCCTTGTACACGCCCTTGACGCGGCTGCAGATGACGCTCTTGACGAACTTGTAGCTGCGGATCTCGCCGTTCTCGTCCAGTCGCATCAGACAGGAGAACGCCAGGCGGTCCTCGCCCTCGTTCAGCGAGCAGATGCCGTTGGACAGCTGGGTCGGCAGCATCGGGATGACCTTGTCGGCGTAGTAAATGCTCGTCGCGCGCTCGAACGCTTCCTCATTCAGCGCAGAGCCGGGGCGGACATAATGGCTGACGTCGGCAATGTGAACGCCCAGCTCGTAGCCGTCGTCCAGCTTCTGCAGGCTGATGGCGTCGTCGATGTCCTTCGTCTCGGCGGAGTCAATCGTGAAGATGGGAATGCCGCGCAGGTCCAGGCGCTTCGCGGCCTCGGCGGGGTCAATCGTGGCGTTGTCGTAGGCGCGGGCCTCCTCCAGCACCTCCGGCGGGAACTCCTGGCGGACGCTGCGGCCATACAGGATGGCCTTGGCGCACTCGGACGCATAGTCGGAGGAGCCGAATTTCTCGACAACGGCGGCGCGGTGGTCGCTGTGGCGGTTGCCGCGGTGGGTGATGAGGAAGCCGACCTTGTCGCCCAGGTGCACGCCCTCGCTCCCCTGCTTGGCCAGCAGGAACTTCACGTCGCGGCAGCCGTCCGGCTCCACGGCCATGCGGCCATCCTCGGACAGGCAGACCGTGCCCGCAAAGCGGTTGTTCGGGACCGTGACCTCGACGACCTCGCCCTCGGAGGAGCCCTCCACGCGCGGGTGGTCGAACAGCTTGACGTTGATCTTATCGTTGGGCATTGCGCCGTGCAGCGCGCGGCCCGGGATGAAGATGTCGCCCTCGCCGTCATCGCGGCTGGCAAAGCCGAAGCGCGCGGCCAGCTTGACGAGCGTGCAGGGAATCGTGTTGGGGGCTGCAGCATTCTCATAGGTCGCAAAGCCGGGCACATAGGTGCCGTTGCGCATCGACAGCTCGCCGGTGGCGACCATAGCGGAAACGGTGGTGCGCAGGCGGGAGTTGTCCACCTGCAGGTTGTTCTGCATTTCGCGCAGCGTCATGGGACGGCGCTTGACCGCGTTTAAAATAGATTTCTGTAACGGTGTCATAGTTGCTCCTTTAATTTACGTCGCACCGCCATCCGACGGTGCCCTACCTTTATATACATCCACAAAAAACGGCCCGCCGGGGCGCTGCTTGCAAAGCCAAAGCGCTTGGCGGACCCTTTTCATCTTTGTTACCCTGCCAAAATCACAGGCGTGCGCTCAAAACGCAGACGACCAGCGTGACGACAAAGAAAACGACGCCGCAGATCTTGGTCAGCTTGGCCAGCTTGGCGTCCACGCCGCGCTCACGGCCTGCTGCCATCGTGGCGGAGCTTTCGCCCATGATCGCGCCGGACAGGCCCTGGCCCTTCTGCTCCTGCGCGAGGGTGAAAACAACGATCAACACGGACACGGCGATGAGGACGACGCCGAGAACGATCTCATACCAGTTCATTAGATTAGCACTCCTTCTATTTCTATCCACGCCGTCGTGACGTGAAAAGTCTCATGCACCGTACAGTATAGCATAGTTTGCCGCACGTTGCAAGCGCTTTTTTCACGTTTTGGGCGTAAAATCAGTTTTGCAGCGCAATTTGTTCGCCCTGCACCAGCGGATAGCGGACCAGCCTGTCCCCGTCAAGGTTTTCCCGGTGCATATCGACGGCAGTGATCTGGTGGTTGCCGTAGGTCGTGTAGTAGTAAATGCCCTTGTCAGCGTTGCAGCAGCTTGTGTAGAGCGTGATCTCGTACTTGCCGCCGTCCAGCTCACAGCAGCCGCGCTGCTGCTCGACAGCGTGCAGGATGTGGAAGAACTGCCCGACGCTCTCGGCCTCGCTGCTGCCGGATTTCGCGTTCATCCGCACAAAGGCCGCACGCACAAAGCGGGACTGGCTGGACAGATCGCCCGGCAGGCCCAGTGCGCCGAGGCCGCGGCTGTAGACGGGCAGATCAAGGCCGTCCGCAAACGCAACCGCAGGCGTGCGCGGCGAGAGTGCGCGGTAGTTGTTCAGTGCGAAAAGCTGCTGCGGGAACGGCGGATTGTTCGTCAGTACACCGACGGGGTTATCGTAGATGTGCAGGCCGTCGGCGGTGGACTCCACCACGATGCTCCCCGTTTTGTCGGCAATGAGCCAGTGCAGCTGCGCCAAAGGCAGCTGGTCGCTGAACGGGATGTTGACGATATTGGCCTTTTCCAGCAGCGTGCGCACCTCGGCCAGCGTCGCACAGCTGCCCAGCAGCCAGGGGATCAGCTCAAACTGGGCGACGTTGCTTTTGCCATCCTGCGCCGGGTGGTAGACTGCATTGCCGACAAAGTTCAGCCCTGCGATGCCCAGGCCCTTCTCATTGACGGCGTCATAGTAGAGCGGGTACTCCCCCGCCACGTAGGCCATGCCGATCATCGCATATTTTGTGCGGAAGTCCCCCATGCAGCGCAGAGCAAACGGGTAGGCCCGCGGCGTGATCGTGACCTCGTCGCCGTAGGAAAATTCATAATCGAGATTGCGGCCAAAGTAGAAACTGTCAGTTGTATAGGTTGCAGCTGTACACATGGTAAACACCCCTTTAATTATAATAGATGCAGCGCGGCCTTCCTGCGTCGAGAGTGTAAGGGCGGACATGGTTCGCCCGCGGCACATAGCGGCCGCCGCAAGGTTCACGGGTCGATGGTGAGCATCGGCCCCTGCATTTTCAGTGTAGTTTATATTGTACCACACCCTGCGCGGGATAATCCACCGCCAAATTGTAAACAATGCGTCCTTGCCGAATCCAACGCCATCACAAAAAAGCTTGCGGCGTATAAAAATATCCCGGTAACGGAAGTGAAATTACCGGGAGAAGGAGAAAACAAAAACGCTGCAACCCCCGAAAAAAGGCTTGCAGCGGTGCTTTCTGGCGTCCCAGAGAGGATTTGAACCTCCGGCCCCACGCTTAGGAGTATGGCTTACCATGTGATACACGGTTCGGATGTAACTTCCAATATCATCCCTTACGCAGAATGACTTGTAGTAAACGAACTTTATGGTGCAAAACACCTATTCTGACGCAGTTTTATGTGTCCGTTGGGTGGTCCTATTAGCAAATTCTTAGCAAGAGGACACCCAGCCAAAGCCGATTGCTACTGCCATTCTCCACTCCCTTAGTCAAAATGACAAGGCAAATACATGGAGGTTACTATGGACAAGAAAGAGAAAAAGTCACTGCCGGAACCGCGCACATATACCGTGGAACAGATTGCGGCCATGCTCAACATCGGTCGCACAACCGCATATCAGCTCGTCAAGCAGGAGGAGTTCAGGATCGTCCGCATAGGCAATGCGATCCGCGTTTCCAAGAAATCTTTTGACGAGTGGCTGGAAAGTTTAGAATTGTGAATATCGCAAGAAACGCCGTAGGCTCAAAAAACCTATGGCGTTTTTTTATACCCATTTTTGAAGGAGGCTGGAAATGAAACTGACAGAAGCAGAAATGAGGATGGTGTTTCAGATTGAAAGTACCAATCAGAACGCTGCCCTGAATGAGATTTACATGACATGGCGCTATGCGCCGAACCCGGCAACGAAAGAAACGGCGGAAGGCCTTCTGGACAAGCTCCGCCCCCTGTCGGATCAGGAGTGCATGGATTTGATCCGCAAGGTGCAGGCCGAATACCGTCTGCCGGAGAAAGCCCGCACCATCGGGGAAATGCTGGCAGAAGCCAGGCAACGATCCGGGGCGCAGAAGTTATCCGGCCATGACATTATGGCTTTGGAGCGTTTCGACCCGGCAACCAGACACATGATCGTCTTTGATGTTCTTACCCATGACTCGCCTGTTGGCTGGAAGGGTGAGAAAATGCGCCTGTTCCTGACCGACGCCGGATACAGCAAGGCTTTGGAGAATCAGGAACAGGGGCACATCAAAATCCGTAGCCATGCGAAGGTGCTTTCCGGCGACCTCCACTATGACCATAAAGACCGTGAGAGGTAGCCGTCCCCCAAATGTATCAAAATCAGTGGGATATCTTCTGTTTCTTCCTCTGTGGCTTGCGTTCTGAACAGGACGTGGATGTTTTCCCATGCAGGAGAAAACGGAGGCATACAGACGGGTAAACCGCCCAAAATCAACACTTTTTATTTTCACAGGAAGGAGGTGCGAAGATGGCTGTTTTTCGTATTGAAAAGACCCGTGATTATACGGTCATGTCGAACCATCACTTGAAAGATCGGACGCTGACCCTGAAATCCAAAGGGCTGCTGTCCATGATGTTGTCGCTCCCTGACGAGTGGAATTACACCACCAGAGGTCTTGCGGCAATCTGTCGGGAAGGTGTGGACAGCATCGGTGCGGCGTTGAAGGAGCTGGAAACCCACGGGTATATCCGGCGCACACAGCTTCGGGATGAAAAAGGCAAGATCACGGATACCGAGTATGTCATTTACGAAATGCCTCAGTGCGAACCGCCGTCAAGCCCAGGTACGCCTTTACCGGGTACGGCAAAGCCATATACGGAAAACCCGGATATGGGTATCCCGGATACGGCGGACCCGTGTACGGAAAACCCCGCACAATTAAATACTAATCAAACAAAGACTGATTTATCAAGTACGGAGATATCAAATCCTATCCAATCAAATCCCCCTACCCCCGCAGGGGCAAGGATGGGAACGGATCGGATGGGAGCCAGAGAATGTTATCGTGAAGTGATTTTGGATAACATCGAGTACAGCTATCTGGTGCAGGACAGCCATATCGACCGTGAGCAGCTTGACGAGATCGTTGACCTGATCGTGGATACCGTATGTTCTGCCCGCAAAGTCATCCGCATTGCCGGAGACGATTATCCGGCGGAGGTGGTAAAGTCCCGGTTTATGAAGCTGGACAGCTCCCATGTTCAGTATGTCATGGACTGCATGAAGGATAACACCACCTATGTCCGCAATATCAAGAAATACCTTCTGGCGGCGCTGTATAACGCCCCGACCACCATCAACAGCTACTATTCTTCCCTGGTGCAGCACGATATGTACGGGGACGGGCAAAGGGGGCGAGGCTAAATGCAGGAGGAAGTAACGCGGGGCGCCGTAACGCTCATTGTTGACGGAGCCAAGCTAAGTGAGCAGGTCTTTGAAAAGGCCGTCAAAAAGTTCCTGGAGGAAATCCAGAAAAGCCAGAAGCCCAAAATCTACCGCGGCAGGCAGAGCCTTAAACAGCTTGCCAGCCAGAACGCCGGTCTTGCCAATATCGAGATCAGTGACAAGAATATCAAGGCTTTCTCCCGTGTGGCGAAGAAATACCATGTGGATTTTGCCTTGAAGAAGGACACCACTGCAGAGCAGCCCCGTTACCTGGTCTTTTTCAAAAGCCGGGATGCGGACGCCATCACAGCGGCATTTCAGGAGTTTGCCAGCCGGAAAATGAGCCGTGAGGAAAAGCCCTCCATCCGGGAGCGGCTGACCCAGGCGAAGGAACAGGCGGCGGAGAAAACGGAACACCGCACCATTGACCGGGAAAAAGTAAAGGTCAAAGATCGGAGCGTGCAGAGATGAATATGAAAAAATTGTTTTTGCTGAACCTTCCGTATCTTCTGTTCGTGTATCCCTTCGATAAGCTGGCACAGGCTTTCCGGCTTGCGCCCGGTGCTGACCTCTCCGGCAAGCTACTTTCTATCGGGGACGGCTTCACGGCAGCGCTTTCCTCCCCGTGGCTCAGTTTCCAGCCAACGGACCTTCTGATCGGTATAGCCGGTGCGGTGGTCCTTCGTATGGCGGTCTACCTGAAAGGCAAAAACGCCAAGAAATACCGCCACGGAATCGAGTATGGTTCTGCCCGCTGGGGTACGGCGGCGGATATTGCTCCCTACATGGACAAGGACTTTTTCCAAAACATCCCCATGACGCAGACGGAACGGATCACAATGGCGAGCCGTCCAAAGCAGCCGAAGTATGCCAGAAATAAAAACATTCTGGTGATCGGCGGTTCCGGCAGCGGCAAGACGCGGTTCTTCTGTAAGCCGTCGCTGCTGCAAGCTCATTCGTCCTATGTCTGCACTGATCCGAAAGGAACCTTGCTGCCGGAGATCGGCACTTTCCTGGAGCGGAAGAAATACCGTATCAAATGCCTCAACCTGATAAACTTCCGAAAATCCATGAAATACAATCCACTGGCTTACATTCGGTCAGAGAAAGATATCTTAAAGCTGGTGAACGCACTGATTATGAACACGAAGGGCGAAGGAGAAAAATCTTCGGAAGATTTCTGGGTCAAAGCGGAACGCCTCTATTATTCCGCACTGATCGGCTACATCTGGTACGAGGCCACGGAGGAAGAAAAGAACTTCATCACGCTTCTGGACCTGATCAATGCCAGTGAAGCCAGAGAGGATGACGAGACCTATCAAAGCCCGGTGGACCTTCTCTTTTCTCAGTTGGAGGAACGGGAGCCGGACCACTTCGCCGTCAAGCAGTACCGCAAATTCAAGATGGCGGCGGGCAAAACCTTAAAATCCATCCTCATTTCCTGTGGCGCCCGGCTTGCTCCCTTCGATATCAAGGAGCTGCGGGACCTGATGGAATATGACGAACTGGAACTGGATACCCTGGGCGACCAAAAGACGGCGCTGTTTGTGATCCTGTCAGATACGGACAGCACTTTCAATTTCGTGGCCGCCCTCATGTATAGTCAGCTTTTCAATCTTCTCTGCGACAAGGCGGATGACTTCTACGGTGGGCGGCTGCCCGTCCATGTTCGTCTGATTCTGGACGAGTTTGCCAACATCGGCCAGATACCGAACTTCGATAAGCTGATTGCCACCATCCGAAGCCGTGAGATATCGGCTTCTATTATTTTGCAGTCGCAGAGCCAGTTAAAGACCATCTACAAGGATGCGGCAGATACCATTATCGGTAACTGTGACAGCACTTTGTTTTTGGGAGGCAAGGAGAAATCCACGCTCAAGGAAATTTCGGAGCTGCTGGGGAAAGAGACCATTGATCTCTATAACCAGTCCGAAAACCGGGGCAGTCAGGTTTCCCATGGCCTCAGTTATCAGAAATTAGGAAAGGAGTTGATGACCCAGGACGAATTGGCAGTGATGGACGGCGGCAAGTGTATCTTCATGCTGCGGGGCGTGCGCCCGTTCCTTTCGGACAAGTACGATCTCACCCAGCACCCGAATTACAGATACACGGCCGACGCCGACCCTAAAAATGTCTTTGACATGGAACGGTACATGAAGAAGCAGCGTGCCGTGGTAAAGCCCACGGATACCTTCGATGTGTACGAGATTGACGCAACTACTTAAACCCAAATCAAAAACATTTTTTAGGAGGATTATTTTATGGCATTTTTCAACAGTGCAGTTGGTGTTTTGCAGACTCTCGTAGTGGCCCTGGGCGCAGGTCTTGGTATCTGGGGCGTTATCAACCTTCTGGAAGGTTACGGCCAGGACAACCCTGCTTCCAAAAGCCAGGGTATGAAACAGTTGATGGCCGGCGGCGGTGTCGCCCTCATCGGCATCACCCTTGTACCTCTGCTCTCCGGCCTGTTCGGTTGATCGTCCGGCGGTGATCGCTTATGGGCGGCATACTCGACAAACTCGATGAATGGCTCCGAGGGCTGCTCATCGAGGGGATCACGGGAAACCTGTCGGGCATGTTCGATACGGTCAATACCAAAGTAGGCGAGATCGCCGGTGAAGTGGGACAGACGCCGCTGGCATGGAACAGCGGCGTCTTTTCTATGATCCGAAACCTCTCTGAAACGGTGATCGTTCCAATCGCCGGGGTTATCCTGACATTCGTAATGTGTTATGAGCTGATCCAGCTTGTGACAGAGAAAAACAATCTGCACGATGTAGATACCTGGATGTTCTTCAAGTGGATTTTCAAGACCTTCTGTGCCGTTCTCATTGTGACGAACACATGGAATATCGTCATGGGTATCTTCGATGTGGGGCAAAGCGTTGTGAACAGCAGCGCAGGCGTCATCATCGGGAATACCTCCATTGATATCAGCAGCGTCATCACGGATATGGAGGCGCAGCTTGAAGCCCTGGGCACGGGAGAACTGTTCGGGCTGTGGTTCCAGTCCCTTTTTGTGGGACTTACCATGAACGCCCTTTCCATCTGTATCATGCTTGTCATCTATGGCCGCATGATT
>OIBN01000456.1_pt1 | contig 19643 bp, 18 predicted proteins | sample 1581031 | NCBI WGS metagenome assembly OIBN01 (sample SAMEA3882531, study PRJEB24775) | human gut metagenome | biome: human-associated habitat; feature: intestine environment; material: feces | place: Netherlands | collected 2009/2010
CGTTAAGCTACACCGTTCCTTGCTTCAATGTTTTCCTAAGTCACCGCCGCATCGGGCGGGGAGTTTTTGCGAGGCTTTCTGCACTGCGGCAGCTCACAAACTCCGTGAGACCCTTTTAAAACAGGAAAATGCCCTGCCAGAAGGCAAGGCATTTTTGCATATTTTTCATGCCTGCGGCTGTTTTTTGATGTCGAACCGCCACACGGCGACGACGTAGGACACGAAGGCGATGGCCTCGATGACCATGCACGAGTACGAGCGCGCGAGGATATCATACGTGAACCAGAACGGCGAATTCGTCAGGTAGAGCAGGCGCGTGCGGCGCATATCGCGCGTCCAGAGCGCGACCGTCGTCATGCTCATGGCGATGCCGGGCAGCAGGCTCATCGGCCCCGCCCACGTGAGGACGGTGTTGACGACGTACAGCGCCAGAAACGCCCACAGCCACGCGCGGCTCTGCGCCCACTTGCGGTCGTTGAAGTAGAACACGACGCTGCGCGCGAACGACAGGATGTTGATGGTCGCGGCGGTCGTCGCACCGAGCAGCCCGTAGTGCACGATCCACATCAGGCAGGCGGCGGCCTGCGCGGCGAGGATGACGCGGCGGTTATTGAATTGTACCGAAGCAAACACGATCAGGCTGCCGAGCAGACCCAGCGCCTGGTTGAGCCAGAAACCCATGTGCCCACACCCTTTCTTCCCGCGGGAAAGAGTATCATAACACAACCGCGCGGGAAAAACAACCCTCCGCGTGCGTTTTTTGCGCTTCCTCGTGGTACAGACCTTGACAACTGTCTCAAAAACGGCTACGCTATTTCTATATCCGCAAATTTTTCAGAAATCAGAAAGAAGAATGTCCATGTCCCCCGCGCCCCGCGGCCAGAACACCAAAAGAATTGCCCTGCGCTACCTCTTTTTCACGCTCGGCCTGCTCATCAACTCGTTCGGCATCGGCACGGTCGTGTCGGCGCTGATCGTCGGGCCGCTCGTGTCGCTGTTCGGCCGCGTGCTGCCGGGCCTCGGCCGCATCCGCGCGCTGGCCCTCTCCTGAATATGCAAAAAAACACCCCGCCGGTCGCGGCGGGGTGTTTCTATATTTAAATGGTATCGCTCAAAACCACGCGGCGATCTGCTGCCAGACCGGCAGGCTGACCAGCCAGCGGATGAGTGGCACGAACAGCAGCGCCGGCAAATAGTCCGCCACCTTGATCTTCGTCGCGCCGGTCTGATTGAGGCCGATGGCCGCCACGAGCAGCGAACCCGCGCACGTGAGGTCTGCGACCGCCGCCTCCGAGAGCAGCGGCGCGATCGCCCCGGCCAGCAGCGTGAGCGCCCCCTCGACCACGAACACCGCCGCGCCCGCGAGCATGACGCCCGCGCCGAGCGTTGTGGCCAGCATGGCGCAGAAGACAAGGTCGATCATCGACTTGGTGAGCAGGATGCTGTTGTCGCCGCGGATGCCGGCGTCGAGCGAGCCGTTGACCGCCATGGCGCCCACGCAGCACAGTAGGCTCGCCGTGACGAAGCCCTCGGCCAGCGACGGGCCGCCCTCGTGCCGGTGAACGTGCGCCTCGACCCACGTGCCGAGGCAGTGGATCGCCCCGTCGATGTTCAGCAGCGCGCCCGCGGCCGCGCCGAGCGTCATGGCCACGATGACGATGAGAATGCTCTGGCACGCAAACGCGCCCGAGATGCCGATATACAGCACACACAGCCCGAGGCCGATCATGACCGTCTTGCTCACGCGCTCGGGGATGCCCCGCTGAAACAACAGACCGACCGCACCGCCGGCCACGATGGCCAGCGCGTTGACGATGGTGCCTGTCATGCTCATGAATGATCCGCTCCTTCCCGCCGCGTCCGCCTTATTTCGTGTCCGCCTTATTTAAATAAGGTATCCATGCCGGGCACGGCGCGCCTGCAAATGTACCGCTCTACGATAGCACAACCGCCCGGCGGTGTAAACACCCAAATGCGGCAAATTCAGCCGCGCGGTGGGATCCTGGACGCCTTGAGCTCACTCAAAAACAGCTGCCCGGCAGTGGACAGGCCAGTCTTCTGCTTATAGATGACGCCGATGGTGCGCTGCAGCTCCGGAGAGAGCCGGCGCGCGGTGAGGCGCTGGCCGCTGCGGCGCAGCACGGCCTCCGGCAGGATGGACACGCCGAGCCGGCTCTCAACCATGTTCAGGATCGTGTAATCGTCGGCCACGCGGTACTGCACGTTGATCTGCGGATGGCGCGCGAGCAGCTCGCGGATGCAGCCGCCGCCGCGCCCCTCCTCGAGGAGGATGAAGGGCTCGGCCGCCAGCTCATCGATCTGGATGAAGATGTTCTCGCCCAGCGGATGGCCCTCGGGCAGGACGGCGAGCATGGTGTCCTGATAGATCGGCTCGCAGGCAAACGGCGTCGTGCGCGACATGTCCGTGAAGCCGAAATCGACCACGCCCTCGCGCACCCAGTCCTCGATCTCGTAATACAGGCCCTGGTAGAGCTCGAAGCGGATGCGGCTGTGCTGCCGGCGGAAGCGCTCCATGGCCGGCGGCAGCAGGAAGCTCGACACGCTCGTGAACGTGCCGAGGCGGATCGTGCCCTGCTCCAGCCCACTGAAGCCCGCCGCCTGCGACTGGAGCATGCGGTAGGCGTTGACCGTGTCGCGGATGTACGGCAGCAGGTGGCGGCCCTCGTAGGTGAGCGTCACGCCCGAGCGCGAACGCACCAGCAGTGTCACGCCCAGCTCCGCCTCCAGCGACTTGATCATCTGGCTGACGGCCGACTGCGTGTAGCCGAGATCGCGCGCCGCGTCCGAAAAACTGTTGCGCTCAAAGGCCTTCAAAAAGGCGATGTATCGGTTCATAAGCACCTCACAAATTAGAAACGCTAATTTAACTATCAGAAACATTTGCTTTACTTATCCATAAAGGCATTATATAATGGGCACTGTCAGATAGCAAGCGGGAATTTTCGTGACCGCACACGAGCCTCTCCGCCCGCTGACAAAACACGCAATCTCTCCCCCAAGCAACATGATAATTCCTTTTTCCAACTCCATTTCTCCTATGGAAACGTCCCTGCCGGTTTGTCCGTTCCGGCAGGGGCGTTTTCCGTTTTGCGGGAGATTTGCGTGGGCAAGGCATTTGCCAGATTTACCCCGCACGACCGGCGCGCTGCCAATGCCTCCCCCGTGCAAGGGGAGATGGCAAAAATCTCCGATTTTTGACGGAGGGGTTGTGGATACCGGCTGCGGTGTAAGATTTTGACGTGTCAATCCCTCAGTCAGCCTGACGGCTGCCAGCTCCCTTTGCACAAGGGAGCCAAGGGTGCGGGACGGCCGCGCTGGGGAAAACGATAACGCCGCTAACAGACAAAGCGGCCCTCCCGGATCGGGAGGGCCGCTTTTCACTTGAGATCATGCCACGGCGGTCAATCCACGACCGTGACGGCCACGGTGGTGGCCGCGGCGATGGCGTCCGCCTGCAGGGCGTCGGCCGTGGCGGTCTGCAGCGGCAGGCCGCCGAGTGCCGACCAGTCGAGCGTGCCGGAAACGCCGCGCACCGTCAGCTCCGTGAGCCCGGTGAAATCCTCCAGCCCGGACGTGCTGTCCAGCTCGCAGTCGGTGAGCGAGAGCGCCGTGAGCGCCCGCTCGCGGTCGAAGCTGCGGAAGAAATCGCTGCGCAGGTCGCATCCCACCAGCGTCAGGTGCGTGAGCGAGGACTTGTGCAACACGATGAGCAGCTCGCGGCGCGTGCAGTGCGAGAGCGTGACGTCCTGCAGCTTCGTGAGCGCGCGCAGCTCGGACAGATCCGACACATTCGCGCCGTTGAGACTCAGCTTCCGCACGTTCAGACAGCGGCCGAGGCCGGTGAGGTCGGTGACGGCGTTGCCGTCGGCCGTGAGGGCCGTGAGCTTCGGCAGCTGCTCGATGCCCGACAGGCTCGTGAGCCGGTTGGCGCTGACATCGAACACCTCCACACCGCAGGCGGGCAGGCTCTCGAGCGAGGTCAGCGACTGAAACTGCACCGAGACCGCCGTCAGGCTCGGAAAATACGCGAGGTCGGACAGGTCGCGGATGTCGCCGCGCCGCACGGTGACGGCCTGGCCGGAGGGGTCGATCATCTCCGCCGTCTCGACGCCGGCGGCCGCCGCGTCCACGCCCTGCTGCGGGGCGGCGAACCAGTACCGGTCGCCGCAGACGTACAGCGCCGTGAGGCCCTTGAGGTCCGCGACCGTTAGCTCGCCCGCGGGCTTGCCGGCATAGTCGCGCGCGGCCTGCTCGAGCAGCGGGTTCTGGAACTGGGCGACCGTGTCGTCCGCGAGCGTCTGCACCGCGACGGTCTTGACCGTGAAGCGGTAGAGCAGGCCCGTGAAGTGGCCGACGATGCCGGCCGCGATCAGGCAGCCGACGAGCACGACGGCGATGATCGCCGCCGCGAGGCCGCGGCGCCTTTTCTTCGGCCGCGCGGGCTTTGGCGCTTTGGCAGGCTTTTCGCGCCTGGCCCGGCGGGGAGATTCGCCGCGGGGCGTTTTCTCCTTCGCCTTTTTCGCGGGCGCGGGCGCGTCCGGCAGCTCCGGCGGCTCGCCGGCGAATTTGCCTGCATCGAGCAGCTCGGCCGAGAAGAGCTTGTCGTAGAAATATTCCTCGCTCGGATAGGTATACTTCATGAGCGCGAAGAGGTTGCCGATCTGCATCTCCATGCCGGGAGAGAGCTCCGTCGGCTCGAGGTAGACGTTGATGACGGGCTTGCGCTTGGTCAGGGCATAGTGCATCTCCTTGCGGCAGTTGTCCGAGCGCAGGTACGCCGGGGACAAAAACGCCAGCACGAGCTGCGCGCGCTCAAGATGCGACGCGATGCTCTCCGGCCACTCGCTGCCGGCCTCGATGCCCTCATCGTACCAGACGCGAAAGCCGCGCGACTGCAAGGTGCTGATGATCTCGAGCACGGCCGCGTCGTTCTTGTGCGCGTAGCTGACGAAGAGATACGGCAGCGTGCCCTCATAGGGGCGCAGAAGGGTTTTCACGAAACCACCTCCGGAAAAATTTCAAAAATGGACTGAATTTTGTTCGTGTATCACACACATTCGTGCCCGGCAAGGGCTTTGAGCCCGGCGAGGTACGCATACGGCACGCGCAGCCCGCCCCGGCCGGAGCCGAGGGCGATGTCCGGCTTGCGCAGACCGTGATAGTCCGAGCCGCCGGAGGGCGCGAGGCCGAAGCGCGCGGCCAGCGCCTGCGCGATCTCCGTCTGCTCGGGCGTATAGGTCGTATAGCGCACCTCGACGCCGAGGGCCCCGGCGTCCGCCGCCGCGGCGAGCATGGCGGCGCGCTGCGCATCGTCAAAGCGGTACTTGAAGATGTGCGCCACGACTGGCACGCCGCCCGCCGCGCGCAGGGCGCGGATGGAATCCACGAGCGGGATGTTATAGCGCGGGACGTAAAACGCCTTGCCCCGGCCGAGCAGACCGCGCATACCGTCGGACACCGAGGGGATGCACCCACGCTGCACGAGCAGCGCCGCGATGTGCGGCCGGCCGAGCACCGTCTGCCCCGGGAAGGCCGCGTGCAGGTCGTCCATCGTGATGGGGTAGCCCGCGTCGTGCAGGCGCTGCACCATGGTCTCGTTGCGGGCATTGCGCTCGTCGGTCGCGCGGGTCATGAGCGCGCGCAGCGCGGCATTGCCCGTGTCCATGAAGTAGCCGAGCAGGTGCACCTCCTCGCCGCCCCAGACGGTGGACAGCTCCACGCCGGGCACGACCTCGATGCCGCAGCGCTGCCCCGCCGCGAGGGCCTCCGGCAGGCCGGCGAACGTGTCGTGATCCGTGACGGCCACGGCCCGCAGGCCGAGCGCCGCCGCCTGCTGCACGACGGCGGCCGGTGTGTCCGACCCGTCGGACGCGAGCGTGTGCGTGTGCAGGTCAATCCGCTCCATGGCGCACCTCCAGCCCGTCCGGCAGCGCGTTGCCCTGCCAGAGGACAAAGACCGTGCCGTCTGTGACGCGCACCGTGGCCGCCGCGCCGGTGAACGAATTGCTCACGCCGAGCGGCATGGCGCAGCGCAGCTCCGCGTCCGTGATCTCGTAGAGCAGGCCGCGCAGCGTGACGCCGCGCGCGGCATCGCCGCTGCTGAAGACGGACACCGTGCCCTCCATGCCGGTGGGAAAGGCCAGCGTGCCGTTTTGCACCGCCGTGACCACCCAGCCGCAGCCGATGAGCCAGCCCTGCGCGCCCGCGTCCGTGAGCCCGCGCAGCGTCTGCAGGCTGGCGATCGTCTGGTCGAGGCGGCCGCCGAGCGCGCCCGCGATCACAAACTTCCGGTACCCGTGCGCCAGCGCCCAGCGCACGGCGAGGCCGAGGTCGGTGTCATCCTTCATGACCGGGTGCGTCTCCACGTTCGGGTGGTCCGGCCGGTAGCCGAGGGAGTCAAAGTCGCCCATGACGAAGTCCGGCTCGATGCCGCGCGCCTTCAGCGTGCGGTAGCCGCCGTCGGCCGCGATCACGTAGTCCCCCGGCCGGGGGCTCAGGCGCACGCCGTCAAGACTGGCCGCGCCGACGATATAGCAAATGTTTTCCAAATTCATTCCAGCTTTCCTGAATTTTCGTCCGATATTGTACCACATTCCGCGCGGCGAGAAAAGAATTGCATGTAAACAGTATTTGTTAGATTTTAAACTCGCCAAAAATCAAAAATTTTATTTCTATTGTTACTGATATATGATATAATTCCGACGTTGGCAGCACGCCGGATCTCCCCCGCGCCGCTGCCGCCCCCACCTCTGCGGCCCCGCCGCAGTCAGAAAGGAGACACGACCGTGTCAGAAAAGGTTTTCAACAAGGTCCTTGCCGCCAACCGCGGCGAGATCGCGGTGCGTATCTTCCGCGCGTGCTATGACCTCGGTATCCACACCGTGGCCATGTACTCCAAGGAAGACGAACTGAGTCTGTTCCGCACCCGCGCCGACGAGGCGTATCTCGTCGGTGAAAACAAGAGCCCCCTGGGCGCGTATCTCGACATCCCCGAGATCATCGACCTGGCCAAGCGCCGCGGCGTCGACGCCATCCATCCGGGCTACGGTTTCCTGTCCGAAAACGCGGACTTTGCCCGCGCCTGTGAAGAGGCCGGCATCACGTTCATCGGGCCTCCGAGCGACGTGCTCGGCAAAATGGGCGACAAGCTCTCGGCCAAGCAGATCGCCATGGAGTGCGGCGTGCCGGTCATCCCCGGCTGCTCCGAGCCCCTGCGCGACGGGCAGGAGGCGCTCGAGAAGGCCATCAGCTTCGGCTTCCCCGTCATCCTCAAGGCGGCAGCCGGCGGCGGCGGCCGCGGTATGCGCCTGTGCGAGATGCCCGAGGACGTCATCCCCGCGTTCGAGCTCGTCAAGAACGAGGCGCGCAAGGCCTTCGGCAATGACGACATCTTCATCGAGAAATACCTCGTGCAGCCCAAGCACATCGAGGTGCAGATCCTCGCCGACCAGTACGGCAACGTGCGCCACCTCGGCGAGCGCGACTGCTCGCTGCAGCGCCGCTACCAGAAGGTCGTGGAGTTTGCGCCCGCGTGGAGCGTGCCCGAGAGCATCCGCGAGCAGCTGCACGCCGACGCCGTGAAGATCGCCGAGGCCGTCGGCTATGTCAACGCCGGCACGGTGGAGTTCCTCGTCGACCGCGACGGCAACCACTACTTCATCGAGATGAACCCCCGCATCCAGGTCGAGCACACCGTCACCGAGATGGTCACGAGCATCGACCTCGTGCGCGCGCAGATCCTCATCGCCGAGGGTCAGCCGATCAGCCACCCGGAGATCGGTCTGGGCGACCAGAACAATCTCAAGGTCAACGGCTACGCCATCCAGTGCCGCGTGACCACCGAGGACCCGGCCAACAACTTCGCGCCCGACAACGGCAAGATCGAGGCCTACCGCTCCGGCGGCGGCTTCGGCGTGCGTCTCGACGGCGGCAACGCCGGCACGGGCTCGATCATCTCGCCGTACTATGACTCCCTGCTCGTCAAGGTCACGAGCTGGGACTGCACCTTCCCCGCCGTCTGCCGCAAGGCCACCCGCGCCATCAATGAAGAGCACGTGCGCGGCGTCAAGACGAACATCCCGTTTGTGACGAACATCCTCACGCACCCGACGTTCATCGCCGGCAAGTGCCACACGAAGTTCATCGACGAGACGCCGGAGCTGTTCGAGTTCACCGAATCGCGCGACCGCGCGACCCGCGTGCTCAAATACATCGCCAACATCCAGGTCAACAATCCCGACGCCGAGCGCCACCAGTACGACACGCCGCGCTTCCCGAAGGCGCAGCGCGAGATCTCGAAGCAGGACGGGCTCAAGCTCCTGCTCGACACCGACGGCCCCGAGGCCGTCAAGGACTGGGTCCTCGGCCAGAAGAAGCTGCTCATCACCGACACGACGATGCGCGACGCGCACCAGTCCCTGCTGAGCACCCGCCTGCGCACCCGCGACATGCTCAAGGGCGCCGACGGCACGGCCGACATCCTCGCCGACTGCTTCTCGCTCGAGATGTGGGGCGGCGCGACGTTTGACACCGCCTACCGCTTCCTGCATGAGTCCCCGTGGGAGCGCCTGGAGATGCTGCGCGAGAAGATCCCGAACATCCCGTTCCAGATGCTGCTGCGCGGCTCGAACCTCGTCGGCTACGCGAGCTATCCGGACAACCTTGTGCGTGCCTTCATCGCCGAGTCCGCCCGCGAGGGCATCGACGTGTTCCGCGTGTTCGACTCGCTCAACTGGCTGCCGAACATGGAGACCGCCATGGACGAGGTGCTGCGTCAGGGCAAGTTCCTCGAGGGCACCGTGTGCTACACCGGCGATATCCTCGACCCGACGCGCGACCGCTACACACTCGAATACTACGTCAACTTCGCCAAGGAGCTCGAGCGCCGCGGCGTGCACATGCTGGCCATCAAGGACATGTCCGGCCTGCTCAAGCCCTACGCCGCCAAGAAGCTCGTGAGCACCCTCAAGCAGGAGATCGGCATCCCCATCCACCTGCACACGCACAACACCACCGACAACCAGATCGCGACCTATCTCATGGCGGCCGAGGCCGGCGTGGATGTGGTCGACACCGCCATCGGCCCGCTGGCCAACCTCACGAGCCAGCCGTCGATGAACGCCGTCGTCGAGTCCCTGCGCGGTCAGGAGCGCGACACCGGCTTTGACCCGCAGCGCCTGCAGGAGCTGGCCGATTACTGGGCCGACGTGCGCCTGCGCTACGAGAGCTTCGACAAGGGCCTCAAAGTGCCCGTCACCGATATCTACCGCTACGAGATCCCCGGCGGCCAGTACACGAACCTGCAGCCGCAGGTCGAGTCGCTCGGCCTCGGCCACCGCTTCGCGGAGGTCAAGGAGATGTACCGCACCGTCAACATCATGCTCGGTGACATCATCAAGGTCACGCCGTCGTCCAAAATGGTCGGCGACCTGGCGATCTTCATGGTGCAGAATGACCTCACGCCAGAAAACATCGTCGAGCGCGGCGAGACCCTCGCCTTCCCCGACAGCGTCGTGAGCTACTTCAAGGGCATGATGGGCCAGCCGCCCTGCGGCTTCCCGAAGGATCTGCAGCGCGTCGTGCTCAAGGGCGAGAAGCCGATCACCGGCCGCCCCGGCGACCTGCTGCCGCCCGTTGACTGGGATCAGCTGCGCAGCGAGATCCGCAAGTTCTACCCGAACTACGAGGAGCCGCGCTCCCTCATCTCCTACGCCATGTACCCGAAGGTCTATGAGGAGTACATCCGCCACCGCAAGGAGTATGGCTACATCATGCGCATGGGCAGCCACGTGTTCTTCAACGGCATGGCCGTCGGCGAGATGAACAAGATCAACATCGAGGACGGCAAGACCCTCATGATCAAGTACATCGGCCTCGGCGACCGCAACGACGACGGCACGCGCAACGTGCAGTTCGAGCTCAACGGCATGCGCCGTGAGGTCGCCGTGCCCGATCCGACCGCGACCGACACGGCCAAGACCGTCGTCATGGCCGACCCGAACGACAAGAGCCAGGCCGGCGCATCCATCCCCGGCATGGTGTCGAAGGTCAACGTCAAGCCCGGCGATCAGGTCAAGGTCAACGACGTGCTCGCCGTGATCGAGGCCATGAAGATGGAGACGAGCGTCGTCGCCCGCATGGACGGCACGATCGACGAAGTCTTTGTCAAGGGCGGCCAGACGGTCAAGGCCGGCGAGCTGCTGCTGACGATCAAGTAAATCCCCGGTTTTCCAAGCGGAGCGCACCGTCGTGCGCTCCGCTTTTGCGCGCGAAAAAACAAAGGCAGATGGCAGTTTTTCAAGCCTTCTCCGCAAAGGGGAAGGCTTGAAAAGGCACTCCGCTGTGTTTTTGTCCATTTTGCTGCTTTTGTCCCCATCCGCGCCGGAAAGACTGGAAATGCCCGGAGCATTATGTTATAATCTTTGAACCATCATGATGAGACTGGGTCAGTATCACCGCAGGCACCCAGATCTGAGAGGAGTTTTTTCCGTGCTTGTGCCCTATTCCTGGTTCCAGATCCTCTGGTACTTCTACATTTACGGCTTTCTCGGCTGGTGCTCCGAGGTGGCCTTCGCCGCCGTCGCGCACGGCAAGTTCGTCAACCGCGGCTTCGTCAACGGCCCGATCTGCTCCATCTACGGCTTCGGCGTGATGAGCGTACTGCTCGTGCTCGGGCCGCTCAAGAGCAGCTTCTGGCTGCTGTTCGGCGGCAGCGTACTGTTCACGAGCGCCATCGAATACCTCACCGGCTGGGTGCTCGAAAAAGTGTTCCACGACAAGTGGTGGGACTACTCCAAGCGCCCGCTGAACATCAAGGGCTACGTGTGTCTGGAGTTTTCGGTGCTGTGGGGGCTGGCGTGCGTGTTCGTGGTCGATGTGTTCCAGCCGCTCGTGGCCAAGGTCGTCGACCTCATCCCGAAAAAGCTCGGCTGGGCGCTGCTCGGCATGTTCAGCGTCCTGTGGATCACGGACAACATCATCACCGCCATGGAGATCCGCAAGCTGCCGAAGAAGCTGCGTGCCCTGCAGGCCATCGAGGATTCGCTCACGGCCATCTCCGACGAGATCGGCGAGGAGATCTATATTCGCGCCTCGGACGCGAAGGACCGCAGCATGGAGGTTTACACCGACGCGAAGGAAAAAGGCGAGCAGATCGCAGAAAAGCGCGCCGAGAACTCGCTCATGCGCCGCAGCGAACTGCTGGCACGCCGCAGCGAACTGCTGCAGCGCCGCGAGGAGCTGCTGGACCAGCGCAACATCGTGCACGAGCGTATCGCGCAGGCGTTCCCGGCGCTGCGCGAGGGCAAGACCAACGGCCCGGCCTTCGCGCGCGTGCATGAGCACGCGCAGCGCCGCAAGCAGCTGGCCAAAGCCCTGAAGGCAAAGGCCAGAGAACTCAAGAACAAGGCCAAGGACCGCTCCTGACCTGACACGGGAAAAGGAGATAACTGAAAACCATGAATCTCTATCTGATCGGACATGATTACCGCTACGCGGCGGAGCAGATGCTGCTGACGCTGTTTCCGGATGAGCGCCCGGTGTATCCGGACGGCCGGCCGACCGGCGACCGCGCGGAGCTGCGGCTCATGTCCGGCGCAAAGGTGACGACCGCGACGTGCGTGCTCGTCTATCAAGGCCGGACGGCCAACGGCCGCACGAGCGTGCCCAACGAGGAACTGACCGACCCCAACGAGACCGACCGGCGGCTGCAGGGTGCGGTCAAGCGCGCGTTTTACCGCGCGGCCATGGGCATCGGCCTGCCGCACCGGCCGTGGGGCATGCTCACGGGCGTGCGCCCCGGCAAGCTCATGACCCCCTTGCTCGCGCAGGGCATGGGCGATGTGCAGGCCGCGCGCTATTTCGAGCGGCACTACGACGTCGCGCCCGCGCGCGCCGCGCTCGTCGTGCGCACCGCCCACGCTACGCTGCGCGCCATGGACTCGCTCGGCGAAAAGGACGTGTGCCTGTACGTGGGCATCCCGTTTTGCCCGACGCGCTGCGCCTACTGCAGCTTTGTGAGCCAGTCGGTGGAAAAGAGCATGGCGCTCGTGCCGGAATTTCTGCAGGCGCTCGCGCGCGAGATCGCGGCGACCGCCGAGGCCGTGCACCGCGCCGGTCTGCGCGTCGTGTCGCTCTACATCGGCGGCGGCACGCCGACCACGCTCTCGGCGCGCCAGCTCGACGCGCTGTGCACGCAGCTCGACGCGGCATTCGACCTCAGCGCCCTGCGCGAGTTCACCGTCGAGGCCGGCCGGCCCGACACCATCACGGCCGACAAGCTGCACGTGCTGCGCGCGCACCGGGTCGACCGCATCAGCGTCAACCCGCAGACGCTCGACGACCGCGTGCTCGAAACGATCGGCCGCCGCCACACGGCGCAGGACATCTATGACGCGCTGCAGCTCGTGCGCACGACCGGCGGCTTTGCCGTGAACATGGACCTGATCGCCGGCCTGCCCGGCGACACGCCGGACGGCTTTCGCACCACGCTCGAGCAGGTGCTCGCGCTCGCGCCCGAAAATATCACCGTGCACACGCTCTCGCGCAAGCGCGGGGCAGACCTCTCGCAGCAGACGGCGCCCGTCCCCGACGGGGCGCAGGTCGGTGAGATGCTCGACTTTGCCAATACCGCGCTCGACACAGCGGGCTACGCGCCGTATTACCTCTACCGGCAGAAGTTCATGTCCGGCGGATTTGAAAACGTCGGCTGGACGCGGCCGGGACAGGAGAATCTCTACAACATCTGCATCATGGAAGAGCTGTGCAGCATTCTCGCCATGGGCGGCGGCGCCTCGACGAAGCTCGTGTGCCCCGGCGGCCGGCTCGAGCGGCACATCGACCCCAAATATCCCACGGAATACATCGCCAATATCGACCGCATCTGCGCGGCCAAGGCAAAACTGGAGGCATTTTTCCTATGAGCTATCAGATCCAGGAGATCAACCGCCGCATCCAGGCTGACCCCAAGGAATTCGTGGATGCGTGCGACGCGGCCTATGCCGAAAAGATCGAGCGCGCGGCCCGCGCCATCGCCGAGAATGTGCGCACGTGCCCGATCGTGCTGCTGTCCGGCCCGTCCGGCAGCGGCAAGACCACCACGGCCATGAAGATCGCCGAGGCTCTGCGCGGGATGGGCATCGGCAGCCAGAGTCTCGCCATGGACGACTATTTCCGCACCGTGAACCCGCGCACCGCGCCGCGCACGCCGGAGGGCAACATCGACTTCGAGTCCCCCGCGTGCCTGGACATGGACCTGCTCGGCAAGCACCTCAACGCGCTCGCCCGCGGCGAGGAGATCCACCTGCCGCGCTACAATTTCGTCACGCGCGTGCAGTCCGGCCCGATCGGCCGGCCCATGCGTCTCGGCAAGGACGAGGTCGTCGTGTGCGAGGGCATCCACGCGCTCAATGACGACATCGCCGCCTACTGCCCGGATGCGTTCCGGCTGTATATCAGCGCGCGCTCCGTCGTCGTCGACGGTGACGGACAGGAGATATTCAAGGGCACGTGGATGCGCCTGCTGCGCCGCCTCGTGCGCGACAGCAACTTCCGCGGCACCCCCGCCGCCGCGACGCTGGACATGTGGGCAAACGTCCGCCGCGGCGAGAAGCGGTTCATCTCCCCGTTCAAGGAGCGCGCGAACCTGATGTTCGACTCGTCGTTCCCGTGCGAGGTGTCCATCCTGAAAAACTACGCCGCGCCTCTGCTCGCGGCCGTGCCCGAGGGCGCGGAGCGCTATGCGGAGATCCGCAGCATCCTGCCGGCGCTCGAGCGCTTCGAGACGATCGACCCCGCCCTGCTCGCGCCCGAGAGCATGCTGCGCGAGTTCATCGGCGGCGGCGTGTACAGCTACTGAGCGGGCGGCACCCAGCTCCCCTGCCCCGCAGGGGAGCCCGAGGGGGCTTTTCAAGCCTTCCCCTTGAGGGGAAGGTGGCGCGGCGCTCTGCGCCGTGACGGATGAGGTGTCGTCGGATGTACGGCGCATAACTTGTGCCGCTGGAGGAAACCGCGGCCTTTCCACCTCATCCGCCGAACAAAGTTCGGCACCTTCTCCTCAAGGAGAAGGCTAAGGGTGCGGGTCGGACACACGCCGTGCCACTGATGCCGTCGAATACCGCAAATGCAAAGAGCCTTCTCCCAACGGAGAAGGTTTTTTGCGTTCTGGCACGCCGGGCGGCGGTTTTTGTGACAGGATCGCAGAAGATGAGAAGAAGGATTTGTCAGCACTGTACAGATTTTGAAACTTCATTTTGGAACTATTAACAAATATGATAAATATCATTCCAATTTCAGAATCATCCTACTAAAATAAGGGTGAGGCAAAACCGGATACACACATCTTACCGAAACAGGAGGTCATCGTATGGAACCGTTTGCACTGGTAAAAATGATGGGAACCTTTGTGGCCAATGGCATGACCGGGCGGATCGTCCTGTATCTGCTCCTGCTTGCCGCCGGCGTCGGCGTGCGGTGCGTTTTGCAGCGCCGGCGCGATTTCCGGGCGGCCGTGGGCATCAGCGCCGGGCTGTGGCTCGTGTGCGAGATCCTCGTGGACATCGGCGCGGTGCATGAAATGTCGATCGGCCTGTTCAGCGCCGCCGCCGCTCTGGGTGCGATGGGCCTGATGTTTGCGCTCGGCCTGCTGCTGTGTGCCCTTGTCTGCCGGCTGCTGCGCCGGAAGCAGCTCGCGTGACCCTATGGCAAACGCCCCCGCGGGAACATCCCGCGGGGGCGTTATTTCTTCGCCGCGCCGTCAGCTCAGCCGCTGCACGAGCGCGTCCCACAGCTCCAGCAGCCGGAAGCGCACGACATAGCCGCCGTCGGACTCCGTGACGAGGCGCACATCGTCGTCCGAGAGCGCCTGCACCGCCTGCTCCGACAATCCCGCCGCCTGCGCGCACAGCGGCGGGAAGATGACGCACCACCAGTTGTGCCCCGCGCCCGCGCCGAGCGTCACGCGCAAGGAGGTGTACACCCCCGCCGGGAGGGCGAACGTGCCGTAGTCGCGCGTCGGGTAATGCTCGGGGCCCAGCGCCACGCGCACCGGCCGCTCCCCCGCCGCCGCCTGCGCCGCGCGGGCGATGCCGTCGAGGTCGCCCGCGATAAGCTGCTGCGCCGCGTCGACGTCCGTCACGCCCTGCAGCTGCGGCTCGAGATAGGCCAGCACCGCGTCGCGCACCTGCAGCTTCACGGCCTGCTCGGCGTCGTCGTCCGAGACGGCGATCACGTGCAGCCGCACGAGCCGGGCCGCGAGCAGCTGGCTGCGCGCCTGCGCCCACGTGCCGGTCAGCAGCGTCACGCACACGGCCAGCAGCAGCGCCAGCTCCCACGGACGCAGCGCGCGGCCGGGATCGGAATTGATGGAGAGAGAATGGGTATGCATCGTATGTCCGCCTTTCTGTGATGAAAAAACTGCCGGTACCGGGCATCTGTGCTCAGTATCGGCAGTTTTGTTCGGTTTTAATCCGGGAACGCTCAGATCTCCAGGCGGCCGATGGTCTCGGTCAGGAAGCACTCGGCATAATCGCGCGCGAGCCGGCGCTTGGCATACGCCGCGCTGTCGGCATCGGCAAAGATGCCGAACACGGCCGAGCCCGTGCCGCTCATGACCGCGCCGAGCGCGCCGCCGTCGAGCAGGCGGCTCTTGATGGCCGCGATCTCGCCCTCGCGGTGGGTGAGCACGTCCTCAAAGACGTTGTACATCCGGCGGGCGAGCTTGCCCATATCCCCGTCGGCGAGCGCGGCGCAGATGCCCTCCGTGTCCGGGCGGCAGCGCGAGGTGCGCGCGTCCACGCGGTGGAACAGCTCCGGCGTCGAGATCGGAAAATCCGGCTTGCAGATCACGACCGGCATGCGCGGCATGGGCGTGACGGGCGTGAGCCGCTCGCCGCGGCCCTCGGCCAGCATCGTGCCGCCCGCGACACAGTACGGCACGTCCGAGCCAACCTGTGCACCCATCTCCTCGAGCTGCGTGCGGGTGAAGCCCGCGCCGGTCAGCCGCTCGAGCGCGCGCAGCACGGCCGCCGCGTCCGACGAGCCGCCGCCCAGCCCCGCGCACACGGGGATGCGCTTGTGCAGCCGGATGTGCACACCGCAGGTAAGCCCCGCGCGAGAGAGAAACACCTGCGCCGCGCGCACGGCCACATTGTCCGCCCCGCAGGGCAGATAGCTGCGGTTGGTCTCGGCGCGGCAGACGCCCGTGTCGTCGAGCGTGACGGTCACGTCGTCGTGCAGGTCGACGCTCTGCATGACCATGCGTAGGTCGTGAAACCCGTCGGAGCGCGCACCGAGCACGTCCAGCGACAGGTTCAGCTTCGCCCACGCGGCCTCCATCGTCGTGCCGGTCACAGTTTTTTCAGCTCGAAGAGCAGATCCATCAGCTCCGCGCCGTCGTCCACATACGGGCCCTTGCGGCCGTTGGCCTCGGAATACGGCAGGCCGGAGCCCTCGCTCACGCGGCTGTCATAGAGCACGAACGGCACGGGGTCGGCGCCGTGCGCGCCGTTGGCCATATACGTCATGTGGTCCGAGAGCAGCAGCAGGCGGAAGTCCTCGCCCGCGGCGCGCAGCGCCTCGGTCACGGGGGCGACGATGTCGGCGCTCAGGCGCTCGATGGAATAGATCTTGTGCTCGAGGTCGTGGTTGTGCGTGGCCTCGTCCGGGCCCTCGAGATGCAGGGCCACAAAGTCGTGCTTTTTGAGCACGCCCAGCGCGGCGGCGACCTTCGCGGCGTAGTCGGTGTCCCACTCGCCGGTCGCGGTCGGGACGGTGACGGCCTCAAGCCCCGTCAGGATGCCGATACCGTGGCACAGCGGCACGGCCGAGACGACGCCGCCGTCCGAGCCGTAGTGCTCGGGGAAGTTCGGCAGCGCGGCCGCCGTGCCCTCGGCCCAAAACCAGACGCCGTTGGCCGGGAGCTTGCCGGCGGCGCGGCGCGCGACGTTGATCGGGTGCTGGTCGAGAATGTCGAACGCGCGGCGCATGAGCTCGCGCAGCACGTCGGCGTTCGGGCAGCCGGTGGGCAGGATGGGGCCGATCTCCTCGCCGAGATGGTCGTGCGGCGGAGCGAGCTGAATGCCCTTGATGTCCACGTGGCTCTGCACCGCGAGGTGGCGGAACGACGAGCCCTTGTGGATGACCATGCCGGCCTGCTCGGCCAGCGGGCGGAAGTCGGGGTGGTCAAAGAGCATCGTCACGAGCTCGTCCGACTCGCGGCCCTCGATGCTGCCCGCGCTGTGGGAGATGATGTGCTTGTGCTCGAACGGCACGTCCTCATCGGCATACGTGACCATGTTGCAGCGGTAGCACGCATCGCCGGGGGCGAGCCGGATGCCGGACGCCGCCGCCTCGAGCGGGGCGCGGCCGAAAAAGTACTTGCGCGGCGAGCAGCCGAAGATGGACATGATGGCCGTGTCGCTGCCGGGGGCGAAGCCCTCGGGCACGTTGCGCACGCTGCCGAGGATGCCGTGGCGCGCGAGGGCATCGATCGCGTCTTTTTTCGATGCTTCGAGCGGCGTGCGGCCGCCGAGCGTGTCGAGCGGATGGTCGGCCATGCCGTCGCCGATGACGAGAATGTATTTCATACTGTATCCCTCTTTTCGGAAGATTTTTCGCCGCGGGGTGCCCTGTGGGATGCCGGGACCCGCAGTTTTTTCTGCCCCACAGTATATACTATTTCCCCCGGTTTGTGAAGCGGCATGGCGCGTTCCGGGGCATTTTGCTGCTATTTGTAGAATTCAACAAAATTATTCAAATCATTAAATTAGGTATTGGCAACTTTTCGTCATCATGATATAGTAGAATACTGTTAAGTATCCGCTAAGTTTTCGCTAAGAAATTGCCCCGGCATTGCCGGGGTTTTCCGCAGATCGGGAGGGACAGCAAATGTCGATCGGACAATATCTGCTCGGCGGCGTAGCCGGACTGGTGTTCGGCCTGCTCGTGGCCGCCGGCAACACGCTGCTGACGCGCCGCAGCCTGCAGCGCGCCAAGCAGAGCCAGGCCACCGTCATGGGCACCAGCGGCCTGCGGCAGGTCATCAACCTCGCCGCGCTCGTGCTCGTGTACCTGCTGCGCAAGGTCGTGCCGCTGCCGCTGGCCGGCACGCTCATCGGCACGGCCGTCGGCCTGTCGGGCGGCAGCATCGCCGGCGTGTGGATCCTCGCGCGGAAAATGGACGACACCATCCCCGCCGAGGGCGTGGAAGTGCCGGACGCGGAGACGGCCGAGCTGCCCGAAAACACTGCACAGGAACGCACGCCGGATACCGACCCGGCGGACGAACGGAGGGACGACACCAATGGGTGAGACGAATGTACTGTTTTCCATCGGCCCGCTGGAAGTGACCGGCGCGGTCGTGACCATGTGGGTCATCATCGCCGTGCTGGCGCTGCTGTCGTGGCTGGCCACGCGCAGGCTGCGCGACGTGCCCGGCCCACTGCAGAACGCCGCCGAAATGGCCGTCGAAAAGCTGCAGGGCTTCTACGGCGGCATCCTCGGCCCGGCCAATGCCCGGCGCTACTTCCCGATGATGGCGACGTTTTTCATCTTCATCGTCGTGTCCAACTACATCGGGCTGCTGCCCGGCGCGGGGCAGGTGTTCACCGTGCCGACGGCCACGCTGTCCGTCACGGCGGGCCTGGCCATCATCGCCTTCTGCATGACGCACACCGTCGGCATCCAGCGCCGCGGGCTGGGGGGCTATCTCAAGAGCTTCATCAAGCCCTTCCTGCTCATGCTGCCGCTCAACCTCATCGAGCAGATCGTGCGGCCGTTTTCCCTCGCGCTGCGACTGTACGGCAACCTCTACGGCGAGGAAATGGTCACGCACGAGCTCGGCAACCTCTTCCCGCTCGTGCTGCCGCTGCTCATGCAGGTGCTGAGCCTGCTGTTCTGCCTGATCCAGGCCGTCGTGTTCACGATGCTGCTGTCGATCTATATCGAGGAAGCCATCGAGGAGTGACGCCCTGCATCCCATAACCACGCAAGGAAAGAAGATTCGATCGTTAAGAAACATTAGGAGGAAAAGAGTTATGTCAACCGGAATCATTGCGATCGCCGCCGCGCTCGCCATCGCCATCAGCACCATCGGCCCCGGCATCGGCCAGGGTCTGGCCGCCGCCCACGCCATGGACGCCATCGCGCGCCAGCCCGAGGCCGCCGGCACCATCCGCTCGAACATGATCATCGCCATGGGCCTGCTCGAATCGCTGACGATCTACGGCCTGCTGATCGCGTTTCTGCTGATCGGCAAGCTCGGCTGAGAAGCCCGGAACAAGGGAGGCACACGCTTTGAGCATCAACATCTCCGAACTGATCTGGACGGTGATCTGCTTTTTCGTGCTGCTGGTGGTTTTGAAAAAGCTGCTGTTTGACCCGCTGGTGTCGTTCATGGCCGCGCGCGACGCGCGCATTCAGGACGGGCTCAACGCCGGGCGCACCGCCCAGCAGCAGCTCGACGCGGCCGCGCGCGCGCGCAGCGAGGCGCAGCGCAAACAGGCCGCCGCGGCGGACGCGCTGCTGGCCGAGGCCAAGAGCGCAGCCGAGCGCGCGCGCGCCCAGGCGCTGCAGAGCGCGCACCAGGAGGCCGCGCAGGCCACGCGCGCCATGCGGGCGCGTGTGCG
>OIBN01000469.1_pt1 | contig 19270 bp, 18 predicted proteins | sample 1581031 | NCBI WGS metagenome assembly OIBN01 (sample SAMEA3882531, study PRJEB24775) | human gut metagenome | biome: human-associated habitat; feature: intestine environment; material: feces | place: Netherlands | collected 2009/2010
AGCGGCAGGCGGCCGTCCGCCGGCGCGTCGAGCCACTCGGGCACGACGACGAGCCGTTCGCCTGTCTCGATCGGCTGATAGTACTGCCGCCAGTTATTTTCCCAGTCGCTGTCGCGCACGGTCGCGGTTGTCAGCTCACGGCCGATACCGGCGCGGATGGCGGCCAGCTGCGCGCGGCCGTCGTCATCATCGGCAAGGTAAAACTTGATGCGCGACACGCCGCGAAACTGCGCCTCGAGCGCGTCGTCCACATAGTCCCAGTACTGATGGTTCTGCTCCAAAAACTGCTGAAAATCCGTCTCATCCTCCACGACCATGCCGCCCGCGCCCAGCTCGGCCAGCTGCGCGCAGACGTCGTCGATCTCGTCGCTGCGGGTGGGGACGGACACTTCGATCCATTGCATCGGGCATTGCCTCCTTTGTGCGTTTTCCTGCGCCGATGATAGCACAGCGGGGCCGGGAATGCAAGAACGCGAAAAAGGTCCCTGCGGCATTGCCGCAGGGACCTCATGGGGATCGGGATGCTGCTTACTCCGCTTCGTCGGAGATGAAGCCGTAGCCGCCGTTTTTGCGCCGGTAGACGACCGACACGGCGCCATCGGCCGCGACATCACGAAAGACGAAGAACGTGTGCTCGAGCAGGTCCATCTGCAAAATCGCTTCCTCGACGCTCATGGGCTTGATGGGGAAGCGCTTGCGGCGCACGACCTCGAACGCGCCGGCCTCGACCGTGTCGTCCGCGGGGACGTACTCCGGCTGCACCTCGCGCTCAAACGCGCCCTCGCGCAGCTTTTTGGCCAGGCGGGTCTTGTTCTTGCGGATCTGGCGCTCGATCGTCGCCACGGCGGAGTCGACGGAGGCGTACATATCGCTCGTCGTCTCGTGGGCGCGGAAGAACGTGCCGTTGTTCTTGATCGTGATCTCGGCCGTGAAGCGGCCGCGCTCCGTGCTGAAGGTGACGTTTGCCTCGCTTTCGGTGCGGAAGAGCCGGTCGATCTTGCTGACCTTTTTCTCCGCGTACGCACGCAGGGAATCGGACGGGGCCATTTTCTTTTCGATGAACGTGAACTTCATAAAACGCCACTCCTTTCAGGTTTTCCACTCCGGGTCGCCCCGGATCTGTTGACTACAGTGTAACCGGTTTTGCGGCAAAAAGAAAGGGACATTTTGTGAATCTTTTTCCATGACCGCATCGCCGGCCATTTTGGCGTTGGCCGGGCCTCAGCCCTTCTTGGCCTCCGCCTTGGCGAGAAACTTGTCCGCCATGATGAGAAAGCGCTCGTGCGTGCCCTGACCGATCGGGCCGGCGTCGTCCTCCGCCGTGACGCGGAACACGAGGCGGCGGCGGTCGACCTCAACGAGCTCGGCCTTGGCCGTGACGTGCATGCCGACGGGCGTCGCCGCGTCGTGCGACACGTCGAGCTTCGTGCCGACGCTGCTCTGGCCTTCCTCCAGGCCATCGGCAATGGCGTTGCAGGCGGCGTTTTCCATCAGGGCGATCATATACGGCGTGGCGAACACCGGCAGCGCGCCGGAGCCGACCGCGGCCGCGGTATTTTCAGGCGTCACGACGGTCGAAGCAGTGCCGACGGCGCCAACGGAAATGGACATGGTTATCGTCTCCTTTACTTTTGTTTGTAAGTACCCCCGGCTGACGGCTGGGGGTAAGGGTAGTTTAACATGGATTCTATAAGAACGCAACCCAAATTGCGCGCCCGCGCCCGGCCCGTGTTAACGTTGTGTCATTCCTTGCAGGACGGGGGGCGCGGTGCTATAATATAAAATTGTCCGATCGGGTCGTTCCCGGCCGGGCGCGTCCCGCCGAAGCCATCGGCGGAGATCATTTGGCTTCCGCCATCGCCATTGGCGGAGCAGGGAGGAAAAACAATGAAAAACACCGAAAAAACCATGGACAAGATCGTCGCCCTGTGCAAGAACCGCGGCTTTGTGTACCCCGGCTCCGAGATCTACGGCGGCCTCGCCAACTCCTGGGACTACGGCCCGCTCGGCGTGGAGCTGAAAAACAACGTCAAGCGCGCCTGGTGGCAGAAGTTCGTGCAGGAAAACCCCTACAATGTCGGGCTCGACTCCGCCATCCTCATGAACCCGCAGGTCTGGGTGGCTTCCGGCCACGTGACGACGTTCAATGACCCGCTCATCGACTGCAAGTCCTGCAAGATGCGCCACCGCGCCGACAAGCTCATCGAGGGCTGGCTGGCCGAGAACCCCATGCCCGACGTGAACGTCGAGGCCATGACCAACGACGAGATGGTCGCCTTCATCCGCGAGCAGAAGATCCCCTGCCCGGGCTGCGGCAAGAGCGACTTTACCGATATCCGCAAATTCAACCTCATGTTCAAGACCCACCAGGGCGTGACCGAGGACACGGCCGCCGAGGTGTATCTGCGCCCCGAGACCGCGCAGGGCATTTTCGTCAACTTCAAGAACATCCAGCGCACGACGCGCCGCAAGATCCCGTTCGGCGTCTGCCAGATCGGCAAGAGCTTCCGCAACGAGATCACGCCGGGCAACTTCATCTTCCGCATCCGCGAGTTCGAGCAGATGGAGCTCGAGTTCTTCTGCGAGCCGGACACCGATCTCGAGTGGTTCGACTACTGGCGCAGCTTCTGCCACGAGTGGCTCAAGGGCCTGAACATGCAGGATGAAAATCTCCGCCTGCGCGACCATGAGAAGGAGGAGCTGAGCTTCTACTCCAAGGCCACGACCGACTTTGAGTATCTGTTCCCGTTCGGCTGGGGCGAGCTCTGGGGCGTCGCCGACCGCACGAATTACGACCTGACCCAGCACCAGAAGTTCTCCGGTCAGGACATGGACTATTTCGACCAGGAGAAAAACGAGCACTACATCCCCTACGTCATCGAGCCGTCGCTCGGCGCGGACCGCGTGACGCTCGCCTTCCTGTGCGAGGCGTATGACGAGGAGGTCGTGGACGCGGCCAAGAACGACACCCGCGTCGTCATGCACTTCCACCCGGCGCTCGCACCGTTCAAGTGCGCGGTGCTGCCGCTGTCGAAAAAGCTCTCCGAGCCCGCGACTGAGCTCTATCACAAGCTGCAAAAGCGCTTCATGTGCGACTATGACGAGGCCGGCTCGATCGGCAAGCGCTACCGCCGCCAGGATGAGATCGGCACGCCGTACTGCGTGACGTTCGACTTTGAGTCCGCAGAGGACGGCTGCGTGACCGTGCGCGACCGCGACTCCATGCAGCAGGAGCGCATCCCCATGGAGCAGCTGGAGGACTACATCGCCGCGCGCATCCGGTTTTAAGCCATGCCGAAGATCGTCCCGCCGCCGGACCCGACCGTGAAGGAAGAGCCCGGCGCGCAGATCGCCCGCTGGCTCGGACCCGTGGGCGGCGGCTTCGTGCTGCTGCTGTCGGTGCTGATGATCGTGTTTTGCCTCACGCGGGGCGCAAATCCCGTGCCGGGCTACACCCCGCCGCACGACAGCGAGTACTACGCCCAGCACCTCGACGAGCTCGCGCAGGAGCTCAATGAAAATGTCCTGCCCGTGCTCGACGAGACCGCGCACGCCGAGGCGGGGGAGGACACCGTCACCGTCACGGCGTCGGAAAAGGAATACGTGCCCGTGCGCGGCGCGGTGCTGAAGTTTTACGACGCGGCGCTCTTTACATTCGAGAAAGCAAATTAGAATAGAGAAAAGGAAGAATCAACATGAAACACGGATTTATCAAGGTTGCAGCGGCTGCTCCCGAGATCCGGGTAGCAGATCCGATGTTCAATGCGGATGCCGTCATCCGCGCCATGGACGAGCACGCACGCCTCGGTGTGAAGGTGCTCGTGTTCCCGGAGCTGACGCTCACGGGCGCTACCTGCGGCGATCTGTTCTACCAGAACACCCTGCTCGCAGGCGCGGCGGCCGCGCTCGAAAAGGTCGTCAAGGCCTCCGAGGGCAAGGACATGCTCGTGTTCGTCGGTCTGCCGGTCGCGCAGGGCGCAAAGGTGTATGACGCGGCGGCTGCCGTGTGCAACGGCGAGCTGCTCGGCGTCGTGCCGGCCAGCTGCCCGGGCGACAAGCACTTCGCCCTGCCCGGCGCGCTGCTCGACGATATTCAGATCGGTTCGCTCGGCCCGGTCGATTTCCACCCGCAGCAGCTGTTCCAGCACAGCGCAGTCAGCGAGCTGAACGTCGCCGTGCTCGTCGGCGCGGACGTGTCCGCCCCGGTGTCCCCGGCCGTGCGCCACGCGCTCGCCGGTGCGACCGTGCTCGTCGAGATGGCGGGCTTCCCGATGGCGACGGACTCTGCCTGCCGCGTGACCACCGCCGCGCGCGCCGAGAGCGCGAAGCTGCACGCCGGCGTCGTGCTGGCGGCTCCCGGCTTCGGCGAGTCGAGCACCGACGCGACGTATTCCGGCCTGTGCCTCGTCGCCGAGGACGGCAAGGTGCTCGAGAGCGCCGAGGACGGCTGCTCCGACGTCGTGACGGAGCTGGACGTGCAGCTGCTCATCGCCGCGCGCCGCAAGGACGCGACCTTCACCGGCGATGCTGCGTCCTACGTCGTCACCGAGTGGGGCGAGGGCGTGGAGGAGACCGTGCTCACCCGCCCGTTCGGCAAGTACCCCTACCGTCCGGACGACCCGGCCGATTACCACGCCGCGGCCAAGCGCCTGCTGCACATGCAGGCCGCCAGCCTCGTGCGCCGCATGCAGTATGCCAATCTCAAGCACCCGGTCGTCGGCATCTCCGGCGGCGTGGACTCCACGCTCGCCGTCATCATCTGCGCCGAGGCCGTGAAGATGATGGGCCTGCCGGCCGACTACGTCACCGCCGTGACCATGCCGTGCTTCGGCACGACTGACCGCACGAAGTCCAACGCCATCATCGTGTCCGAGCAGCTCGGCGCGACCGTGCGCGTCATCGACATCGGCGAGAGCGTCATGCAGCACTTCAAGGACATCGGCCACGACCCCGAAAACCGCAACGTCGTGTACGAAAACTCGCAGGCGCGCGAGCGCACCCAGATCCTCATGGACGTGGCCAACGGCTTTGCCGACGGCGGCATCCATGTCGGCACGGAGGACATGAGCGAGTTTGCTGACGGCTGGTGCACCTACAACGGCGACCACATCTCCATGTACGACGTCAACGCCGGCTCGACCAAGACCATGGTGCAGATGGTCGTGCGCTACGTCGCCGAGACGACGGACGACCAGGTGCTCGCCAAGGCCCTGCTCGACGTGCTCGACACGCCGGTCAGCCCCGAGCTGCTGCCCCCGACGCGCAACGGCGAGATCGCCCAGAAGAGCGAGGACTCCGTCGGCCCGTACAACCTCCAGGACTTCTTCCTGTACTACCTGGTCGATCACGGCTTCGCGCCCGAGAAGGTGCTGCGCCTGGCCGACATCGCCTACGGCGACGAGTTTGACCATGCGACGCTCAAAAAGTGGCTGCGCAGCTACTGCCGCCGCCTCTTCAGCCAGCAGTTCAAGCGCTCCTGCCTGCAGGACGGCCCGACGCTCAACGGCTTCAGCTTCTCGCCGCGCACCGGCTTCAGCATGCCGTCCGACGGGTCGGATGCCCTGTATCTGGCGACCGTGGATGCGCTGAAGTAATTGCATCATCAAAAATTGTCATGGGCGGACGTGCAAAGTTTGCACGTCCGCTCTTGATTTTTTGCGCCGGATTGGGTATCATACTCGTGCGCTATATCCCGCCCGGAGCGGGAACAGCAGCTTAGGAGGTATTCAAAATGAACAACAGCAATGGTAAGACCCGGCGTCTGGCTGGGCTTGCACTCTTCACCGCCATCGTCGTCGTGCTGCAGCTGCTCGGCAGCTTCATCAAGGTCGGCCCGTTCGCCGTGTCGCTCGTGCTGATCCCGATCGTGGTCGGCGCAGCCGTTTACGGCGTCAGCGCCGGCGCGTGGCTCGGCTTCGTGTTTGGCGTCGTCGTCACGATCGCCGTCGTCACCGGCGCCGATCAGGGCGGCTACATCATGTTTTCCGCGCGCCCGGTCATGACCGTGCTCGTCTGCCTCATCAAGGGCACGGCGGCCGGCCTTGTCGCCGGTGCGCTCTATCGCGCCATCGGCGAAAAGCACGCGCTCGCGGGCGTCATCGTCGCGGCCGCGGCCGCCCCGGTCGTCAACACCGGGCTGTTCGTGCTCGCCATGGTGCTGTTTTATCAGCCGCAGCTGCAGGCATGGGCCGGCGGCACGGCTGTCGCGACCTATATCGTCACGACCCTCGTGGGCGTGAATTTCCTGCTCGAGCTGGGCGTGAACCTCGTCCTGAGCCCGACCATCACCCGGCTGATCGCAGCCGGCAAGAAAGGCCCGGTGGACTGATATGCTGCTTGCTCTGGACGTTGGCAATACGAATATTGTGATCGGTTTTCTCGACGAGTCCGGCATCCGCAACATTGCCCGTCTGGAGACGGACCGCGACAAGACCGCGCACGAGTACGCCATCTCGCTGCGGCAGGTGATCGAGTTTTCCGGCATCGCGCCGGAGGACATCGACGGCGCCATTTTGTCGTCTGTCGTGCCGCCGATCAACGGCGCGCTCATCGCCGCCGTGCGCATGATCACGGGCATCCGCCCGCTCGTCGTCGGCCCCGGCATGAAAACAGGGCTGAACATCGCGCTCGACAATCCCGCCACCATGGGCAGCGACCTCGTCGTCGGCGCGGCCGCCGCGCTGGCCATCCATAAACCGCCGCTCATCATCATCGACATGGGCACGGCCACCACCATGACCGTGATCGACCGCGAGGCGCGCGTGCTCGGCGGGGCCATCATCCCCGGCGTGGGCATCTCGCTCGAGGCGCTCGCGAGCGGCACGTCGCAGCTGCCGCACATCTCGCTCGACGCGCCGAAAAAGTGCATCAGCACCGACACGGTCGAGGCCATGCGCTCCGGCAGCGTCTACGGCACGGCCGCCATGCTCGACGGCATGATCGAGCGCATGGAGGCCGAGCTCGGTGAGCCCGCCGCCGTCATCGCGACCGGCGGCCTCGGCGGCTGCATCATCCCGTACTGCCGCCGCGAGATCACGTATGATAAGAACCTGCTGCTCAACGGCCTGTGGGCCCTGTATCAGAAGAATAAGCGTAAGCGTTAAGTGCGCGCACCGACGCCGCGGCGTCACGGAGCTGTCTCCGTGACGCCGCTGTTGTTTTCCTGGGGCGCGCCGCAGGAAAATCGACCGGAATGTCCCTTGACCGTTTCCGGGATTTCGGATATGATAGAAAGATAACAACACGAAAGGAGGTGCGCGCGTGCGCAAAGACTGGTTTGAGGACGACAATGAGATCCGCCTGCTGCACCGCGGCAAGCGCCGGCTGCTCGACATTGTGTTCGGCCGCACGATGGTCATCACGCTGCTGCTCGTGCTGCAGATCGCCATCATGGTGCTTGGCGCGCACTATCTCGGCCGCTACTACCCCGCGCTGACGATCGTTTTGCGCGTGCTGAGCGTCGCGGTCATCATCTACCTCGTCAACAAGTCCGGCAGCGCGACGACGAAGATCACCTGGATCATCCTCGTCATGGCGCTGCCCGCGTTCGGCGTGCTGCTGTACCTGTTCGTGCAGCTCGATATCGGCCACCGCTACGCCAACCGCCGCGTGCAGGAGAGCATCCTGAGCACCGTGCAGTACGTCCCGCGCCAGACCGAGCTCATGGCCCGCCTGCGCACCGAGCTGCCCGAGGTGCACAACCTCGCCGAGTACACGCTGCGCTCCGGCGACTACCCCGTGTATGAAAACACTGCCGTCACCTACTACCCCATGGGGCAGGACAAGATCGGCGCGCTCATCGAGGCGCTGCAGTCGGCCGAGCACTTCATTTTCCTTGAATATTTCATCATCGAGGAGGGCGACGTCTGGGGCCGTATCCTGAAGATCCTGGAGGAGCGGGTGCGCGCCGGCGTCGAGGTGCGCGTGCTCTATGACGGCACGTGCACGTTCTACCGCCTGCCGTACGGCTATCCCAAGCGCATGGAGGCGCTCGGCATCCGCTGCAAGATGTTCGCGCCGCTGCGCCCGCTCGTGAGCACGTATTATAACAACCGCGACCACCGCAAGATCGCCGTCATCGACGGGCGCGTCGGCTTCACCGGCGGCGTGAACCTCGCCGATGAATATGCCAATCTCGTGAGCGTCTACGGCGTGTGGAAGGACACGGCCGTGCGTCTCGAGGGCGAGGCCGTGCGCTCGCTCACGCTCATGTTCCTGCAGATGTGGGGCATGGACGAGCGCGAGCCGGACACCGATTCCTACGGCTGCTATCTCAATGTGCCCCTGCGCCCGCTGCCGGGCGCGGGCGGCTACGTCCTGCCGTATGCCGACAGCCCGTTCGACGACGAGCGTGTGGGCGAGTGCGTATATCTCGACATCCTCAACCACGCCGAGCGCTATGTGCGCATCTTCACGCCGTACCTCATCCTCGACGAGACGATGGTCATGGCGCTCACGTTCGCGGCCAAGCGCGGCGTGGACGTGGAGCTCATTTTGCCGCACGTGCCGGACAAGAAGTTCGCCTTCGCCCTCGCCAAGGGGCACTACCGCGAGCTGCTCGACGCCGGGGTGAAGATCTATGAGTATACGCCCGGCTTCGTGCACGCGAAGGTGTTCGTCAGCGACGACCGCAAGGCCGTCGTCGGCACGATCAACCTCGATTACCGCAGTCTGTACCTGCACTTTGAGGACGCGGTGTATCTCTATGACTGTCCGTGTATCAAGGACATCGTGGCGGATTTTGATGCCACACGCGCCCAGTCGCAGATCGTCACGCACGGCGACCTCGCGCGCATCCCGCTGCACACGCGCATCGCGGCCGCGCTGCTGAAGCTTGTCGCGCCGCTTATGTAAGCGGCTGTTTGAAGGAAAGGGGAACATCATCATGTCAAAATGCTATCTGCTGTTTGCCGAGGGGTTTGAGGAGTGCGAGGGTCTCGTCACGCTCGACATCCTCCGCCGCGCCGGCCTGGAGGCATACACGGTGTCCATTCAGGACGCACACACCGTCGTCGGCGCGCACGGCGTGCCCATCACGTGCGACCGCACGCTGCCGGAGCTGCTGGCAGCGCCGCCGGAGCTTGTCGTGCTCCCGGGCGGCATGCCGGGCACGACGAATCTGGCCAAGAGCCCGGCCGTGGAGGCGCTCGTGCGCCGCACGCTCGAGCACGGCGGCCGCGCGGCCGCCATCTGCGCCGCGCCGAGCGTGCTCGCGCAGTACGGCCTGCTCGCCGGACGGCGCGCCACGTGCTACCCCGGCTTTGAGAACCGGTGCACCGGCGCGCACATGGTCGATGCCGACGTCGTTACCGACGGGCCGATCACGACCGGTCGCGCCCTCGGCGCAGCGATGGCGTTCGCGCTCGAGCTCGTGCGCCTGCTCACCGACGAGCAGACCGCCGCGCGCACGGCCGAGGAGATCGTCTGGCGCACGTGACGGTTGACAACGCGCGCGCAAGTGCGTAAAATAGACAGGATAAAACCATCGTGAGGTCGCCGTCATGGATGAACTGAAACTCATCTTCGCCAGCAACCTGATCCGCCTGCGCACGGCCGCGGGCATGACGCAGGCCGAGCTCGGCGAACAACTGAATTATTCGGACAAGTCGATCTCCAAGTGGGAGCGCGGCGAGGCCATTCCCGACGCGGCCGTGCTCAAGCGCATGAGCGAGATCTTCGGCGTTACGGTCGATTATCTGCTCGACGAGCACGATGCCTGGCAGCCGGCACCCGACCCCGCCGACGTGCGCGACCGCAGCCACGCCTCCATCATTCAGGTCGCTCTCACGGGCATCGTCACGCTGGCGGTGCTGGTGTTTGTGGTGCTGTGGCTGTGGCTGGGCAAGGTGGAGTGGGTCGTGTTTCCCTGCTTCGTGCCGGCGGCGCTCATTACGTATCTTGTGCTCAACAGCGTGTTTTTTAACGGACGGGGAAACCTTTATGTCGTGCTCGGCCTTGTGGCGAGCGTGTTCGCCGTGGGCTACCTCGTGCTGCTGCGCTTCGGGATGAATTTCTGGCAGCTTTTCCTCATCCTCATCCCGGCGGAGGCCGTCGTGTATTTCAGTTTCAACATCCGCGCAAAGCATTGATATTGCAGACATTCTATGATTTGTAGAGTGCGTCTTTCGGGGCGTAGAGCAGGGCAGGGCCGTGTTCTACGCCCCGGTTCCATTTTGTAGGTTGCGCAATGCCGGCACGGCAGGTATGATACCACCATATTCATGTTGAGAAGGAATCACACCTGCCCGCCCGACGGGCAAATCGAAGGATGCAAAGGAGACCGACAAAATGGCCGATTTCGTACTGAGCTGCTGCTCCACCGCCGACCTGACCAAGGAGCATTTCCAGCAGCGTGACATTTCGTATATCTGCTTCCACTATGCGCTCGACGGCGTGGATTACCCGGACGATCTGGGCGAGACGATGCCGTTCGACAAGTTTTACGCCGCCATGGCAAACGGCGCCGAGACGCGCACCTCGCAGGTGAACATCTCGGAGTTCGTGGACTATTTCACCCCGTTTCTCGAGCAGGGCAAGGACATTCTGCACGTCTGCCTGTCCTCGGGTCTGTCCGGCGTGTCGAACTCGGCGGAAAACGCCGCGCGCATCGTCCGCGAGCGCTATCCCGACCGGAAGATCTACATCGTTGACTCGCTCGGCGCGTCCTCGGGCTACGGCCTGCTGATGGACCGCCTGGCGGACCTGCGCGACGAGGGCATGCCCATCGACGGCGTGCGCGACTGGGCCGAGGCGCACAAGCTGGAGCTGCACCACTGGTTCTTCTCCACGGACCTGACGTTCTATGTCAAGGGCGGCCGCATCTCGAAGGTGGCCGGCGTGTTCGGCGGCCTGCTGGACATCTGCCCGCTGCTGAACATGGATAACCTCGGCCGGCTCATCCCGCGCTCCAAGATCCGCGGCAAGAAGCGCGTCATGAAAGAGATCGTCGCCCGCATGGAAGAGCACGCGCAGGGCGGCCTCGACTACTCCGGCAAGTGCTACATCTCGCAGTCGGCGTGCTATGACGACGCGCGCGCCGTGGCCGACGAGATCGAAAAGAAGTTCCCGAAGCTCAACGGGAAGGTCGAGATCTACAGCGTCGGCACCACCATCGGCAGCCATACCGGCCCGGGCACCGTGGCCCTGTTCTTCTGGGGCGACGAGCGCAAGGACTGATTGGTCGATAAATTCCCCCCTTTATTTTTCCCATCCCAAACAAAATCCCCTGACCGTTTGGTCAGGGGATTTTGTTGTGTTTGGGCTGGAGTTTGCGGCGCTGCCGGTCAGATCTTCGGCACGGGCGTCGGGCGGGCATCGTCCCAGACGGTCTTGGTATCGAACAGGTCGTCGAGCAGATTCGACTGGTAGTACATCCGGTAGCCGTCGATGTTGCGCCGGCCCTGACGGACATACCCGTCGTGGATCTGCACCCAGTGCTCGGCCGAGTCCACGTTGCAGAAATAGCGGAAGCCCAGGCCGTAGAGCGTGTCAAACTTCGCGCCCTTGTAGGCCTCCACGCCGGAAATGTCGCTGCCGAAGGGGTAGAGCAGCACGTCGGTCTCGCCGATGACGGCCGCGATCTGGTCGTTCCACTTCTGCGCGTCGCCGGCCAGACGCTCGGGCGAAATGTCGCCGTAGGTCAGGTGGCCGTAGCTGTGGCTGGCGATCGTGTAGCCCTCGGCGCGCAGGGCGTCGGCCACGGCGCGCGCGTCCGTGCACGCCTGCGCAAAGGCCTCGTCGCCGAGCTTTTCCTTATAATCATTGCTGATGCGGTAGCCGAACGCGCCCTGATATCCGGTCACGGCGATGGTCGCGCGCGCGCCGCGATAGGAAAAGTCCGGGTGCTGGTCCAGGAAATCATCCAGCAGCGGCACGAGGTCGTAGCTGCCGTAGAGCGTCTGGCCGTCGGCGTCCACGTATTCGCACGTGAGCTTGCCGTCTTTCACCAGCAGGCGCGAGGCAAAGCCGTCGCCGCCTTTATCGGGCTTGCCGTCGCTGTCGCTGTCGGTCATATATTCGTAGTAGCACACGTCGTCCTGCGATAGGACGATGGGCTTTTTCCCGGCGGGGAGGTAGATGTCGCCCGCGACGTATTTCGTCGAGCCGTCGGCCTGCTGCTGCGGCCCGGCGACGTCGTGGATGTCCACGAGCACGAAGCCCCGCTCGTACAGGCTCTGCAGCACGGCGTTGAACTCCTTGATCGTGGCCATGAACTGGTTGTAGCCGCCCTGCTCGGGGTCGCCGTCAAAGGCGCGGGCAGTGTCCGCGATGAGCGTGTGGAAAAAGATGTGCGGAATGGTCGTGGGGTCGGCGTAGCGCACGGCCTGCGCCTTCTGCGCCTCAAAATCGGCCTTGGCCTGCTGCAGCTCCGGCACGCTCTCCCACCCGGCAAAGCCCGTCACGGCGGCGATGGCCTTGTCATAGTCATACTGCGCGGCGAGGTGCTTCGCCTCCGCGAGCACGGTGTCCTGCTCCGTGACCTGCGCGGTGGGCGTGGCCTGCGCGGCGGGATCGTTTTTGGGCGCGCGGTCATGCCGGCTCACGAGCACGAGCACCAGCACGGCCACCAGCACGATCACGACCAGCACGGCCGCGAACACCAGCGTCGACTGGCTCGGGCCGCGGCGCTGCGGCGCGCGGCGTCTGGCCGGGCGCGGCCGGTCGGCCGCGTCCGGCTTCGGCGTGCGTGCATCGCTGTCGGGCCGCGGGGTGCGGCGGGGGTCGGTTGTCTGCATACGAAGTCACCTCCGGGAGACCATTCGGTTTCCGAAAATTTGTTAATTACTGCCTTTACTATACGCGCTCTGGCGGGCATTTTGCAAGCGTGCGCGTAAAATTCAGAATTGTTAAGGATCGCGCCCGGCCGGTTGTTACCCGGCGGGCGTGATGTCTTTGAGCGTGCCTTTGTTCGTGATCTGGCTGTAGGAGAACGACAGGTGGAACGTGCCGTCCGGCTGCGTCTCAACGACGGCGAGCTGGTCGGCCGAGCACTTGACGTGCAGCGCCGTGCCGCCCTTCGTCACGGTCAGCAGACCGCCGTCATCGGTCGCGGCGTACTGGTCGATGGTGTAGTCCCCAGTGCCGGACACGCGGTTCATCCCCACGAAGCCGCCGTAGGTCAGCAGACCCAGAATGGCGACGATGACGATGATGCGGATAACGGTGATGACGGTTTTCTTCATACGCACACCCCCTTTTCTGTCAGTGTAACAGGCCGGGCGGCATTTGGCAAGTACCACGCACCGCACTTTCGAAAATCGGCGAAAATTGGTGCGATAAGAAATCGGAAAATTGCTTCTTTACAAGGTGCAATGCCGCGCTTATACTATTCTACACTGGGTCGGCAGCACCATGCGCCGCCCGGCGAGAGAATTTGAGAAGAGAGAGAAAACCAAATATGAATCTGTCCGTTGTTTTTGCCAAGATGGCCATGCTGGTGCTCATCATGCTGCTTGGCTACCTCTGTGCGCGCATCGGCATCACAGGGCCGGAGTTTAATAAGCGCGTGACGCCGCTGGTGATGAACGTCCTGCTCACGGCGACGATCCTCAATTCCGTGCTGAGCGTGCCGGATTTCACTGGCCACGACATTGTCGATTACGTCCTCGTGCTGACGGCTGCGACCGTTTTGCAGATCGCCGCGGCGTGGTTTCTGCCGCGGCTGCTGCGCACGCGCGGCGAGGACGTGGGCGCGACGCGGCTCGTGACGGCGTTTGGCAACGTGGGCTTTGTGGGCCTGCCGGTCGTCGCGGCGATCTTTGGCGACGAGATGGTCTTTTTCGCCTCGCTGGCGAACATCCCGTTCAACCTCGCGCTCTATTCCATCGGCGCGGCGCAGCTCTCTGGCGGCGCGGGCGCGCGCTTCGACTGGCGCAAGGTGCTCAATATGCCCGTCATCGCGACGCTGCTGTCGGTCGTGCTGCTGCTCTCGCGCATCCATGTGCCCGCCGTCATTGCCGACACGATCTCCACGCTCGCGGGCGCGACGATCCCGCTGTCGATGCTCATCATCGGCACGTCGCTCGGCGCGATCTCCGTGCGCGCCGCGCTCGCCGACTGGCGGGTCTACGTGGTGTCGGCGGTGCGGCTGCTCGTGTGCCCACTGCTGACGTGGTTGGTGCTGCGGCCGTTTGTCAGCGGCGCGCTGCTCGGCATTCCGGTGCTGCTCGCGGCGTGCCCGTCGGCCATGGTCGTCACGGCGCTGTGCCTGCAGTATGACCGGTCGGATGCGTTCGCGTCCAAGTGCATTTTTCTCAATACGATCCTGTCCGCCGTGACGATCCCGCTGCTGATCTGGCTGCTGTTCTGACCGGCGCGCGGCATCGCATGACCGTACCGCGCCCCTAGCCTTCTCCTTGAGGAGAAGGCTTTCAAATCGCCCCCGCTCCCGCATATCCCAGATTGGAGGTTTCCCCCATGATCGATCCTTTGATGTTCATCGCGCTGCTGCCGGCCGTCGTGCTGGTGGTGTATATCTGCCGCAAAGACCGCACGGACAAAGAGCCGCCGGCCCTGCTTGCCAAGCTCCTGGGCTACGGCGCGCTCTCGTGCCTGCCGGCCATCGTGGTCGAGCTCATCCTCAGCGCCGTCATCGAGCGGCTGAACGTGCGCAATGTCTACCTCGGCTATTTTCTCGAGGCGTTCGTCGTCGCGGGCCTGACGGAGGAGACGTGCAAGTTCCTCTTCCTGCGCACGACGTGGCGCAGCCCGGCGTTCGACTATCAGTTTGACGCCATTGTCTACGCCGTCATGGTCGCGCTCGGTTTCGCCGCGTTCGAGAACGTGAAGTACGTCTACAGCTATGGCTTCGCCACCGGCCTCGTGCGCGCGGTCACGGCCGTGCCAGGCCACGCGATCTTCGGCGTGTTTATGGGTTATTTCTACGGCTATGCCAAGCTCTCCGACTACTGGGGGCGCGATGAGGACCGGAAGGCCTACCTTGCGCTGAGCGTCGTCGTGCCGATACTGCTGCACGGGTGCTACGACTTTCTGGCCTTCGCGCAGGAGGGCGACAGCCGCTTCACGCTGCTGTTTTATGCGTATCTGATCGCGCTGTACGTGTTCGGCATCCGGCGCGTGAACCGCTCGTCACGCGATGACCGCCGCGTCACGCGCGAGACGGTGTTTGACTATTTCCGCCGCATGCAGTACCCCCTGCCGCCGCAGTACCGCGACCGGAACGATGACTTCTGGCGCTGAGCGGCGAGCAAATGCACAGCCGCCCCTGTCGAACATGACAGGGGCGGCTTTTTGTTATTCTGCGTCCACAAACTGCCGGAACGCCGTCGGCAGCGAGATCTCCTCGCGCAGCTCGTCCGGCGTGGCCCAATGGTAGCGCGGCGGCATGGCCGAGCACTCGAGCGTGTAGCAGCGCATCGTCCAGACGATGTGCGTGAAGATGTGCCTGCCGTCGCGCGCGCTGCGCAGCCGCACATCGCCGAGGCCCTGCCCGCTGGCGTATTCGCCCGCCTGCCGCTCGTCGAGCAGGCCCGGCGTGTTCGGCAGCTCCCAGAGCCCGGCGAGCAGGCCGCGCTCCGGCCGCCGCTCGACGGCGAGCCGGTCGCCGCAGCGCAGGCAGAACACGGTGTAGTCCTCGGCGCGCTTGGCGCGCTTCGGCGTCTTGACCGGCAGGGCAGCCGCCGTGCCGTGCGCACGGGCGAGACACAGCGCTGCGATGGGGCAGACCTCGCACTGCGGCGCGCGGTTCGGGCCGCAGACGGTCGCGCCGAGCTCCATGAGCGCCTGCGTGAAGTCGCCGCAGTGCCCGGCGGGGTAGCACGCGCTCAGCGCCGCAGTGAGCGCGGCCTTGTGCGCGGCGGAGTCGATGGGCGTCGCGTCGTCGAGCACGCGCGCGCACACGCGCAGCACATTGCCGTCCACGGCGGCGGCCGGCCGCTCAAAGCAGATCGAGGCGATCGCCCCGGCCGTGTACGGGCCGATGCCCGGCAGGGCCAGCAGGCCCTCCACCGTGTCGGGCCAGACGCCGCCGCGCGCCGCGATCTCCTGCGCGCAGGCCTGCGCCTTGCGCGCGCGGTTATAGTACCCCAGCCCCTCCCAGAGCTTGAGCAGCTGCGCTTCCGGCAGCGCCGCGAGCGCGAACACGTCCGGCGCGGCCGCGAGAAAGCGCGCGTAGTACCCGCGCACAGCCTCGACGCGCGTCTGCTGCAGCATGATCTCCGAGAGCCACACGTGGTACGGTTCGCGGTCGGCGCGCCAGGGCAGCGCGCGCGCGTGCGCCTGAAACCAGCCGAGCAGCGGCTGCACCGTCTGGGAAAGTCTGTGTGTGTCCATGGCTGCACCTCCCGAAAAAAGTCTGCGCCCATTATAGCAGAAATCCCGCGGCGCGCAAAGCCCGTATTTGCCCGCCGCATTGCCCCAGTGGTGCGCAAAAAACCGGCCGCAGTGTGCACTGCGGCCGGTTTTCTATGTTATTTACTCAGCGTTTTTTCTTGCTGCCGAAGATGCCGCTGCGGCCCTCACTGACCGATTCGTTCATCGCCTCGGCATAGGCGCGCAGGCGCTCCTTCTGCTCGGATGTCATGTTCTTCGGCACGGTGACCGTGATCGTGACGAACTGGTCGCCGCGGCCGCCGCCCTTGCTCTGCAGGTACGGGATGCCCTTGCCGCGCAGACGGAACACACTGCCCGGCTGCGTCCCCTCGGGGATGGTGAGCTTGACGCGGCCGTCGATGGTCGGCACCTCGATCTCAGCGCCGAGCGCGGCCTGCGCGAACGACACCGGCATCTCCATGAGCACGGAGTTGCCGTCGCGCTCGAAGAGCGGATGCGGCTTGACAAAGACCGTGATGAGCAGGTCGCCTGCCGGCCCGCCGTCCAGCCCGGCGTTGCCCTTGCCGCGCAGATTCAGCGTCTGCCCGTCGTCGATGCCGGCCGGGATCTTGACCTTGATGGTCTGATTCTTGCGCACGGCGCCGCGGCCGCCGCAGCGCGGACACGGCTGGTGGATGATCTTGCCGCGGCCGCCGCACTTCTTGCACGCGCCGCTGGTCTGCACCACGCCGAACGGGGTGCGCTGCGTGGTGCGCACGCTGCCGGTGCCCTTGCAGTCCGGGCAGACCTCCGGCGTCGTGCCGGGGGCGCAGCCGGTGCCCTTGCAGTCCGGGCACTGCTCGACGCGGCCGACGTTGATCTCCTTCTCGCAGCCGAACGCCGCCTCTTCAAAGGTGATGTTCAGGCGCACGCGCAGGTTTTCGCCCCGGCGCGGGCCGCTGCGCTGGGTCTGCCCGCCGCCGAAGCCGCCGCCGAAGATATCGCCGAAGATATCCCCGAAGCCGCCGCCGAAAATGTCGCCAAAGCCGCCGAAGCCGCCGAAACCGGCGCCGCCGGGGCCGCCGGCGGACGGGTCGAACGCCGCATGGCCGAACTGGTCATACTTCGCGCGCTTGTCGGGATCGGACAGCACCTCGTAGGCCTCATTGATCTCCTTGAAGCGCTCCTCGCATTCCTTATCGCCCGGATGCAGGTCCGGGTGGTTGGCCTTGGCCAGCTTGCGGTAGGCTTTTTTGATCTCGTCCTCGGATGCGTCCTTTTGGACGCCGAGCACTTCATAATAATCTCGTTTTTCAGCCATACATGAACCTCAACTGTCTATGGATTCCCCCCGCGCGGGGGTCAGAAAGCTCCAAATGCGGGCGCGCTTGTTCGGCGCGCCCGCGTTGCTTTGCCCGTATCGGGGGCGGGGTGTTTACTTCTTGTCGTCGTCGACGACGGTGTAGTCCGCGTCGTAGTACTGCTGGCCGTTGTCGCCGCCCTTGGAGCAGTCGTTGCTCTGGCAGTTCGGGTCACAGCCCGGGTTTGCGCCCGGCTGGCCGCCCTGCGGGTTGGCCTGCTGGTACATCTTCTCGCTGAGCTTGTAGAACACCTGCGTCAGCGCCTCGGTCGCGGCCTTGATGGCTGCGGTGTCGCTGCCCTTGAGGGTCTCCTTGAGCTCGTTGAGCTTGCTCTCGACCTCGGCCTTCTCGGCCGCGTCGACCTTGTCGCCCAGCTCCTCGAGCGTGCGCTCGGTCTGGTAGACCATCTGGTCGCCCTGGTTGCGGGTGTCGATCTCTTCCTTGCGCTTGGCGTCCTCGGCGGCGTACTCCTGGGCCTCGCGGACGGCCTTGTCGATCTCGTTGGCGTCGACCTTGCGGAGCTTGAGCGGGAAGGCCATGTTTTCTTTTTCCATCTGTTCTACCAGCAGGCGGACGGTGCGTACCATAATGACCGTATTGGAAGCCTTGATAGAGATGACCACGTTCATGAAATTCTGTTCCACACAAATGCGCAGGAACTCCATGCACGACTCCACCATCCCCTCGGGCGTGTCGCCGTAGCGCGACATGATGCGGTCGGAGAGCGAGCCGTGGTTCACACCGATGCGCAGGGCGGTATGGTTTGCCTTGCAGATGTCGAGCAGGGGGACGAAGCGTGCGCGTATCTTCTCCAGTTCGCGTGCATACTCCTCGTCGGTATATTCCAGGTGCTTGAAGGTGCGTGCGGCATCGACGTAGTTGCCCGGGTTGATGCGCACCTTCTCGGCATAGAGTGCAGCTACTTCCGCCACCTTGGGGTTGAAGTGGACGTCTGCCACGAGGGGCGTCAGGTAGCCTTGCGAGCGCAGGGCGGCGTTGATGTTGCGCAGGTTCTCAGCCTCTGCCACTCCCTGGGTGGTGAGCCGTACGTACTCTCCTCCGGCGTCGATGATTCGCTTTGCCTGTGCGACGGACGCTTCGGTGTCGCGTGTCGGCGTGTTGGTCATCGACTGGATGCGTATGGGGTTGGCTGCCCCCATCGGTGTGGCGCCGACCTGCACCTCGTGCGTCGCCCGGCGTTCGTAGTTGAATAGGTCTGTCATGACGGGGGATCAGTTGGTCTTGTAAGCGTACTTCACCGCCTTGAGGTCCTCGTTCGCCTTGACAATCTTCTGCTTCAGTCCCTCCTTGTAGGCGGCGAAGCGGGCGGCGAGCTCCTCATCGCTCAGGGCTAGCATCTGTACGGCAAGGATGGCGGCATTCATGGCGCCGTTGATGGCGACCGTAGCCACAGGGATTCCGGCAGGCATCTGGATGATGGAGTAGAGGGCGTCCACGCCGTCGAGCATGGAGCCTTTCACGGGTACGCCGATGACGGGCAGGGTGGTGTTGGCAGCAATCACGCCCGGAAGGGCAGCAGCCATACCGGCGGCGGCAATGATGACCTTCAGTCCGCGGTCGCGTGCGCCCTTGGCGAATGCCTCGACAGCCTCGGGGGTGCGATGTGCGGAGAGCGCATT